>Ga0114962_10004350_pt1 | contig 11279 bp, 8 predicted proteins | sample C_130820_MF_Meta_FD_87017 | JGI IMG/M metagenome (GOLD analysis project Ga0114962, IMG submission 87017) | Freshwater microbial communities from Lake Croche, Canada to study carbon cycling - C_130820_MF_MetaG | ecosystem: Environmental > Aquatic > Freshwater > Lake | place: Lake Croche, Canada... | reverse complement strand
TGCTGACATCGATCTGATCGATCGGCATCGACCAGACCTTTTCGCGCTCGACGAGATTTGCGTCGCTGTTCATGGTGAGTCCCGGGAATTGGTTTGTCTGGAGGTTACACCAGCCGAAATGGCTGCCCACGGCTGACGAATGCTGCGTTGTGCCGGGCGAGGTGTTCAGACCACCTTGTCGCGCAGCACCTGGGCATAGGGCACAGTCGCCTTGAACGACTCTCGCTGCGACAGCCGCTCGTAGTAGGCCGCCAGCCCGGGAAAACGCCTCGGCCAGTCGAGGTCCGGGGCGCGAACCTTCAGCCAGCCGAGCGGTGCGGCCACCGAGATATCGGCCAGCGTCAGCTGATTGCCGACCGCAAAGGCCCGCTCGCCGATATCGCGCTCGAGCGCGGCGAGTGCACCCTCGACCTTGCGCAGCTGCCGCGCCATCCAGGGCTCGCTCTGATGCGCGGGCTCACGCAGCCGCTCGAAGAACAGCAGCAGCGCGGCATCGCAGATGCCATCGGCCAGCACCATGAACCGGCGTGCCTCGAGATAGCCGGCGTCATCAGCCGGCATCAGCGGTGGCTGCGGATGCGTGCGTTCGATCCACTCGAGAATGAAGGCCGACTCATAGACCGCCCGACCATCGTCCAGCAGCAGGACCGGAAGCTTTTCGAGCGGGTTGTACTGCGGCACCGTGGTGTCGCTGTTCCAGGGCACCTCGGTGACCAGCTCGAAGGGGATGCCCTTTTCGATCAGCTGGATGCGGACCTTGCGGGCATAGGGGCTGGGCGTGGCACTGATCAGCTTCATGGATATCAGCGGCCTTTCCAGTTGGGCGCACGCTTCTCGGCAAAGGCCTTCGGGCCTTCGATGAAGTCTTCGCTGGCCCGCAACTTGAGCACCGAGTCGTAGGTCGCGGCCATCGCGTCCTCAAGCGAGGCGGTATCGAGGCTGCGATAGACCACATCCTTGCTGGCCCGGATCGACAGCGGCGAGCAGGCGAGGATCTGCCTGGCCCAGTCGAGTGCACGCGCCATCAGCTGCTCGTGCGGCACGACCTCATTCACGAAACCGAGCTCAAAGCCTTCCTGGGCGGGCACATGGCGGCCGGTCAGGATCATGCCGAGCGCGCGCTTGGACCCGATCTGACGGGGCAGGCGATTGAGGCCGCCGGCCAGTGCGGCCAGGCCCACCTTGGGTTCGGGCAACGCGAACATCGCCTTTTCAGAAGCGATGATCAGGTCGCAGGCCAGCGCGATTTCGAAGCCGCCGCCCATCGCCACACCATTGACCGCGGCGATCACCGGTTTGGTCAGATCAAAGCGCGAGGTCAGGCCGCCGAAGCCGCGGGGCATCGGCGGGCGCTCGCCGCCCTCGGCCTGATAGCGAAGATCGTTGCCGGCGCTGAAACCACGGCCTTCGCCGGTGATGATCGCGACCCACAGGTCGTCGTCAGCGGCGAACTCGTCGAAGACATGGCCGAGCTCGATATTGCCCGGCGGATGCATGGCGTTCATCCGGTCGGGCCGATTGAGGCGAACGGTCATGATGTGATCGGCTTTTTCAACGATGCAGAATTCGGTCTTCATGCGGGTCTCCAGGGGTGTTGTTGTCATTCAGTCATTCAGAAGGCTTTGTTCAGGCGTTTATCAGGCGCTGAGCAGGCGTTCGACCGCCTGCTCGGACTGCGTCAGCGCCAGCAGGATGCGCGAGCGCATAGTGTCCAGATCGATGCCTTCGCTGCTCTTTTTGCCTTCCATGTAGCGGGCATAGACGCCATGCACGATCGCCGCGGTCTTCCAGCGATTAAAGGCGACGTAGTAGTCGAGCTTCGACAGATCGCGCCCGGTACGCTCGCCATAGCGGCGGGCCAGCGCATGACGCCCCGGGAAGCCCGGCACGGTGGTCGGTGAATCGGCGCCGACCCAGGGCTCGGTATCGCTTGGGTCCGGAAACCAGTTCAGGGCATAGGCCAGATCGGCCAGCGGATCACCGAGGGTCGAGATCTCCCAGTCGACCACCGCGGCCACCGTGCCTTGCGGTCCGATCAGGCAGTTGTGCAGGCCATAGTCGCCATGCACGATGCGCGCCGGCCCCTGCTCGGGCACATTAGCCCGCAAAAACTGCTCCAACGAATGAGCGCGCGGATCATCGAGCGACGCCGGCTCGATCGAGGCATTCCAGGACCGGTACCAGGCCTTGAGCTGGCGGCCGATGTAGTCGTCCTTCTTGCCCAGATCGCTCAGGCCGACCGCGTCCGGCTCGATCGAATGCAGATCGGCCAGCACATCGACGAAGGAGTGGGCGATCTGCTCGCGCTTGTCCAGCGGCGCGAGACGAAGCGTGTCCTGTGCGGTGTAGAGCGGCTGGCCGTCGATCACACTCATCAGGTAGAAGGCGGCGCCGGTGACCGAGGTGTCTTCGCAAAAACCGAGCGCCCGCGGCACCGGCACGGCGGTGGGTCCGAGCGCCTTGATCAGGGACCATTCGCGGCCCATGTCGTGCGCCTTGGGCAGCAGTTCGCCAAGCGGCGGACGGCGGATCACCGCCCGGTTGCCCCGGGCGTCTTCGATCAGAAACGTCAGGTTGGAGTGCCCGCCAGTCAGGCGCGTCCAGGTGAGGGGCGGGGTGAGTCCCTCGACATGGTTTGCGATCCAGGCCTCGACCGAGGGGACCTTGTAGCCCGGTGGCTGATCGCCGGCGCTTGCGGAGGAAACAGGGGTAGCAGGAGTCATCGATAAGCCGGGTACGGTGATGTCGTGGATGAGCGTCGGGGTGATGTCCTCAGGACTGGGCCTGGGCATCGTGGTGGCTGCCGGGCGAGGCAATCGCCTCATCGCGCAACTGGCGCTTGAGAATCTTGCCCGACGCGATTCGGGGCAAGGGGGCGTCGGCCACGCGGATATAGCGCGGCACCTCGAACTTCGCCAGGTGCTGCAGCAGGAAGCGGCGCAAATCGGCGATATCAAGTGTGGGGCTTGCGTAGAGGGTGGCGCCGACTTCTTCGCCCAGCCGCTCGTCCGGCATCGCATAGACCGCGGCTTCATGGACATCCGGATGCATCACCAGCGCGGCTTCGACCTGACCGCAACCGATGTTCTCGCCGCCCCGGATGATCAGGTCCTTGATGCGATCGACGATGTAGAGATAGCCCTCGGCATCAAGGTAGGCCACATCACCGGTTCGAAACCAGCCATCCTCAAAAATCTTGGCATTGACCTCGGGGCGGTTCCAGTACTCGCGAAAAAGCGCCGTGCCGCGCACCAGCAGTTCACCGCGCTCACCGGCGGGCAGGCTGCGGCCATCGTCATCGACCACCTTGAGCTCCATCACGGCCGAGCAGCGACCCGAGCTGGCCGGATGCTCGAGGTAATCAAGCCCGCCAATGCCGGTGCCGATTGCATTGGTCTCGGTCATGCCCCAGCCGGTGGCCGGCAGCGCGTGTTTGAACACGGCTTCAATCTGCTTGACCTGCTCGGGTGCGCGCGGCGCACCACCTCCGCCCACTGCCAGCAGTGAGCTCAGGTCGTGGCCGGTTCGTTGCGCTTCTCTGACCAGATCGCCGGTGACGGCCGCCGGGCCAACGACCGACGTGATTCGCTCGCGCTCGATCAGGGCAGCTGCGGCCTGCGGATCCCATTTGTACATGCAGACCACTTTGCGCTGGCTGCGATAGGAACTCAGATAAGCGGCATGCGAGCCGGTTGCGTGAAAGAGCGGCACCGCCATCAGCGTGCCGGGCTGCGTGGCGGGTGGCACAGGCTCGATGCCGCTTTGCAGCACCGCGGCCTGTGCGTCAAGCTCCCAGGACAGCAGCGCCGACAGGACATTGCGATGGGTCGACACCACGCCCTTCGGATGCCCGGTCGAGCCGGAGGTGTAGAGGATGGTGGCATCGTCATCCGGCGCGATGTCGACCTGCGGCATCGGCACCTCGCCCACTGCAGCGGTCAGATCGCTGAGCACCGCAATGCCCGGGTTCTCGCGGGTGGGGCGCACGGCAATCACCCTGGTGGTGATGCCGGGCTCGCATTGAGCGAATCGATCGAGGCGCTCCTGATCGGCGAGCAGCACTTTCGCGCCACTGTCGGTCAGGCCATAGGCCATTTCATCCGGTTGCCACCAGGCGTTCATCGCGACTGCGATCGCGCCGAGCGAGGTCGCGGCGGTAAAGGCCAGGATCCACTCGGGATAGTTGCGCATCGCAATCGCGACCCGATCGCCTTTGCTCACGCCGTAGCCATGAGCCAGCACATGCGCAATGCGGGCGGCAGCCTGCCAGGCCTCGCGAAAGCTGAGTCGCTCGTCCTCGTAAATCAGAAAGGGCAGGTCGCTTGCGGTCTGGAGATAGAGCTCGCGCAGCGAGGTCGGTGCGTTGGTAAACACACGCAGCGGCCGGCCATTGATCGGCAGGGTCTGGAGTTCGAAGGGCTGACCGGGCGCGGTCAGCAGCGCCAGGGCGTCATTGCGGGTTGAAGGTGTCATGAAGGCGATCAGAAGAGCGTCGGGCGGAATGAGGTGCAGGATGCCGGGCAGGCAGGGCTTATCGGCCGTGAAAAACCGGTTCGCGCTTTTCGACGAAGGCCTTGGTGGCATCGCGATGGTCCTGCGTCTGTCCGCAATGGACATGATGCGTGGCCTCGAGATCGAGGCAGTCATCCACCTCGCCGTTCATCGCGCGATTGAGGTTTTCCTTCATGTAGCGATAGGCCACCGTGGCACCGCTTGCCAGGCGCAGCGCGATTTCGCGGGTTTTGGCGGCAAGCTGATCGGGCTCGCAGACCCAGTTGGCCAGACCGATGCGCAAGGCCTCTTCGGCGCTCACGCGATCCGACAAAAAGTAGAGCTCGCGCGCTTTGGCCGCGCCCACCAGTTGCGTCATGAAGTAGGTGCCGCCGTAATCGCCCGAGAACCCCACTTTGGCAAAGGCGGTTGTCATGATCGCGGTGCTCGACATGATCCGCAGGTCGCAGGCCATTGCCAGCGACAGGCCAGCCCCGGCGGCCGGGCCGGGCAGCGCGGCGATCGTGGGTTTGGGCATCTTGAAGAGCTTGCCGGCGGTGGCGCGCTGATTGATGCGCTGGCGATGGATCGCGCCATCGATGGTGTTTTGTCCGACCGTGCCGTCGCCGCTGGCGGCCATGCCCTTGACGTCGCCGCCTGCGCAAAAGCCTTTGCCTGCGCCGGTCAGCACGATGCAGCGCACCGCCGGGTCGAGTTCGGCTGCGGCGAGCTGATCGGCGAGAGCCTGGGTCATCGCGCGCGACATCGCGTTGCGGGCATCAGGTCGGTTGAGCGTGAGGGTCAGCACGCCGGCGTCGAGGCTTGCGAGCAGGTCGGTTGTGCCGGTATCAATCTGGCTCTGGGTCATGTGGGTCTCCTGATTTGTTATGGTCGAACTTGCGCAGTTTACTGAGCAGTGTACTGAGCAGTTTACTTTTCCCGGCAACTAAGTACCAACCAAAGTACCAACCAGGAGACCTTCCATGATCGAACACCACCTTGATATCGCAACGCCCGACGGCGCGATGAACACCTTCGTCGTCTATCCCGACGAAGGCGGCCCGCATCCGGTTGTGCTGTTTTACATGGACGCGCCCGGCAAGCGCGAAGAGCTTCACGACATGGCCCGCCGCATCGCGGCCGTTGGCTATTGCGTGGTCCTGCCCAACCTTTATTACCGTGCCACCCGCGAGTTCACCCTGGTTCGCGATGAGGCCGGCATGAAACACATGTTTGACCTGATGGGCAAACTCTCGATTGCGATGATCGTGAGCGATACCCAGGCGCTCTTCGATTATGTCGATGCGCTGCCCGCAGCCGATGCCTCGCGCATTGGTGCGGTGGGTTACTGCATGAGCGGGCCGTTCGTGGTGGGCGTGGCGGCGGCTTATCCCCGAATTGCCTGCATCGCTTCCATTTATGGCGCGAACATGGTCAATGATCGCCCGGACTCCCCGCACCGGCTGGTCGAGAAAGTGAAATGCGACAGCTACTTTGCCTGCGCCGAGATCGACAAATGGGCGCCCAAGGCCGACATCGAGACCCTTGAGGCGGCGCTCAAGAAGGCCGGCACACCCTACCGGCTCGAGTGGTATCCCGGCGCGCATCACGGCTTTGCGTTTCCGCAGCGTGAGGGCATCTACGACAAGCCGAGCGCCGAGCGTCACTGGGTGAGGCTGTTTTCGCTCTTCGGGCGCAATCTCAAACCGGCTTCCTGATCAGCCCTTTCTGAGCCCGAGCCCCTAAGCCGCCTTCAGATGCGCCGGATAGCGCAGCGCCGGCGCAAGACCTTCGCCCATCATGTCGATGAAATTGTCGGTGTAAAACCGCCTGATTTCGCTGGGCGTGCAGCCCGACAGCGACTCGTCGAAGCGCTTGAGCGGGTTGCGACCGCCTTCCACATGCGGGTAGTCGGAGGAGAACAGGCAGACCGACTCGCCCGCGTTGCGGATGATCCAGGCCGCATCTTCATGAGGATAGGGCGTCACGCGAAGCTGGCGCTGCACGATTTCGGAGGGCTTGGCCGACAGCTTGCGCAGCCGCTCTTCGTTTCTCGAAAAGGCATGCGCGGCCGAATCCATCGAGCGCATCCAGCCTGGCACCCAGGCTGCACCCAGTTCGATCGCGCCCCATTTGAGGTTTTCGAAGCGATCGAAGACGCCGTCAAAGATGAGTGTCGCCAGCGTCTGCATTGCCGAGCCCGGGATCGGCATATAGCTGACCGAGGTGAAGTTGTCGTCGCCGCCATGAAAATCGGGCACCGGCGGCAGACCGTTTTCCTTGTAGACCGGATTGAGTTTTTCTTCGCCGCCGACATGAAAGAGGATCGGAATGCCGGCTTCCTGCGCCATCGCCCAGATCGGGTCGAGCGCGATATGGCTTGGCGAATGCCGTTGCGGGCAGGCTGACGGAATCATCAGTGCGCGTGCGCCGAGCCTGATGGCTTCTTTGGCGACCGCCTTGCTGCGCTCGAAGTCTTCGAGTGGCACATAGGCGGTCGCCAGCAGGCGCGCATCGACCGAACAGAAGTCGGTCATCATCCGGTTATGGGCGCTGGCTGCGGCATAACAGAGCTCGAGGTCGTCCGACTGATCGAGACCGAAGTTGCCAAGGCAGTAGGTGGTAAACACCAGCTGGCTCGCAAAGCCCAACAGGTCGAGGGCATGGGGCCGGTCTTTGGCGATGAAGGATCCATGCGCTTCGTAGTTCTTGCGCAGCAGCACATTGGCGTCAACACCGGCCCTGAACTTCGCATCGTCCTGGAGCCTGCGGCCCTCGGCGCCGCTGCGATGCGATTCGGCCTTGGCGGCCATGGCCGGCAATTCGCGATAACGCTTGAGCAGGCGCGCCTCGAAGTAGGGGTCGAGGCAATCGCCCTGTTCCATCAGATGGCTGTCTGCATCGTGAATCAGCCGGCCGTTGGCGTATGCGTTTGCGTATGCCATGTGAGATCTCCTGGTGTGATGTCGCGGCTTGGAGCGCGTTCTTGAATGCGCTTCGACTATAACTCGGCGACAATGCCTGCAAAAGGAGACACATCATGAATCGACAGTCGGGGTCACTGATCCTGTCCGCTCAGCTCGCCATCGCGGCCTTGAGCTTCACCGGCGCAGCCCATGCCCGAATCGACCGGTTTGAGGTCGTGCGCATCGAGCCGGCCTTCGGCAATACCGCCTTCGACGGCGTTGGCACCTACGAGCGCGTCATCGCCAAAGCGCATGGCAGCCTCGACCCCAAGGCCGGGGTGAATGCCTCGATTCAGGATATTGGCCTTGCGCCGCGCAATGCCGCCGGTCGTGTCGAGTATGTGTCCGATGTCGAGATCCTGCGCCCGGCGCAGCGTATCAAGGCCAATGGCCTGCTGTTTTTCAACATTCTCAATCGCGGCAACAAGGGCGGCCACAGCCTCTTCAATGCCGATGTTCCCGGCAATCTGACGCGGATCAACAATCTCGATGATGCTGGCGACGGCTTCATGCAGCGGCAGGGCTACACCATGGTCTGGTTCGGTTGGCAGGGTGATGTCCTGCCGGGCAACAACCGCATGCTGCTCAAAGTGCCGGTAGCGCGCCAGGCCGACGGCTCGCCGGTCACCGGCACGGTGCGCTCCGAACTGGTCACGCAGGCTCCAAGCACCACCCTCAATTTGAGCCACGGCTGGTTTACCGCAGCATCGACTGCGCCTTATCCGACAGTTGAGACCGACAACCGCAAGGCCTTTGCCGATGGCTTCGTACCGACTCTCACCGTGAGGATGCGCGGGCAGGCGGCACCGATGCTGATTCCCGCCACCGACTGGTCTTTCGGGGCCTGTGCGCAGGGTGGCGCAGCCGCGCCGAGCGCCACGCAGATCTGTCTGCCGTCAGGCTTCAAACCCGGGCGGGTCTACGAACTGACCTACCGGGCGCGTGATCCGCTGGTGCTTGGCATCGGCTTTGCCGTCGCGCGCGACATCGGTGCCTTTCTCAAGCATGACGAGGCCGACGCCGCAGGCACTGTCAATCCGGTCAGGATGCCCGATGCGAAATCGATCGTGATGGGCTCCTCGCAAAGCGGGCGCTTCGTGCGCTCCTTTTTGCATCGGGGATTTAATCGCGACGAGCGCGGCCGTATCGTTTTCGATGGCGCGATTCCGCATATCGGCGGCGGGCTGATGCCGCTCGATGTGCGCTTTGGTCAGCCGGGCCGATCGGCCGGCACCGAGCAGGTCGACAATCTTTATCCCGGCACCGAATTTCCGTTTGCCTATGGCTCGACCACCGATCCGCTCACCGGCCGAACCCAGGGCATCCTCGATCGTTGCAGCGCCGATCGCTCCTGCCCGAAGATCATCCATGCCGCGACCGCGCTCGAGGTCTGGGAGCTGCGCCAGTCGCTCGGCTTCACCGATTCGCTCGGCACCGTCGATCTGCCCGAGCCGGCCAATGTACGCAGCTACATCATGGCCTCGACCCAGCATGCCCCGGCGCTGCTGCCCTTGCCGCAAAAGGCCCCCTTTGCCGGCTGTCTGCAGCAGTCCAACCCGAATCCGCAGAGCTGGACGATGCGGGCGCTGCTGCAGTCGCTTGTGCTCTGGATGCGTGATGGCACCGAGCCGCCGCCAAGTGCGCGGCCGACGATTGCGGCCGGCAATCTGGTAGCGCCCGACCAGGTGCGTTTCCCGTTTATTCCGGCCAATCGCTATGGCGGCGTCGAGCGGCCTGCGGTGCGGTTTCTCGGGCTGAGCAATCCGCTGCATGTGCAGAACTACGGCGATCAGTTTCGGGCCGGCGAAACTGCAGGGCTATTGCTGATCGAGCCGCCGCGCATTGGCACCGCCCGCTACAACAACCTGGTCGCGCAGGTTGACAATGACGGCAACGATCTCGGTGGTATCCGAAATGTCATGGTCCAGGTTCCGATCGGTACCTATACCGGCTGGAACACCTTCGATGATTCGCTCTTTCAGGACGGCTTTTGCACCCTGCAGGGCAGCTTCATTCCCTTTGCGCAGACCCGCCAGGAGCGCGCGCTCGCAGGGGACCCGCGGCCGTCGATCGAAGAGCGCTATCCGAGCCGTGAGGCGTATGTCGATGCGGTGCGAAAGGCCGTGGCCGACCTGGTGAGCCAGCGTCATCTGCTGCCCGAAGATGGCCGCAGGCTGATTGCCGAGGCCGAGCGCGACGGTGTTCGCAAGGCGCCCTGATGGGCCATTGCCCGGCTGCAGCCGCGCTGCTCGGTCTTTGCCTGAGCGCTGACATTGACGCTCGACCTCTTCGGGACGGGCACGAGTCTGGCTTCGTTATCCCTCAGGCCGCCATCCGGTGCAGGCCAGCGGGAGCAGACGATGACCCAGATGCGCAGCGAGGCAGACTCCTTTGGGCCGATCAGCGTGGCGCAGGGGCGCCTGTGGGGCGCGCAGACGCAGCGAGCGCTTGAGCATTTTGCGATTTCAACCGAGCGGATTGCGCCTGAGCTGATCCGCGCGGTGGCCGAAGTCAAGCGCGCCTGCGCGCAGATCAATGCCCGGCTCGATCGGCTGCCTCACGACAAGGCACTGGCGATCATCGCCGCCGCCGATGAAGTGCTGGCGGGCGAGCATGCACATGAGTTTGTGCTCGGGGTCTGGCAAAGCGGCTCCGGTACCCAGACCAACATGAATCTCAACGAGGTGCTGGCCAACCGCGCCTCCGAGCTGCTCGGCGGCTCGCGTGGTGAGGCGCGCCGCGTGCATCCGAATGACGATGTGAATCTCGGGCAGTCCTCCAACGACGTGATCCCGACCGCGATACATCTGGCCGGTGCGCTCGGCATGACGCAGGCGCTTTTGCCCGCACTGGGTGCGCTGCACGACAGCCTGCGCGAGCGGCAGATCGCGTTTGCCGGCATCGTCAAGGTCGGCCGAACGCACCTGCAGGACGCGACACCGCTCACGCTCGGTCAGGAGTTCTCGGGCTATGTGGCACAGCTTGCCCAGGCCCGCAGCGTCATCGGCGCCTGCCTGCCTTGTCTGTATCCGCTGGCGATTGGTGGCACGGCCGTGGGCACCGGCCTGAACACCCCCCCGGGCTTTGGCGAACTGGTGGCCGAGGTGCTGTCGCAGTCGCACGCAATGCCCTTCGTGAGTGCGCCGAACAAGTTCGCGGCGCTCGCTGCCTGTGATGCGATCGTGGCCGCGCACGCCAGCCTGAAGGTGCTGGCAGTCGCTCTGCACAAGATCGCCAACGACATCCGGTGGCTTGCTTGCGGGCCGCGCTCGGGCATCGGCGAGATCAGGATTCCCGAGAACGAGCCCGGCAGTTCGATCATGCCGGGCAAGGTCAATCCGACGCAGTGCGAAGCGCTGATGATGGTCTGCTGTCAGGTGATGGCCAACGATGTGGCGATCTCGCTGGCCGGTGGCAGCGGCAATTTCGAGCTCAATGTGAGCCGGCCGCTGATCGCCCATGCCTTCTTGCAGAGCGTGCGATTGCTGGCCGATTCGATGCGCAGCTTCGAGACGCATTGCGTGCGCGGTATCGAGGCCGATGAGGTGCGAATTCGCGAGCTGCTGTTGCGCTCGCTGATGCTGGTGACGGCGCTGTCACCGCATGTCGGCTACGACCGCGCGGCCGAGATTGCGCGGCGCGCCCATGTCGAGGGCATCACGCTTCGCGACGCGGCGATTGCGCTGAAGGTGGACGCCGAGGATTTTGATCGCTGGGTTCGACCTGATCAGATGGTCGGCAACGGTGTGGCCAATGCCTCAGGTCAGACAATCGGACACGATGGCATGGCTGATCTCAACATGCTCAAGTCCGGTCAGCACC
>Ga0114962_10004349_pt1 | contig 11283 bp, 13 predicted proteins | sample C_130820_MF_Meta_FD_87017 | JGI IMG/M metagenome (GOLD analysis project Ga0114962, IMG submission 87017) | Freshwater microbial communities from Lake Croche, Canada to study carbon cycling - C_130820_MF_MetaG | ecosystem: Environmental > Aquatic > Freshwater > Lake | place: Lake Croche, Canada... | reverse complement strand
GTCTGTTCCCTGTCTAGCGCAATGGTAGTCATAGTGACCTCCTTTTCGTGTTAGCGGTAAAATAGTTATCAATGATCAGCTACTTTAGCGCAAAAACCGGAGGAAGTCAATGGGTTTTGGTAAAATTGTTAATCTTTATTATGTACCAAAAGTCCATTAACATAATATGTGTGATCACCATCTAATAATAAATTATACAATCGTTGTTGAGGTTGCTCTTCATATTTTTCTATACTAGTGATAGTCATGTACGATCCATCTTGGCATAATATTTCATCACCTATGCTAAGATCACCAATTAATATTTTACTAAGTTGAGGCTCAAATTTCTTAGCACTGTCTTGATCAATTGCTTTCCATCCTTGTTTGGTCATTATTGGATGTTCTGATGTCACAAATTTGTCTAATCCATTAAATCCATACAAGTTACCTTCTCGTATATTATCAATGATTAACATAGGACGATCGTGCCCTGCAACTTTATTAATACCATTTAATCCAAGAACAAAATCACCAATCTTAACGTCTTCAATTGGTATTTGAATACCTGTTGAAAGTGTAACTAGTACACCTTCAACAAAACATGTTGGGCCTGGGCCACCATCGCCTCCTCCACCGCCGTAACCGCCGCCGCCATGACAACCAAATCCCGATCCAAAAGATCCAGAATTAGGTCCAGCACTGTTAGGACCGGCAGGTTGGCCGCCGTTGTTGGTACCCGCCCTACCTTCGTTGCTGTAGTTGTTATTATCCGACGCCGGCGGAGCATTCCACGCACCACAGCGACCTAAAATTCTTCCACCGCAACCATCTGTTAACGCTCCATAATTTCCAGGTCCTTCACCGCCTCGGCCGCCGCTTCGTCCTGAATCCGGTGGTGGTGGTGGAGGGGGAGGAGGGGGCGGTACTGGGAATGGTACTATGCTGGTGGTCACTTCTCCAGGATTGGTAAATCCAGTAAAATAGTGTGTTTGTGTGTCATTGATAGGACTTTCTAAATTGTTGAATCTAGGATGATCAGTGTTGGCAGAATAATAATAAAAACTTTCTGTCAGGGTACCTAGAGTAGTGTTATCTCCTCCGTTTCCTGTGTACTGTCTAAGAGTACTCAGTGCGATATTTAAATTTCCATATCCATCATCTGTTACGGTAAACATAGAGCCATTAGACGATCCTACTCCAAAGTTTCCACTGAGACCAAGATTTCTAATGTAACTGTCTTTGCTGTAATAAGCACGATTGGCACCATCCAGGAATATCCTACCATAATCTAACCAGTAGGGAACTGATCCAATTGGAGTCAGAGTGCTCCATATGTCTGTACCATTGCTGCTGTATATTCTTAGGCCCAATGCTCCGGGTCCACCAATATTATCAATCAACCAAGCAATGGTATGTCTGCCCGGTGTTAGTGATATAGAACCGGTTACGGAACTGGTTAAATCTCCGCTGATTGATATTTCGGTGCCATCTACGTAGAAGTATCCTGAATTGTCTGCGGAAAATTCATAATAGTAAGTAGCCGAACCAGAAGTATGTGGAGCATCAAATGTATATGGATTACCTTGTGTATCCCAAGTGTAAGGACCATCTGGGCTGCCGCCTGGATTGGCCCATGCTCCGTATGTTCTTAAAAATGTTCCATATGATGGATTTTGATATGGCCAGACCACAGCCGGTGATGGGTTGGTTGCCACATTGGGTTCTAGAGATTTCAACGCGGTGGCCACTTGAAGTTGCCCGCCGCCGTTGAGTTCGCTGGCGCCGTTGCCCACAGGCCAATTGCCCATGCCAACACCAAATGATAAACATCTTCTTCCACCAACTATGTCATAACTGAATCCAACCACACTGTTGTTATAGCCCAACGGACTGATCCAATTACCCAAGTGTTGATCAACTATCAATCGAGTCACCGATGCTGTTCCACCGACTGTGGCAGTTGCGCCTGCGGTAGAATAAACCAAGACTGTGAAGGATATAGTATGTACACCATTGGTCTGTAGATTTGGATCAAAGGTTATGTTAAATGTAGGGCCGGATGATGATGCAGGTACACTGAATCCAGACGATCCTGGTGTAGTTATTGTACAGCGGGCAAATGCTCCGCCTATCGTATTCACAGTAAATGGTATGGTTATGGGTGTGTTGATAGTGACGGTTCCACTGTAACTAGCAGGCGATAACACAGCAGAGAATATGGCCTTGAATGATGTTGGAATGATATAATCACCATACTCATTGTTGGATTTGACTGTCATTGATCCATAGTGTACTATGTTGGCACTGGGACTACCGCCGTATGTCAATACCACATCTCGATAGCCGCTGTTAGGTGCTATAGTAAACGGATAAGTTGCTTCTACATTGCTATACAACCCATCAACAACATCGGCTGATAATAAGATATTGGTCACAGTGGCCGCTATAGTTCCAATATTGATTATTCTTACACTCCGAGATAGATAAGATCCACCATCAAATGTCATTAACGGAACAGCAGCAGAAGTTATTAGAGCATAGTATCCCTCTTGAGATAATACATGGGTAGGAACCGCATGTGGTATAGGAGCAGCTATACCACCTGTTAGATCATTTGAATAGTATACCGTGCTGGTACTTATCAAGGTCATATTAGTGATACTATTGGCATATGAAATATTATTAAAGGACACTCTACTATTAACTTGAGCATTAGATCTAGTGTAATCCATTGTAAGAAACTGCTGACCAACTTGAATCACTGCGCTAAAATTATTTCCTACACACTTAAATGAACGACTATTGAAATTGTTTATTAAATTTGCAAAAAGACCACCTACATAATTATCCGATATTTCTCCCGGAACATAACCTAACCGATGTTCGATTGATCCACCTAGATTGAAGAAATATTTGGCGTGATCTTCATCTGGCCAAGTATAGGTAATGTCGTGCTCAATCTCGGCTATCCATGGACTGCCGATATCACGAACACTGACTCCGTTATCAATGGTGGTGGATATCTGTGTGGCTGTATTGACCAATCCTCGATTATTATATAATCTCTGTAGACTAGATGCGTAGATGTTAACATTGGTGGCTGTGATCAAATCACCTGTGTAAACCAAGGCCGGCTCGCCCGGTATAGTGGCACCAGTACCCAGTTGGTGTATACTACAACGTAACAGATCACTGTGTAGATCATTCCACTCGGTATGACTAATCCTAGTACCGGTACTGACAGTGGATGATACTAGTGTAGCACCATAACCGGTTGCTGTTGTTCCCATGAACACTTTTAAGAACGAGTTTAAAGTATTGTAATCTCTTGCCAACAGACTATTACCCACTTGAGGTATCACGCTGTAAATGTTGTTGTCACTGGTATCATTAATGATTATTAAAGGCGAAGTAGCCAACACAGGACCAGTTGTGCTACCTAGTCTGAGACGAACACGAAAGGATTCACTACCTTCAACTAGTAAATCTTGAGTGAGTGCTATCGAGAAAGAACCAAAATTTGAATATACTGTGAAAAACCCATTAACAGAACTGAAATCCAGAAACCCTGAACTGTTGTTAAAATCTATCGTCCAGTACACTCGGGCAGTATCTTGTACACTGGTAGTGGTAACGGTAAATGTTAAAAGATCTCCTTCATTGGCAGAGAAAGGAGTGGCACCAAATGTAAAAGTCGATGATGGTAAAATATATCCAGTATAGGTATCGTTGATGGTTACAGGACTAGATGTGGCTACCACTGATCCATTTATACTGTTGGTCCTGACCTGAACTCTAAATGTTTCAGCACCTTCGGTTACATAATCGCCCTTGGGTGATATGCCAAACGATCCAGCGTTGGAATTTATAATAAAAGAACCCGACTGTGGAAATAAGAAATCCGCAACACTGGAACTAGAATTGTAATCAATGGTCCAATACAGTGTGGTGCCATTGACCACATTGGTAGTCGAGACATTGAACGTGCCAGTTGTTCCTTCATTGATAGCAGCAGGAATGCTGACAAAAGCGTAATCAACAGGCGAAAGACTAGTATCGTTGATGGTAACAGGATTAGATGTTAGTACAACGGTACCGCCGGTGCCGACTGTTCTTATACTGACACTGAATGTCTCTGCGCCTTCGGTAATCAAATCCGCAGTGGGTGTTACAGTGAAAGAGCCCGCATTGGAGTTGATGACAAACGATCCGTAGGCCGATAAATCAGCTGAACTACTAGACCCACCGTAATTGGCCGTCCAAAATAGTGTGGTACCATTGGCCACATGAACAGTATTGACCGTGAACGTGCCGGCTGATCCTTCATTGATAGCAACAGGAACAGAGCCAAATGTATAGATAGGAATGACATTGCTGGTATCAACAATGTTGATCGGTGTTGATAATTCTAACACATCTCCATATTGATTGACTGATCTCAGTTGTATCCTAAACGATTCCCCACCTTCTGTCAATTGATCCGCACGTATGGAAATACCAAAGGATCCACGCCCTTCTGAATCTATCGTGAAAGAACCATATGCTGCTGCGAAATCACCCGGCGAACTGGCTGTTCCGTAGTCTGTGGCATTGTTATCTAGTGTCCACCACAGTTGTGTTCCGGCAGAGACTTCAGTTGTGATGATGTCAATGGTGTAAGCGTCACCTTCGTTGATGTATCCAGGAAGGTTGAGAAATGTATAGGTTGAGGACATCTGATTGATATTTTATAGTAGCAGTATTTAGCCAGAATTTTTATACCTCTAGACTTACGAATTAAATACTACTATAATAAAGATATATGAACTCATTCAAACATAGCGGTGCTGTAGGGGATTTGGTCTACAGTTTGCCCATAGTCAAACACTTTGGTGGAGGTCGATTCTATCTCCATCTTGATCAAATCAACTGGATTGGTCAGCACTACTACGGCAATCCGCCAGATCCGTTCCATCAAGGACGCATGAACCAGCAGGATTTTGAATACATGCAGGAATTCATGCTGGCACAGCACTACATAACTGAATTTGGTCAAATGAGCAACGATATCGAGATCACTCATAATCTGGATAGATTCCGTCCGGTATTTGTTGGGCATCCTACCAACTATATCGATATCTACAGCGCCATCTTCAATATATTAGATGCTGCTAGCCAAAAAACTATCCGAAACACACCCTGGCTCACTGTGCCCAATACCCAGAGATATCAAGACCGAGATGTGGTCATCAACAGAACCCAGAGATGGATACCCGCCGAGCCCGGACCACAATGGCGGTTGTGGCAGGAGCAGGGTATCGAAGATCGAGCAGTATTCGTAGGTCTACCCAATGAATATGCTGCTTTCCAAAACGCCATGGGCTGGAACATACCCTATCAACCTACCCAAACAATGTTGGAATTGGCCCAATACATAGCCGGTGCCGATCTTTACATAGGAAACCAAAGCCAAGGGCTAGCACTGGCCATAGGGCTGGGTGTGGCGCAGGTCTGCTGCGAGGCCAGAGTAGATATGCCTTTGGCCAGAAACGAGTGCTACTTTCCAGATAACGCTCGCGTGGCCTATTTTTAAGGTTGACACACATTAGGTTTTACCATATAATATACACTTATCAACCACACTTGTACCAGTATTATGTATACCTTCCAACTACAAATCCGTTTTGATCATGGCCAAAGAATGGCCTATGTACAGATCCATGCCAACAACAGTTTGGATGCCCGTAGCCTGGGCGAAAGCATGTATGGACAGGGCACGGTGGCCAATGTAGTTCAGATCAATGGCTAAACGCATAGGCATAATACAAAGCAGGGGGTTAGGTGACTTGATCATCGCCCTGCCCATTGCGGGCCACTACAGGGATCAGGGCTGGGAAGTATACTGGCCCATATGTGAGCAGTTCATGCCCAGCATGCAACAGGCAGCACCCTGGGTCAAATGGATACCCATACCTGCGGACCCCCAAGGCCAGTTCTTCTACGATGTGCCCATGGCCCGTTTGAAGAACTTCAAGTGTGACGAAATCATTTGCCTATATCAGCACTTGACCGGACATGAATTTGCCAGTGAACGCTACTTCCAGGCCACCAAATTTGATCAATACAAATACATACGTGCTGAGATACCTTTCATTCAGAAATGGCAATTAAACAAGTATATCACACGCGATCCTGCTCGTGAACAGGCCCTACGGAATCAAGTGGTCACTTGCCCTGACTATGTGGTTGTACACCTACAAGGCAGCGATCATAGGGCCACATATGATCCTGGCATAATCCCCGAAGGTTGGCAAGTGATCGAAATAACAGAACAACCCGATACACTGGTGTTAGATTGGCTAGGCGTCATCGAAGGTGCTCAATCCATCATCATGGTCGACAGTGTGTATGCCAATCTAGTGGATCAGCTGGGGTTAGGTGACGATCGCTATTTCATACAGCGCAGTCACGTGGGATTAACTCCTGTACTGGGTCAGCATTGGACCTGGCTTTGACACACGACACACAATGACCCCGGGCCGATCAAGCTAGATCAAAATATGCCAATATGGCCTGATCTGCAGCCGTCAAGCCCTCAAAATTACGATATAATCCTGCTCGGGCTAGAGCATCAGATCGGGCTATACCAGCACAGGATCTGATCACTTGAGCAATCAATTCCGATAATTGATCTTGACTCACGGCTGTGGTCCAATGCTGTTGCCCATGCACATCTTCAAATAGCCGGATACCCGCAGCTTGTAATATACGCTGGATCTCAGAATTGGATAGCAGTAGTGATGTTGACATATAGACGAGTCCTTAAAATGCACAGTATACACTCCGACCGTGCCGGAACACAACCAGGGGCGGCCCCGAACCGGTTGACACGACCGGGTTTTTCCCGTATAATCAACGCACACACACAGAAAGGCTATAATCATGTATTATACTATTCGAGATTTGAATAAACTTAGTCCTAGTACGGCTAAAAAAATTGCCCGTAAACAGGGCACTCAACGGCAAGCACATCCTGCCTATGGAGATATTGAACGTCATCCTACTTGTACTACTGATGGATGTGATAACTCTAGGACTGTTATGGACTGGCACTGGACTAGTGGTCAACCAGTGTATAGGCCTGTGTGTAGTCAATGTCACGATGCTAAAACCGCTGCTGGATACGCAGCTCGAACAGGCGCTACCTGGGTTAAAACTGTAGCTGATGTGTGTGCCCATAAAGAAGGCTTTAACTCCAGTCAAGAATGGGTCAACTCTAAACATCCCTATAAGCGACACCGTCTAGACTATTGTGAAAATCGAGATGGACGACTGGGTACAAAGTGTACTACTACTATAGTTTGGACAGGACAGTTAGACACGCATCACGTGATACGTCAAGTGGATGGTGGTAGTGATGATCCAACAAATCTATGGACACTGTGTAAATGCTGTCATGCACTTGCACATCGAGATCAAGAACATACTACTACGCATTGGAATTGATATCAACAAATACCCCGCTGTAGCCCGAACTCCACGCGCTACGCGAAGCGCAGCCAAAACAGATAGCCTGCTACGCACAGCGATACCCCGCTATAGCACCAGCACACGGCGGCAAATACCCCGCTGTAGGAGCCTCGACACACACAATCCAATCACATACACACACTCACACGCTAGATCTCACTGTACAGACTGGCAGTGAAGTTCAAGCGTAGAATTACACACACCGGATTACACGTGGGCAGGATCCAGGCGGCATGAGAGTGAATACACAGTGGAAACCAAGTGAGACCCGAGTGGAAAACACCTGAGAGTACGGTGGAAATCAAGTGAGAGCCGGGTGGAAAACACCTGAGAGTACGGTGGAAAACTGCTGAGAGCCGGGTGGAACATTTGACTATAGCCTCTCAACCGGTCCTGATTCCACGGTGCATTCCACGCTGGATCACTGCCCAAATGGTGCCTTTTGCCGGCCAAACCTGGCGATTTTGAGTCAATTTTTCACTGATTAGATCCAGTTTTGATCCAAAAATGCCACCGAATTCCGTCACACTAGTGCTAGCCACGGTGTGCCACACTGACCAGTGTGTCGGTGCGTATACATATATGTGCACATGTGTGTATATGCGTATGTGTATGTATACGTATCGATATGCGTCACAGTACACACAACGCAGCGCGCCATCGCACTCCGGGTTCTAGATCTGTGCATGCAGCAAAATACCTAGATCAGGTTGTTCGCCACACACACTCATGTTATACTAGTGCTTGCACACGGTCGCCTGGCTCGTAGAGTCTGGTTTCACTAGAAGACATTGATCGTGTGCGTGTAAACCATAGGCAGCAGGATAGAGCATGTGGCTGATGATCAGGGGCCGGAAGCCTGGGAGATCCTTGCAGCATGTTGAGTCGAATCGTAGATTCTTCGTTACTGGAGCCGAACTCGTGACCATCCCTTCCGGTGGTTGATGCTCCCTATACAGGATAAACAAGCGAGATGGGCAGCGATACTGGCAAACGCAGAGATCACTGACTGGGATAGCCCGGTATCTGAGTAAGGTATCGGGTTATTCTTTTGACTAGACGCAATCTATATTATGTTAACCAGGGTCGGAGTGCCGGCTGTGTGGCGGTAATACAACGGATTCACTTTACATATCTTTACAAAGAAATGAGTTGACAAAATGGTAAAACCATTGTATAATTGACACTTACACACACTGGAGCACACTATGCTGACAAACGAAAGCGAAGTTATAAACAATGCCACTATTACACACGACTACGAAGCAGAAGCCATGCAGTCGTTTGAAGCCACGGGCGACGACATGATGGACGAACTAACTGAGCGATTTGAGAGTGAGTTTACCAACTTTGATCTTGCAGATGATGTTGGGGGGCTGGTGCTCTACAGACGAGCAGGCGTTTTAGTAGCGTTCTACGACTACGAGCAGTTCCGCGGCGCTGTATTGTAAAGTGCCAGAGTGTTGTAAAAATACAACACTCTTCAGGTTGACAACATGGTAAAACCATTGTATAATACACACATGAACAAACAAACAGTCACCCGCAAGAAACGTGTAGATCGCAATCACATCATCTACGAACTCGTAGTCAATGGGTTGAACTACATAGGTGTCACTGCCAAGACTGAGACTACTGTACAAAAATCAGTTCGTGTTCGTGCTAACAAGCATTGGTATCGTGCTAAGACTGAGAACAAAGACTGGGCATTGTGCGTGGCTCTGCGGGCTTTAACAGACAAGAGCGAGATAGAGATACGCATACACGAGATCATCCGTGGCAAGGCTGCTGCACATCGTAGGGAAGTAGAGATACGCCGTATGATTAACCCTGCGCTGAACACGGACATTCGCGGTGACTTGACAGCGGGTTGAAAGCCTGCTATAATACACACTTACACACTAAGGAGCTTGATATGTTTGATTCGTTTACTCGTATACGCCCGGCCACTTGCCGCCTGATGGACATGATGGATGCAGGTGAGATCGATACCCGTATAGTAGCAGAGATGGCCCTGATGTGGCTGTCGGAGAGTTCCGTTGCTGAGATGATGCAGGCCAACGACATCTTGCAAGAAGAATCGGAAGATGACGGCCAGCCCGATGAAGCCCAAGAGTGGGAATCTTTTGACCCTGACTGCTGAAAACGGTTGACACCGTGGTAAAACCATTGTATAATTAACACTTACACACACTGGAGCACGACATGCAAGTATTTCAACTAATCGAGCGTTTGATGGACTTGGACCCAAATGCTGAAGTGCATTTTAGCTACTGCTACGGCGATCACTGGCGCACTGAGGTTGCCCCTACTGTGGACTCTGTTAGCGAGGGGCTGGTCAAGTATAGTGACTACCACAGCATGGACAAGTTGATGGACGAGGACGAGATGATCGAAGATGAAGGCGACTTCGAGGGCACACGCCGCGTGGTAGTATTAGGTTGACAGGTTGGTAAAACCGTGTTATAATTATGGCTTACACACTAAGGAGCATTCCGTGAACATCACATCAATCAACACCGCAATTTTGCAAGGCACGTTCACTAACGATCAACTGACTAGTATCATCGATGCTGTCAAGTTTGCCCGCGCACGACTCACAGAGCAGAACAAGCGAAGCCTGCGCCTCGGTGACGAGGTCCAGTTCACCAGTTCCAAGACGGGCCGAGTCATGCAGGGCACGGTGATGAAGATCGCTATCAAGTTCGTCACAGTGTGCACTACCACTGGCATGTGGCGAGTGCCTGCCAACATGCTGACCTTGGTTACTGAAAAAGAGTTCGCATAAAGAGCTTGACACGGGAGTGATCCCGTGTTATAATACTGGCATACACTAAGGAGCACCTATGCAACATTACGATCACCTGGCCACTTATGAGCGCGAAGGCTTTGACATCATTGTGGACAAGACCTATGAAGACATGCATCCCCGGGACACGTTCGACGACAGCTGCCACAACATCGATGAGATCTGTGAGAAGATTGACAACGGGACCTACGAATGGTTCTCGTTGCGAGTACGTGTACTCGTCGAAGGGCTCGAACTATCACGCGAGCATGTGGGCGGATGCCTATACTATGACTCCCGAGAAGTCCTTACTGACGGGACTGCCGAAGACCTCATTGACAGTGCGATGACTGATGCCAAGAAGCAGGTATATCGCTTGAGCAAGGTCTTCGCTGGCCTAAGCGAGCAGGTGGATCGGGAGGGTGCCTGTGCTTGATAACGTTTTAAAATGGAGCGGCATGGCATTCGTTATCGCGGGTGCCCTATGTACCAGTTTCCGCATCGATCCCTTGAATATCATCTTGCTGAACCTAGGTGCCCTTGTGTACATGTTGTGGGCTCTACGTATACGAGAGATGAACTTGGTGATCGTCAACGCAGTACTGTTGGCTATCTATGCTGTAGGATTAATGTTTAGCCCAGGTTGACACCGTGGTAAAACCATTGTATAATTGACGCTTACACACTAAGGAGCTAGGTATGGGACATTGGGAATTTGGAGAGTTCCGCATTGGACGCTTGTTCCACTGCAACGGCAACGACTACATCAAACAATCCACACGCACCGCTCGTATGCTCAGCAACGGACGCATCTTCTACTTCGGTAAGCGGGAAGTGATCCACGCTATCGCTTGGTAAGTGGTTGACAAAGTGGTAAAACCATGTTACAATATACGCTTACACACTAAGGAGCAGACGATGTACACACTGGCTAATGTAAAAAAAGTATACACAGGCAAACCCGGCTGTATGTGCGGTTGCCGCGGCAAGTATAGTTACACCGC
>Ga0114962_10004346_pt1 | contig 11286 bp, 5 predicted proteins | sample C_130820_MF_Meta_FD_87017 | JGI IMG/M metagenome (GOLD analysis project Ga0114962, IMG submission 87017) | Freshwater microbial communities from Lake Croche, Canada to study carbon cycling - C_130820_MF_MetaG | ecosystem: Environmental > Aquatic > Freshwater > Lake | place: Lake Croche, Canada... | reverse complement strand
GGTGCCTCATTCGGTTCTAACTTCGCTGTTTTTGAAGGATAGAGCTTGGAAAGCTTAACCTCATATTTGCTTTTTATAAGGCCTAAAACGCTATCGGCCAAATAATTGTAGCTGTAATTTCTTTCAATATGACTTACGGCTTTGAACGCAATTTTTCGCCTTAATTCTAGTTCGTGTTTGTGTTCTTGTCCGTTAGAACTTATGCCTAACCATTTCACTAGATAAGGCAAAAGCAAGCCGTGAACAACCAGGGTGTACACTATAACACAGAAGGTGATGAAAATGATAGTATTGCGCTGTGGGAATAGGGTGCCATTATCTAAAGTTAGTGGAATAGCCAAGGCAACAGCCAATGAAACTACCCCTCTAATGCCTGTGAACCCAATGAAAAAGACATTCTTCCAGTTGGTATCTGGCTCACTTTCTCTTATTTTCTTAGATAAAAAACGTGGTAAATAAGCTCCTGGAAATACCCATAACATTCTGAAAATTACGGTTGTTAAGCTAATTATTATACCATAACCTATGTTTTCAACCAACTCTTGTTGGCTGAAAGACGAGGTTATAAAATGTATTTGTAAGCCTATGAGCAAGAAAACTATGCCTTCAATAATAAAGGTGAGTGTTTTCCACGTAGCATAGCTTTGAATACGGGTATCGAAAGAAAAAAGTATGCTAGATTTTCTGCTCAATAATAATCCGGTAGTTACTACTGCCAAAACGCCACTCAAATGCAAACGCTCAGCCACGAGGTAGCTAATAAACGGGGTAAAAAGAGTTAAGGCAGTATCTACTGTTGGGGTATTGTTAATAAATTTGTGCATCCCGTGCACCAAAAAGGCTATAGCAAAACCTATTGCAATGCCCCCTACAGAAACTATGCTGAATTGCAAACCTGCATCGGCAATACTAAACTTCCCAGTGCTTATAGCAACTAAAGCGAAGCGAAAGGCTATTAATCCTGCTGCATCATTAACTAAGCTTTCGCCTTCAATTATGGTTTTAAGCCTATTGGGTAAAACGGTATTGCGTAACATTGTTACTGCGGCTACAGCATCTGGTGGTGAAATAATGGCTCCCAATAGGAAACCCATTTCAAAAGTAAAGCCCGGAATAAAATGAGAAGCTACCCAGCCAATAACTAATGAAGTTCCTAAAACGCACCCAAACGCTAGTAAAATTATGGGACGAAGGGAAGCCTTAAACGATTTCCATGAGGTGAACCAAGCCGAGGCATAAAGCAAGGGTGGTAAGAATATGAGCAAAACAACATCAGGACTTAACTGTACGTTAGGTACAAATGGTAATAGACTTAGAACCAATCCTACTAAAAGTAAAAGTATAGGGTATGGAATTTTGTAGCGTTCGCTAAGCACAGCCATTAGAACGGTGCATGTGAGTAAGGCTACAAAGATTTCAAGATTATGCATAAAAAAAGGAAGTCAGGGTTTGTGTAAGGGCAGTACAACATACATGCCTATTCTACAAAACCCAAACTTCCTTAGTCCGAAACCTGCCTTTTTTTTCTTCAGGGAAAAAAAGAGGACCAATTAATTATTCTTCATCTTCTCCTTTATTCAATTCTGCATTAATTATGTCAGCGTTTTTAACAACAATTTGTTTGTTAAAAGCTTGGTTTAAAGGAAAGTATCCACCTTTTTCAGGGAATAGTTTAACTGGCGTTTTAAAGAGCTTTACAGAATCGTTTTTTAATTCTGCCGTGAAAACATAGGTAATGCCATCTTCCTCCATAACGGCATCGGCAGGAATGGAGTTTTGCTTTCTCTTATCCAAAAAAGCCATTGCTTCTCCAGTTGTTCCAGGTAGCAAGCCAGAATGCTCGTTTTCTAAATGAGCGTGAAGGTTTACCAAACCACTACCCTTTTCTACAATTTTACCAGATAGGTATAAGCTAGCTTTTACTTCCTTAGTTTTATCGCCACCTGTGTAGAAAATAACTTCCATACCTTCTTTCAGTTTGCTAGCTTGTTCCGCATTGCAAGTGAGTTCTAAGTGAACGTGGCTTTTATCTACCAAGGTAAACAGTGATGCCCCAGCCATTATTTGCTGATTTTCAGAAACCTTTACCTCTTTAACGAAGGCATTGTTTGGAGCTATAATGGCAATTCTGCTGAATAATTTGCCATTTGCAATGGCTGCTAATGATAAACCTAAAGTTTTGAGTTGGCTCTCTAAATCCGATACCTTTTGCTTGCAAAGCAATACGGTTTCTTTGGCTAATTCCAATTTCCTAGCCGAACCTGCATTTTGAGCTAGTAATTCAGTTTGCCTTTGTTCATCGTTTACTGCTAAGGCTAAGGATTTAAGTTCAGAATAGTATTCCTTTTGCTTTGTTACCAGCGAAGGGTGTTCTAAATAACATAAGATTTCGCCTGCCTTAACTGTGGTGCCATTGTAAACTTTTAGGTCTTTAACAAAGCCAGTGATAGTGCTACTGAGTTCAGAAATATTTTGAGGAGGCACATCAATAGTGCCTGAAAGCACCATTGTTTCGGGCAATTCTACCAAAGATGGCATACCTAAAACAATATCTACATTGGCCAATTGGGCTTTAGATAAAGTAATTTCAGTGGGTACTTCTACAGCCTCTGCTTCAGAAGGTTTGTTTTCTGAATTACAAGCGAAAGTAAAAGCAGCTATTAATATAATTAGAAGGTTAGTTTTCATTATTGGTTGTTGAAATACAAGTAGTTAAAATAAGATTGCCAATAGTTTCTTGAAGCATCAAGTTTTGCTTGGCGAACGTCAATACTCTGCCTTATAAGCAGAAACAAATCGCTAAAATCGCTCTCGCCAGCTTTATAGCTAGCTAATGCTGCGGTTTCAATTGCAGCTGATTCTGAAAAGATAGAGGTGGAATATTCATCTAATTGCTGCTTAGCGTTTTGGAAGTCTATTTCCGCTTTTTTCTTGTCCATTTCTAAAGTGGCCTTCTTCGTTTCCGTTTCAGCTAATAGAGATTGGGCTTTGAGTTCAGCTGCCTTGGCTTTGTTTTTGGTTGCCCCATAAGCCAATGGGATACCAATTCCAGCAATCACGGCTTGTTGGCCAGCATTATGCTCAATACTTTGATTGATGTAGCCTAATTTTAAGTCTGGCAATAGTCTTTGCTTTTCAGTTTTCACTTGTTGCAATGCTACTAAATGCTGGTTTTCTGCTTGTTGAATCTTGAAATGGGTTATTCCTTTGTCTTGTGGCAAAGCAACGATGGTATACAACGTGCTTTCAACAGAAAGAACAGGTTCGCCAATAAAAACGCCAAGCATTTGTCTGTAGAGTGCGCTATTTCCCCTTGCCTTCGTAAGGTTTACATTGTTTTGTGCCAGTTGAATTTTAGCGGCGTTGGCGTGGTAAACCGGTATTTCACCCAGCTTTGCTTTTAATTGCAACACCCTGTACAATTCACTCAGAAGACTATCGGTCTTAATTAAAAGAATTTCGTTTTCTTGTTCGAAAGCCGCTTGCGTAAACAAATGCCGAATGGTTAGCTTTAAATCAAGTTCCGTTAAGTCTTTAGCTATTTGGGCATTAATAGCCTGTCCTTGCAACCACTTCTTTTGGCTCTTTAAAACCCCAGGCCAAGGCATGCTTTGACTCAGTATTATGGTATAATCGGTAATTCCTTGTACCTGGGTATTTCCATATTGGGTTTCCAAGCTGGTTTTACCAATATCGAACCAAGTTTTGGTTTCCTGATTTGTGGCTTGTACTTGCAAATTGGCCACTTTAATCGCGGGATAATGGGCCAAGGCCTTTTCAACAGCAGTTTCTAGGGTTAGAGGCTGGGCATGCAAGTTTCCGAATGAAAGTAAGCAAATGGCAACCAATGCAATTTTACCTAGTTGTTTTCTTGTTGGTTTTTGCCTTTCTAGTAACAAGTAAAGTGCTGGTAATATAATTAAGGTGAGTATTGCAGCTGTTAATACTCCACCAACTACTACTGTTGCCAATGGTTTTTGTACTTCAGCACCTTCACTACTGCTCAATGCCATAGGCAAGAAACCTAATGCTGCAACTAAAGCTGTCATTAATACAGGACGAAATCGGGAATGAACCGCTCGCATAATTCGGGCAGGAACTGATTTTACCCCGTCTTTCTTCAGTTTATTCAGGTAGCCAATAAGCACTATCCCATTTAATACTGCCACCCCAAACAAAGCAATAAAGCCAACTGCAGCTGCTATACTAAATGGCATCCCTCTAAGCGAAAGGGCAAAGACACCACCTATTGCTGCCAACGGAATTGCAGTAAAAACCGCTAGCGATTGCTTTATAGAATTAAAAGTAATAAACAGCAAAAGCAAAATGAGGAACAATGCTAAAGGAACGGTTATAGTTAGCCTTGCAAGCGCATCTTGTAGGTTTTGGAACTGCCCACCGAAGGTGTAATTATAGTTTGGAGCAATTCCGGCAGCTATAAGCTTTGCTTTTAGGTCTATTACTACGGAATTTACATCTCTATTGCCAAGTGCAATACCTACTGTAATTACCCTTCTAGCACGGTCATGGGAGATTTGAGAAGGAGCATTTACCTTCTCTATTTTGCTGAAGGAACTAAATGGAACGAGTGTTCCGTTAGCACTTCTTAATGGGATAGACTCCAATATTTCGGGATTAAGCCTAATACTATCTGCTGCTCTAAGCATAATAGGGAACCTTCGTTCTTGGTCGTAAAGCATACCCGCGTTTTCGCCAGCCATTATTCCTTTTAAGGCCTGGTTAGCGTCGGCTACCGAAATGCCGAGATTCGCCATTTGCACACGGTTGTAGCGCACAACATATTGCGGCATACCATCTACTTGTTCCACTTTTACAGAAGCTACTCCATTTACTTTACTTGCTAAACCCGCATATCTATTTGCTATGGAAAGCAAACTATCTAAATCGGGTCCATATATTTTAAGAGCAATATCGCTTTTACTACCCGTCATTAGTTCATTGAAACGCATTGCAATTGGTTGCTGGAATTCAAAGGCTAAGCCAGGAACAGCAGTTAATGCTTCTTCAAATTTCAACGCCAAATCCATTTGATTTCCTCCATTTGGCCAATCCTTTCTGTCTTTTAGCACAATAATCAAATCGGCATTTTCAACAGGCATAGGATCTACAGGGATTTCAGAAGTGCCAATTTTGCTTACTACTTCCTTTACTTCTGGCATAGTCAATAGCACTTTTTCAGCCTTAGAAGTCATACTAACCATTCTATCGGGACCGCTTCCTTTAGGTGCCCTGGTTTCAACTGCAAAATCGCCTTCCTCTAATTTCGGCAAGAATTCACCTCCCATATTCAGCAATACGTAGGTAGCAAAACCAAATAGACCAAAGGCAACTGCTACCACCAAAACTGGATGCCTAAGCGACCATTTTACGGCAGGACTATAGCCTTTATAAAAGAAGCCTACAAGTTTAGCAGAGAAATTCTTTTCGTGGTTTAGGTTCGGCTTTAAGAAAGCTGCACAAGCTGCTGGTACATAAGTAAGCGAAAGTATAAGCGCTCCTAACAAAGCAAAAGCAACTGTTTGCGCCATAGGGATGAACATTTTGCCTTCAATCCCTTGTAGAGTTAAAATAGGAATATATACTATTACAATTATCAACTCACCAAAAGCAGCTGAACCCCTAATTGCACCTGCAGATGCTAATATTATATTATCCTTGGTGAGACCAGATATTGGTGCTTTTCCCAAAGCGTGTATGCCTGCAAAACCTAAAGCGGCAACTGCGCTTTCTACAACAATTACAGAGCCATCTACCACTAAACCAAAATCTATCGCGCCAAGGCTCATTAAATTGGCCGATACACCGAATATGCGCATACAGGTCAAGGCAAAAAACAAGCTAAGTGGTATTACGCTAGCCACAATTAAACTAGCTCGCCAGTCGCCGAGCAACAGTAAGAGTACTAACATTACTATAATTCCACCTTCTCCTAAATTGGTAGCTACTGTATGTATAGCCTTATTAACTAGCTTACTCCTATCTAGAAATGCATGTATTTTTACACCTGCAGGTAATGATCTTTGAATTTCAGCTATACGATGTTTAACATCGGTAATTACCTTGGCAGAATTTGCACCCTTTTTCATTAGGATAATTCCTCCTGTTTTTTCGCCCTTCCCGTTTGCGGTTAAAGCACCATATCGTGGGGCACTACCTTCCAAAACTGTAGCAACTTGATGTAACAAAACAGGATTCCCGTTCTTGACAGCAATTACAATACTTCTTAATTCATCCAAGTTTTTAAGCAATCCTTCCGAACGAACTAGGTAAATTCTGCCGTTCTTTTCTAAATATCCACCACCTTCATTGGCATTCGCGTCTGCAATGGAGGTTTGAATTTCCTTGACAGAAATATTCATTTGCCTTAATTGCGCCGGATTTAATGCGATTTGTATTTGCCTTGATTTACCACCGAAGCTGCTAATATCTACAACACCTGGTATGCCTGCTAATTGACGTTTTATTACCCAATCTTGAATAGTTCGTAATTCTTGAAGGGAATAGTAGTTTTCAAACTCAGGTGAAACTTCTAAGTAATACTGGAAAATTTCGCCCAAACCGGTAGTCATTGGGGCTAGTTCAGGACTCGCTAATTGGGCCAATTCTTGCCTTGCCGTTATCAATTGCTCCTGAACAAGTTGTCTAGCACGGTACTGGTCTACATCGTCTGAGAAAACAACGGTTATTACTGAAAGTCCAAATCGGGAAATAGACCTAAGCTCTATTTGTCCTGGAATATTAGCCAATGTACGTTCCATGGGCGTAGTAACCAGTTGCTCAACTTCTTGCGTAGCCAAGGTTGGGGCTTGGGTAATTACTTGAACTTGGTTATTAGTAATATCTGGAACTGCATCTAACGGGATATCGGAGGCGCTGAATAGCCCTGCTATGGCTATTAACGCAGCAAGCATAAACGCAACTAATTTGTTGCGAACGCTTAGTTCAATAAGTTTTTGAAGCATTTTAAGAAATGAAAATGTATAAGAATTAGGAAGTAAAACCAATTTAGCTGCACCTTCTGTGCAGTTTTAGCTGAAAACTATCCTATACATTTCGGAGGTTTTATCTCCTGTAATGGCTCAAATACACTTAAAAAGTAAGTTTGTTTACTGTTTTTGACTAACGGAATAGAAAAAATGCAAAGTCTTGGTTCGGAAATAGTTATGAATTTAAAGCTTGGCAAACCTAGCATAATATGAATGCCATGCTCATACATTGGCAAATCCGAATGTTTGTGCTTGGTATTACTATTATGGCTGGCAAATGGAGAATAATGCTCAAGCAAAAACTGAAAAAAACCTACCCCTGGTTCTTCAATTTGGTGAATTGAAAAGTGCGCAAAAAGCGAAGGAAGTTTTGTAACCTCTTCAAAGTCCATTTTTGGAAATAAACTGGCCATAATACTATAGCCAATTAAAAACCATATTGCTGCCTTTTTCACAATGTAAATGTAACTTTAGGATTAATTAGAAGCAATATATATTACTATTTTATGGACATTCTTCCATTTTTTCAGGACCTATTACGCGATGAAGTTCAAGATTATATATTGGAGAATTTAGGCATTGATTATGGAAAACTAGCCTTATCTGGGAAAAATCCATTTCCCAATATCTCCTTCCCTACGCTATTACATCAGATCTCTGGACGGACCAAACTTGCTACCAAGGCATCGTGGTATAATAGGGCAGGGATTATTGTTCCCCCTACTCTTAACCTTGAACAAAGCAGTAGTGAACTCACTGCCACGAAAAAGTTTGAAAATTGGGAAGGAGCCTTGGCTATTGATGCTACTGGTGGTTTTGGTATAGATACAATGGCTTTAGCCCATAAATTTGAGAAAGTGATTTATATTGAAGCCAACAAAGATCTATTTGAAATTGTACAACATAATTTAAAAGTCTTGGGTATTAATAACGTTGAAACTATAAATGCCGATTTCCTTACCATTCAAAACGATTTTCCTTCAAATTCCTATTTATACATAGACCCATCTAGAAGGAATAGTAAAGAAGAACGTGTATTTAACCCATCGGAATATCAGCCCTCGCTTTTATCAATTAATTTCAATCGATTTACAAATTGGATGGTAAAATTGAGCCCTATGGTTTCTATATCGAGTTTAATTGAAAGCTTTCAATATATTAATGCAGTTCATATTATCGACGTAATGAACGATTGTAAGGAAGTTAATATAGTTGGAAATACAAATTCTGAAACAATTTCCGTCCATTCGCATCACTTTCAAAATGAATGGCATAGTTGGCAAGCTAAATATGAATTAGAACAAGAAACCCCATTACAACTAGCAGAACCGCAACAATTCTTTTATGAACCTTGGGTATCCGGAATGAAAAGCGGCATGTATAAACAGCTATGCATTCAAACTGATACATATAAGTTAGCAACTAATACTAATCTGTTTTCAAGTATTCAATTCAACCCCAACTTTCCTGGTAGGGCCTGGGAAATGGTAGAAGAACTTCCATTTGATAAGTCGGCTATTCAACAAAGAATTGGTAAAAAAGCGGTAGTAATTAACCGGAATTCTAAGTTTGCCACCTCAGATATCTTTTGTAAGAAGTATAGCCTTGTGCAAGGCGAACCTCATTACCTACTGTTATTCAGCGATATATCTGGCAAACAAAGGTTGTTTTTAACAAAGCGTTTAAAATAAGCGTAGTTAACAATTGCTTAATAAGCCTCAAATGCTTACTTTTGCGTTGTTATTGAAAAATGGCGGGGCCCATAGCTCAGTTGGTTAGAGCATCTGACTCATAATCAGAGGGTCATCGGTTCAAGCCCGGTTGGGCCCACCTCATTATCAAGCACTTACGAGAAATTGTAAGTGCTTTTTTTTATCACTTGCCCCACAATTTGCCCCACAGAATGGGAGGGTGGTATTTTACCTATCTTTGGATAACGGACTATTACTTTTTGCAGCTGTAGCACTACCTAAAGTAGCCAATGCGTTTAAAAGGCTAAAACTAACCTGAAAATGTGCCCCAAAAAAAAAGGAAATTTGTAAAGAGCTTAAGGTTAGTAATAATTTCCTAACTCAAAATAAACCAAAAATCCCAAAGCCAATCAGCCTGAACTAAAGCAGCTTTTCGGCACCTTTTGGCACCTTGGCGAAGTGGCTATCTTGTTTGCCGATACAGGCGTAGGCAAGAGTATTCTGGCAGTACAACTCGCTCACTCGATTTCGGCAGGACTATTCCAGTGCTGCGGAATGACCAATGAAGCTGGGCAACAAACGGTTTTGTACTATGATTTTGAGCTTTCCGATAGAATGTTTCACCAACGTTATACAGACCTTGAAACGAGGGAAACGCACCGTTTCAGTGACCGTTTCTTCCGTATTTTAATCGTTTCAAACGGCATTGAAACACCTGAAACGTTTGAGAAACAACTGTTTCAATCTATCGAAAACGATGTTTCAGAAACGGGTGCAACAGTGCTCATTGTGGATAATATCACTGCTTTAACCATGAAAACGGCGAGTGATGCCGTTACCGCACTGCTTTTGATGAAACATTTGAAACGTTTCCAAATGGAAAAAGGATTAAGCATTTTAGTTTTCGCGCATACGACTAAAATCCCTAAACGCTACCATGCCTTAGTAAACGCATTTATTAAGCAATTGGACAAGAAAGAATGGGACGAAGAAAAATGTGTAGCTTTCAAGTCAAAGGCAGAACGACTTCTTTCAGCCATTGAAAAATATGCCGAAGACCAAGCCTTAGACCCTGAAGATTTGGTGGTTGTGGATAACCTCGGCTTTATCATTGACTTGGTTACAGATACTATTGAAGCTGAAGATTTGGACGATAACGGCATTCTCATTTTCAACCTTGACGAGGAAGACTGGGAAGCGGTAGAAGCCCTATCAGAATTGGATGATTTGGATGAGGCGTTTGGGGAGTAAAATGTTATATACTTTCAATTTGGTTAAGGTGAATTGATTGAATAAACGGGCTGTCATTGGTAGCCCGTTTTGTTTTGCTGCTATTTTTTTGGAGTTTTTACTATTGACCTTTACTTTAATACAGGTTAATCCGACCTTAAATTCACCTAGTACACAGCTGGTACGCACCTAGTTCGCAGCTTAGCGACATCTAAAACACAACTAAGTAATAGCTTAAATATCAGTAGTTTAGTGAGGTTTTTGGGTTAAATTGGCAAGAAAGTATGGATATGCTGTGATTTTGAAGCTTGAAAGGGATAAATGGGATAGGTATTTGTATGCATATCTTGTTTTATAAATACAATTCCTTGACTTGTAAAAATAAGTTGTTGATAACCAAAGATACTATCACAGTTCCTATTCAAAGGCAACTTTTAATAGGCATAAACGTAAAAGCCTCGCCTATATACAGCGAGGCTTGAGTTATACCAGTAAACTTATGCTCAATTGCTACGTATAAGGCAGCTTCTTTGATTTGAAGGAAAACTATGAAGCAAGTTATCGGTTATAATGTTGCTTGAGTTGTTCAATCATAGATTCCTTATGTTTTTGAATTGTTTCAGGATTCCATGCTTCGCTAAAATCATTAAATATAAGGTATGATTTTAAAGTATCATACGATCCATTGCGATCTTTAAACATACTCCTTTTTATTGGTACAGACTTTGCTCCATATTCAGAGTTCTGTGATACACTTAATAAAACTAGGTTACCAAAAGAATCAGAATCTTTTTTTTCTAGTTTCGGATAGGTTTCTAGATTGTCTGGATTTTGAGGGTAAATGTGTTCGACTGAGTTTTTCGAAGTTATTCTATAGCTTTTGAATCTTTCGTCTTTCTCAAAGCTCCAGTTTTTCCAAAGTACATATTCTAGCTTGTAGAACCAGTAATGCTGAAATTTTGTGCCTTCGTCTTTGTCCAAGTGAGTCTCAAAATCAAAATCTTTAACTATTTCATTATTAATTAACAGGATTGAAGCCTCCTTTGCAGTAAGTGTTTTACACAGTGAAAGGCTATTATCTATCCATTCTAGCTTTGCTAAATGAATACTATCTGTAGCTGAGAGATTTTGGTGGTTATCTAATAAGTAACCTAAATAGGTTGTAAGCCAGTAATGCCTCAAATAATCGCCTGTAAAATAAAGCACACTTTGAAGCATTACTGGAAGTATTGTTTTTTCTGATGGATTTTCTGGTCCCTTTCTCGAATAAGAGTTATTGCTATTTGAACCTACCATAATCGTTAGACGCTCCTCTTCCTTATTTTCAAAATCAGTAACCCATTTAACAACATACTTAT
>Ga0114962_10004343_pt1 | contig 11288 bp, 8 predicted proteins | sample C_130820_MF_Meta_FD_87017 | JGI IMG/M metagenome (GOLD analysis project Ga0114962, IMG submission 87017) | Freshwater microbial communities from Lake Croche, Canada to study carbon cycling - C_130820_MF_MetaG | ecosystem: Environmental > Aquatic > Freshwater > Lake | place: Lake Croche, Canada... | reverse complement strand
GCTCCAGTAATCTCCTTTTTGTTTTGACTACCGTAACCTACAACCACAATCTCATTTAAGGTTTTATTATCTACTGTTAACGTTACATCAATAGACTTCTGTCCTGTGTAAACAACATCAGCAGAATTATAACCCACGGAAGTAATCCTTAAAGTCTCATTTCTGCTCACATTAATTTTGAAATTACCCTCCCCGTCGGTAGATGCACCACGAGAAGTTCCGACAATAGAAACAGATGCGCCTACAACAGGCTGGCCATCTGATCCCTTCACTTTTCCTGAGGCGGCTTGTTGTTGCGCCATCAAGGATGTGGACAGAATTAGAAATAGTCCCAGGAATACTCCCCCAATCTGACTTCCAATTCGGTGTATAATAGAATTGTTTTTCATAAAAAAAAGTTTAGATTAATTAAAAGATTAAAATAGGTTTAGAGGTGTTAAAACAAATTAACACTTATTTTAACACAACAAGTTTACTATCCTTTAGCTTCTTAACTATCCTTATAGGCATTAGGATAGTTAAAGTTTTTATCAATTTATTTAAATAAAAAATTCACAGCTACTTTTAATTTTGAATAGACAAATTGATTCTCCTTGGTATATTTATATTAAATAAATTTTACAACATGCAATCAACTCAAAAATCCTTATTTAAAATTTCGAGTTTGGTACTTATTTTGTCCACATGATTAATTCTAGCAAGCTATTTGCCTTAAATAATTTAAATAGAATTTAAAATTACCTTTAATTTAAAATCACATACGATTTGCTCGTATTAAAAAAGCACAAAATCTGTTAAGGAAAAATAAGATGGTCGCGGTCATTTTAGATGCGAGTACCCACATAGAATATTTTTCAGGTTTTCATTGGAATAATTCCGAAAGGTCTGTGTTGGCCACCCATTCCTTCTCCGAAGAAATCACTTTTACAGGCCCAACTTTAGAAAAAGATCGGTTAAAAATTCAAAAAAACAGGTTTAAAAGTTTATATGCGGGAGTCGCAGATTAATTCCATAAAGACTTACCCATTTTTTAATAAACTAACCTAATTTCATATGTTGGTTTATACAGGCTGGAATATCACTGGCATAATGGGACACATAAATGAGCGTCGTATGACTATTTGAACAGATGTAATTTAAAATTTCTTTGACCCGCTGAATTTGTTCCTCATCCAAACCTTGGCATGGCTCGTCCAAAATCAATAAAGGCGGATTCTTGACTAATGCCCTAGCTAATAAAACCATTCGCTGTTCCCCCGTTGAAATTTGTTGGAACATCCGAGCCGACAAATGAGAAATTCCAAAAATGACTAACCAAGAATCGATCCGCTTTTTTTGAGTTTCTGAAATTTTCTTATACACTCCCAAGGTATCAAACAACCCTGATCCAACGACATTGAAAACAGTCCCTGGCTCCCTAAAATAAATATGAAGTTCAGGACTTACATATCCTATTCGTTTTTTTATATCCCAAATACTCTCCCCTGTCCCTCGTTTTCGGTCAAACAAAGTGAAGTTTTGCGCATAAGCCTGAGGATTATCTGCCGTAATCAAACTTAATAAAGTAGATTTACCCGCGCCATTGGGTCCAGAAAGAGCCCAATGATCACCTGATTTAACTTCCCACGTAATGTTGGATAAAATTACTTTTTCTCCATATCGAATAGTCACATTCCGCAGATGAACGGCCTGTTTGAAAGCTTCAAAAACGTGTGCCGATGAGATTAAATCATCCATTAAGGTGTGATTAAAAACCAATTTGTTAATCCTACGAAACGATTCGTAAGCAGAAAGCGGACCATCCCAGGTAACCCGACCATCTTCCAAATAAATAACTCGATTGACGCACTCGGGCAAAGCAACAGGGGAATTAATTAAAATAAATGGAATAGAATTTTCACGAAGCTTTTCCAAACATTTGGACAATATCTCTCTTCCCTCCACATCAAGTCCCAAAAAAGGATTATCCAAAATAAGCCAATCGGGATCCTTTAAAACGGATTTAACTAGTTGTAAACGTTTATTTTCTCCATTAGATAGTTGGACCAAGGGCTTGTCAATCAAATGGCCCAACATAAAAAAGTCCAACCAATAAGCTAATGATACTTCATCTTCATGGGACAATTCCTCCCGGATTGTATACGCATCGCCCGCATCGGCAGAATTAAAACGTTGCTGCAGGTAAAAATCCTGCATGTTGCTTCTATTTTTAAACTGATGCTGCTGCTCAACTAATAATATAGTGGGATGAGCCCGGTTTGTTCTCGATTTGAAATAAACAGATCCCGTTCTAAATAATCGACCTGACAAGGTTTTAGCTAAGGTCGTTTTTCCAGAACCGACAGGTCCAACAATAGCCAAACAATCGTCCTTATTCAGCTTAAAGCTAATATCAGCCAATATTTTAGAACCTCCATAGGAAGCACTAAGGCCATCGATGATGGCTATGGATTCCGCCATTACAAGCGCTCTTCTTTGATTTTTTCTACCACAGCAGGATCTAATAACGTAGAAGTATCACCTAAATTCGACACATCCCCCTCGGCAATTTTCCGCAAAATCCTACGCATGATTTTACCCGACCTTGTTTTAGGTAATCCACTCACAATCTGTATCTTATCAGGCCTAGCAATGGCCCCAATTACCTTAGTCACCGTCGCCGAAATATCCTTTTTAATTTGAGCCGGATCATGGCTTGCATTCTCCATAATCACATACGCATAAATTCCTTGGCCTTTAATATCATGTGGATAACCGACTACGGCAGACTCAATGACTCCAGAATGCATATTGATGGCATTTTCAACCTCAGCGGTACCTATTCGATGACCTGAAATATTCATCACATCATCCACTCGGCCCGTAATGCGGTAATAGCCATCCTCATCTCGCAAACAACCATCCCCTGTGAAATACAAATTTTCATACGTGGCAAAATAAGTAGACCGACATCTCTCATGATCGCCATAAGTGGTTCGAATCATGCCTGGCCAAGGGAATTTAATGCATAAATTACCCGAAACCCCATTTCCAATAATTTCTTCACCCTTTTCATCCACCAAAATAGGTTGAATTCCGGGTAAAGGTAAGGTTGCATAACAAGGCTTGGTCGGCGTAATATGAGCCAATGGAGAAATCATGATCCCTCCCGTTTCTGTCTGCCACCAAGTATCGACAATCGGACAATTCCCCTTCCCTATATGTTCATGGTACCAGTTCCATGCTTCCTCATTAATAGGTTCCCCCACTGAACCCAAAACTTGCAAAGAACTTAAATCCTTATTTTTAACAAAATCTAAACCAAATGCCATCAATGATCGAATAGCCGTCGGTGCTGTGTATAATATATTGACCTTGAATTTTTCAACTATATCCCAAAAACGACCCGCATCTGGGAAAGTAGGAATGCCCTCAAACATCACACTCGTTGCTCCCGATGCTAAAGGACCATAAACAATATAGGTATGGCCTGTGATCCAACCAATATCCGCGGTACAAAAATAGATTTGGCCTTTTTTATACTGAAATATATTCTGAAAAGTATAAGTCGCAAAAACCATATACCCTCCGCAAGTATGCACAACGCCTTTCGGTTTGCCCGTTGATCCTGAGGTATACAATATAAATAATGGGTCTTCAGAATCCATGGCCTCAGCCTCAAACTCAGTTAATCCCAAAGATTCCATGCGTAACATTTCTTGATCATAAAATACATCACGCCCCTTTTCCATCGAAATAGCCGATTTTGAACGCTCGACCACAATAACCCGTTCCACTGAAGGACAAGTTATCAGCGCCTCATCCATGATGTTTTTTAAATTAATTTCTTTGTTTCCTCGAAAAGACCCATCCGCCGTTACGACAATATTGCACTGGGCATCTTGAATTCGATCTGAAATAGATTGGGCAGAAAAACCACCAAAAACCACCGAATGAATGGCACCTATTCGGGCGCAAGCCAAAACCGCCACTTCCAATTCAGGAATCATGGGCATATATAGACAAATACGATCGCCTTTCTTAGCTCCATTCTGTTTTAACACATTTGAAAACGTACAGACTTGTTGGTGTAATTCTCGATATGATATTTTTCTCGATGGCTCAGCTGGATCATTAGACTCCCAAATAATTGCAATATCATCGCCATTATTCTCTAAATGCCGATCTAAACAATTCTCGGTAATATTTAATTTTGCCCCGCCAAACCATTCCGTTTTAGGTTCTGAAAAATTCCAATCCAACACACGATCCCATTTCTTTTTCCAGGTAAAATGCTCAGCTATATTGGCCCAAAAAACTTCAGGATTATCTACGCTTACTTGATACGCTTGCTGGTACTCTTCAAAAGATTTTACTTGTAAATTCATCATTAAGGCTATTTAATCATTTCTTTTATACTCATTCTGTAAGGCATATAATCCAAAGATACACATGCCCCCGGTCAGCAAAGGCGCCAAAATAAAGGTATAAATAATGGCCGGAACGATATTATCCATCCCACCTTTTTCAAACAATTTTATGGATTGTTCAAAGACCAAAAAGTATCCTGCAGCTAGGCCAAGCAAGATCCATACGATTCCAAAAATCTGTCTAATTGCATTCATAATTAATCATTAATTTCTTTATCTTTTCCATTAACATACAAGAGTCCTATCACAAAACATACGCCGCCAATAATAATAGGATACCATAAACCCTCTAAATAAGGTTTAGCGTAAGGAATTGCCTGACCAGCTGCCACGGCCACTTCATTCGCCGTGCTGGCCTTAGCCGCTAAATAGGTCGCCACTGCAGGAAGCAATCCTCCAAAAATCCCATTTCCAATGTGATAGGGCAGAGACATAGAGGTATAACGAATAGCCGTAGGAAACATCTCAACCAGAAATGCAGCAATCGGCCCATACACCATGGTCACATATAAAACTTGGATAAATACCAACAAAATTAAAAACCAAAAACTGGAGCTACCTACATGAACGATTCTTTTGACCTCAGGTTTCTTAGGGTTTTTGCCCGGAAAAATCGTGGTTAAAGATGATTCCTCTAAGGTCAATGTCGAGCCGTCAGTATAGGAAAATTCGGTCTTCATCGTTTTCTTCAAATCGACACTATTGGGAATCATAGCATAGTCTGTATTAATTACTTTAGAACCCGGCACTTCTGTTTTCAAGGACACATCAGCTGTTTCATACATGGCCTGATAAATAGGTCGGTAGGTACAAATGGCTAATAACATGCCGGTCAACATCACCGCTTTTCGGCCAATTTTATCTGAGAGCCAACCAAAAAAGATAAAGAATCCAGTGCCACCTGCCAATGAAGCGGCAATGATGTAATTACTTTGTTCAAACTCTATATTGGCTACTTTCTGAAGAAAGGAAAGTGCATAAAACTGACCTGTATACCAAACAACTCCTTGGCCCATCGTAGCTCCAAATAAGGCTAACAATACAAATTTAAAGTTCAATTTTTTACCAAAAGACTCCTTCAGGGGATTCGCAACAATTTTCCCTTCTTGTTTTGCCTTTTCAAACATGGGCGACTCGTCCATATTTTTTCGAATGAAATACGATATACCCACCATAACGATGGATATTAGGAATGGGATGCGCCAACCGAAATTCGCGAAGGCTTCAGCGCTCATCGATTTTTTGGTGGCCAGAATGACTAATAAAGAGATAAATAAGCCTAAAGAAGCCGTAGTTTGAATCCAAGCCGTTCGATACCCTCTTTTCCCTGGCTCTGAATGTTCAGCCACATAGGTCGCTGCACCCCCATATTCACCCCCTAAGGCCAAACCTTGCAACAATCTCAAAATTAAAACGAGCAAAGGCGCTAGAAAACCAATCGTCTCGTATCCCGGAATTAAACCAATCGCAAACGTCGAAAAACCCATGATCAACAAAGTAACCATGAACGTATATTTACGTCCAATTAAATCGCCTAAGCGTCCAAAAAACAAAGCGCCAAAAGGACGTACGACAAAACCAGCCGCAAAAGTAGCCAAGGTAGACAAAAATGCGGCCGTAGGATTATCTGAAGGAAAAAATTTGGTGGCGATCACAACGGATAAACTACCAAAAATATAAAAATCGTACCATTCGATTAGTGTTCCGACGGAAGAAGCGGCGATGACTTTACGAAGTTTTTTCTTGTCGACCTGTTCGGAAGATAAATTTGAATTCATATAATAGGTTTATGGTAATAAAATCACTTATTATGCCAAATTAAGCAATATTTCATTATTTTTAGAAAAAACTAATCTTAATTATGAAAAAACTATCTTACCTACTAATCTTAGTTTTATTAAGTTTTACGTCTTGGTGCCAATCCATTCCAAGAAGTACACCAGAAGCAGAAGGCGTGTCTTCCGCGGCTATTCAAAAATTTATAGAATCTTACAAAAAAGAAAAGCATGAACTTCATTCAGTCATGATTATTCGCCATGGAAAAGTTATCTCTGAAGCCTGGTGGAGTCCCTATGCACCTGAATTAAAACATTCCATGTATTCAGTGAGCAAGAGCTGGACTTCCACGGCCGTAGGTTTTGCGGTCAGTGAAAATAAACTTAAAGTAAGTGATAAAGTGCTTACATTTTTTCCGGAGTATGCTGATTTGGCTTCCCAAGAATTCTTGAAAGATTTGACTGTCAAAGACCTTTTGACAATGTCAGTGGGTCATAAAACGGAGCCTTTACGGAGCGTGATTGTCATGCAGCCCGATTGGATTCGTGGATTTTTAAAAACACCCATAACTTACGCCCCTGGTACCCATTTTTTGTACAATACGTTGGCCACCTATATGTTATCTGCCATAGTCCAACAAGTAACAGGCGAATCTTTAGTTAAATACCTGGAGCCTAGATTATTTAAGCCTTTGGGTATACAAGGGGTCGATTGGGAATATGATTCCAAAGGTATTAATACGGGTGGCTGGGGTATCCGAGTTAAAACGGAGGACATGGCCAAGTTAGGCCTTACCTATTTAAATGGTGGAAAATTGAATGGAAAACAAATCATCCCCAATGCTTGGGTCAAAGAAGCGACTCAAAAGCACATTGATCAAAATCCGGAAGCAAGCCAAGCAAAAAAAGACTCATCCGATTGGCTTCAGGGATATGGATACCAGTTTTGGCGTTGCCGCAATGGCGCTTTCAGGGCCGATGGAGCCTATGGCCAATACATCGTCATGATGCCTGAGCAAGATGCGGTCGTGGTGATTACCTCTGAATCCATGGATTTACCGGATGATTTAAATATGATATGGCAACATTTATTACCTGCTTTTGAAAAATCAAAAATTCCTTCCAATCCAACCGCCTACAAGTCTCTTAGCCAATTTTTGAAAAATAGGAAGCTTGAACCAGCTACCTCTAGCACATTGATTAGAAACGAAAACATTCTAGGTAAAAAGTTTATTTTAAATAAGAATCCATTAGAGTTCACATCGTTCCAATTAAATAAAACGACGAAGGGCTTAGTGGCAGAAATAGGTACTAAAGATCAAAAAACACATCTGATTCCCTTGGGATTAAACGAATGGCAATTGAGTGAAAATCGAATGATTGGCCCCTATTCTTTACGATCCGTGCCGGCCCATTTAGATACATTTGCTCCTTTTAAAGTGGCAGGAAATTATGTTTGGAATAATGAAAATACGATAGAAATGACCATTCGATATATCGAAAGCCCACATCATTGGAAAATTATTTACCAAGTTCAAGGTGATCAATTAAAATTACAGGCCATTAATTCATATGCCCCAAAAATAATCATTGATCTAGCAGGAAATTAAAATTTCGTCGCAAAAATTAAACGATAGAGTAAAAATCCCAAAAACTTATTATATCATTGCGGTACATTAAAATTCAAATTAAAACCTATTTCAATATGTCAAATCAAAACAATCAATCTCGTCGTCAATTTTTGATTAACGGGTCATTAGCTTCTTTAGGCGTTTTATGGGCAAGTCAAGCTGCGGTATCGAGCTCATTATTTGCAGGAAAACCTAATTCTAAATTTGGAGGTGTTCAAATTGGCGCCATCACGTATTCATTCCGCAGCATGCCGGGCAGTATTGATGATTTAATCAAATACTGTGTTGAATGTAACATTAGTGCGATTGAATTAATGGGAGATGCGGTGGAGGAATATGCGGGCAAGCCCAAAAGCACAATGGCGAGACCTGCTTATGTTCCGGGTCAACCACGTCCACAGATGACGGATGAGCAAAGAGCTGCCATGGCGAAATTCAATACCGAAGTAGCTGATTGGCGTGCTAGTGTTTCGATGGATAAGTTTGTTGAAGTCAGAAAAATGTTCAATAATGCTGGTATTTCAATATATGCCTTTAAGCCGAATGCATTAGGTCCAAATAATACCGATGGAGAAGTTGAATACGCGTTAAAAGCAGCGAAAGCTTTAGGCGCTAATTCAGTAACCATTGAATTGCCTACCGACACAAAACAATCCCAACGATTAGGTGATTTAGCTTCTAAGCATAAAGTTTACATCGGATACCATGCTCACTTACAAGCGACAGATACCGCTTGGGATGCAGCTTTAGCTCAATCCCCATACAACTCAATGAATCTTGATTGTGGACATTATATTGCAGCAGGTGGTCCAAATACGACGGCTACTTTGCTAGCGCTTATCGAAGCGAAACATGACCGCATCACAAGCATGCACATTAAAGACCGTAAGAATAAAGAAAATGGAGGTCAAAATGTTGTTTGGGGCCAGGGAAATACCCCATTGAAAGATATCTTAGGGTTATTGAAATCTAAAAAATATAAATTCCCCGCTTCGATTGAGTTGGAATATGACATTCCAGCAGGATCGGATGCCGTCCAAGAGACCAAAAAATGTGTGGAATACGCGAAAGCGATCCTTTCATAAATTCACTTTCAATGAATGTAATAATTCATTGATTTATTTCTTATTCGCGTTGTTGATCCAAAGTCTAGATGAACAACGCGAATTTTTGTTAACCAACCCAATATCACAACTCTAATAAATACCATGAAGTCAAAAATAGTACTTTTCATCGTCCTGATGAGCTTTTTAACATTCCACATGCTTTCACAAGAAACCGCCAATCCTTATGGATTAACCACCCAAGTAAAAACTAAGTATGGTACCTTAGAAGGAACCTTCGATACACGAACAAAAATTGCCAGTTTTAAAGGGGTTCCCTTTGCATTGCCTCCTGTAGGTGCCTTAAGATGGAGAGAGCCCATGGATCCAAAACCATGGAATGGCGTTTTACAAGCTAAGAAGTTTGGCCCAAAAGCCATCCAAGCTCCCTTATTTGGCGATATGGGATTCCGTAGCAATGGAATGAGCGAGGATTGTTTATACTTAAATATTTGGTCCCCTAACCCAAAATCTACGGCAAAACTACCTGTATTAGTCTATTTTTATGGAGGTGGATTTATGGCAGGTGATGGCTCTGAGCCACGTTATGATGGAGAAATGATGGCCCAAAAAGGAATCGTTACCGTCACGGTCAATTACCGTTTGGGATTATTAGGTTTCTTTTCACATCCTGAATTAACGAAGGAGTCTCCACATAAAGCGAGTGGAAATCAAGGTTTATTAGATCAATATGCCTCATTAAAATGGGTGAAAGAAAATATAGAGAATTTTGGAGGAGATCCAAGCCGTGTGACCATCGCCGGTGAATCAGCTGGGTCCATGTCGGTAAGTGCCCAAATGGCCTCCCCCCTTTCTAAAAACTTAATTCACGGGGCAGTAGGCGAAAGTGGCGCTTGGATCGGTTCAGGCTTAGGACCCATTACCTTACAAGATGCCGAAAAAACTGGCCTTACCTTTGGTGAAAAAGTAGGTGCTAAATCTTTGAAAGAATTAAGAGATTTCTCCACCTTAGATTTATACCAAAAAATGTTGGAGCCGGGAATGCCCCGTTTTTCAGCTTGCATCGATGGATATTTTATTTCAAAAACGTTGCCTGAGATATTTGCCAACAAAGAACAGGCGATGGTGCCCTTATTATTAGGTTGGAATTCTGAGGAAATGAATTATAAATCCATGACCAAAGGACAAGCTATAACGACTGAAAATTATACCGCAGCAGTTAAAGATTTGTACAAAGAGAATGCGGATAAGATTTTAGCTCTTTACCCAGGTAAAACAGTGGAGGAAGCTGAACAATCAGCCACTGATTTAGCAGGTGATCGTTTCATCGGATTCTCTACATGGAAATGGTTTGATATGCACCGAAAAAACAGTCAAAATCCTATCTATCGATATTATTTTGCGAAGCCTAGACCTGAAATGATCGTAAAAGGTGTACAAGCTGCACTGGCCGGCGGGGTGGTGAAAGCGGATCCCAATGCCCCAAAACAAGCAGCTCCCAAAGGAGCCGTTCACTCAGCCGATATCGAATATTTTATGGGAAATCTATCGACCAATTTGACCTATGGTTGGACCGCCGATGATTATAAAACCTCCAAAGACATGCAAGATTATTTAGCGAATTTCATTAAAACAGGAAATCCCAATGGAGGCAAATTAACGAATTGGCCTAGAGCGGGTCAAGAAGACCAACCCGAATTTATGATTTTGGATGCCAATCCTCGAGTAGTGAAAGGATCTAAAGATGCTCGATATGAATTATTAGATTCGATCATATTTAAAAAATAACGTATCTAATGTTCGTAAAATTTAAGGCCGTTGCATAAACGGCCTTTTTTCGTATTGATAATTGATTATTTTTACCCGATCATTTAAAAAGCACATGTCAAATCCAATTATAAAATCAGCCTTACTATCCTATGGAATGTCGGGACGTGTATTCCATGCCCCATTTATTGACCTACATCCTGGTTTTTCGCTAGCAGGTGCCTGGGAAAGAACGAATAAAAATATTGAAAAGGATTATCCTGGGGTGAAGTCATACTCCAGCATGGAAGACATTTTATCCGATCCCAGCATCGATATGGTCGTAGTCAATACCCCCACATATTCACATTATGAATATGCCCTCGCGGCACTGAATGCGGGTAAACACATCCTTGTTGAAAAAGCGTTTACGACTAATTTAGCCGAGGCCTTAGCGCTGGATGAGTTGGCGAAAGCTAAATCAAAACACATTTTTGTATACCAAAACAGGCGTTTAGATTCCGATTTTCTAACCGTAAAAAAAATAGTGGATGCGGGCGTATTAGGTGAGCTGGTAGAAGTGGAAATCAGATATGATCGCTTTAATGGAGCCCAATCACCCAAATTACATAAAGAAATTCCTGGACCCGGTGCAGGAATTGT
>Ga0114962_10004342_pt1 | contig 11292 bp, 11 predicted proteins | sample C_130820_MF_Meta_FD_87017 | JGI IMG/M metagenome (GOLD analysis project Ga0114962, IMG submission 87017) | Freshwater microbial communities from Lake Croche, Canada to study carbon cycling - C_130820_MF_MetaG | ecosystem: Environmental > Aquatic > Freshwater > Lake | place: Lake Croche, Canada... | reverse complement strand
CTAGTACCATCACCAAAATTCACACCATAGATACTTCCAGATGCAACTTGTAGGGTTCCAAAAAAGCCTGATCTGGTTAACTCGTCAGATGATGCAATAGCACTCCCTAAGGTGCCTATTGATGAATAATGGATTCGATTGCCCTCTAAAGCAAAAGCTTGAGTACTGATCATCAATAGAGAAATGATTCGAATTAAGATGAGCAATGTTTGAGTAACTCTAAAATTTATATAGACCAATTTAGGCGCTAAAACTATTTGAGCATGTGTATCTTTAGTTGATCTTAAAGATTATGTTTTTGAGCTTTAGGCAAAGTAGACATTAATTGACTTTTATAGTGAAAAACTCAGAGGGTGAAGAAATGCTTAAATTAGCTCTCAGAAGTAAAAGTGGTTTTACCAAAAAGTAAGCAGCAATTCTCTATAAAAAAAACTCTGTATTCAGACGTATAGCTATAAGGATCTTGCTCCAAAAAAGGAGAGCGCGCCATTTGCGCTAAACCCCGAAGGTTTACTCGAATCTGGTTAGGAGTAAGTGGCCTCATTGTTCCTGTAGTGTCATTTTTAATAATATTTGATAAAGGCTCTATGAGAACATCAATTGCTATGGCTAACCTTTCAGGTTCAGGGTTGTATCTAGCGAATAACCTGAACAAGGTTAAACAGGTTTTGATGTTTCTACCATGAAAATCATTCAGATAATGGTCAACCATCAGAATTGATAATTGCCTTATGTTACCGGTATTGGGAAATTCTATTAACTTACTCTGGCAACTACTATGAACTTTTTTAATATAAAAACCAAACAATCTAGATAGGATGTCCTGCTTATCAGAAAAATATCTATAAACAGCCCCAACGGAATAGCCTGATTTTTTAGAAACATCTAAGACACTTATTTTGTCCAGAGGGACTTTATCTGTTTCTGTGATGTAGAGCGTTGACTCTAGAATATTTGTAGCCGTTACCTCAGCCCTCAATTGCTGCGGTTTAACTTTTGAAGGTGAAAGGTCCATCAGTAAGGCGCCTTAATTCTTGTTATTTGTTAGTTATATAAGTTACTGTAGCAGAGTAAAGAAAAATTTACTGATGGAGATCTATCCCAAAAGAAACTTTTATAGATAATAAAAAAATTACTTCAATATAATCAATGTTGTATAGGGCTATAAAAAGTGAATAAGTGTCACATTAAATGATGAGAAAAAGATAAAACAATCTAATTTGGTATTGTGGAAACTCGAATCTTCGGGTTGAATAACCCGAATTTGCAAATGAAGATCTACTGTTTTGCCCCATGTCTTTTCTTGATAAGACGAAAAGTTAAATAAGCGCTTATCAGTAAAGAAAGAATAAGAACTAATACCGTCACCCATGAGAATTTTTGATTCAGCGAATAAGTGGCTATTGTGGCATAAATTAATCCTGATGCAATCGCCAAGTAACTTGCCCAATTTTTATCAAACCAAAGACCAATGGCTTCAATTAGCCTTGTTGCGCTTAATATAAAAAATACTAAAGAAATTTGAAAAAATGCTTCTTTGGGTTCTAAGTTAATAAAACGAAGTATGTGCCTAATTAAGAGTTCTTCAGTACCTGTGCTGATGATGATAGGGGAATTGGTATTGGGCATGCCAGTTTGAAAGGATAGGTATAGAAATATGCATCCTAATCCACATGCCATAAAGCTTCTAGCTAGTTTGAAGATAGCTATTAATTTGAGACCATTCATTTTCAACTATTTAGATCCTAAATTAAGTAACTAGCTAAGTAACAAGCGTTTATGAAAGCAAAATATCCAACAAATGTAATTGAAACGATATATTTATAAGTATTATCAGGATTTTTATAAATTTAATCAATCACTTATGTAGAAATAATTAGTGAACTAATCGTAGCTTAATTGGCTTAATTAACTGCTGAAATCTAACTAGAATAGTTGAATAAATCCCAACCATCCCTAGGAGAGAAAATGCTAACAGACGCACTAATAAAAAACGTAACAACCTTGGTTGATGATCCTTTACTCATTCATGTTGTGATATTTCTGATTGTTATATTCATAGCTCTAAAGCTATTATCAGGGTTTGACTCGAATAGAAACGACAGCACAAAATTCTTGGACGGTTTAAAGGAGTTAAGAAAAGACAGAAGTGAATGACCTTTAGGGATAACCTTATCAGCCTTACTATTTTTACTATCAAGTCTCTTTCGTAATTAATTCAGGAATTTATGACTCAAAAATCAGATCAGCCACACCTTGTTTGGCCAAAAAATCAACCACAAAGTTCAACAAATCCGACTTCACCAACTCCACCTGTACCCCCACGCCCCTCGCGAATGAATGCTCTTCCCGCAAGTATTTTTATGTCGCGGTGGCTACAAGCCCCTTTGTATGTTGGACTAATAGTTGCCCAAGCTATTTATGTTTGGCAGTTTTGGCTTGAGTTATACATTCTCGTAACGAATGTTTTCTTATCGACAAAACACGTTAGTGATACGGAATTGATGTTGGTTGTTCTTGGATTGATCGACGTTGTGATGATCTCTAATTTATTAGTAATGGTTATTGTTGGTGGTTGGGAAACTTTTATATCAAAGCTTGGACTAGATGCCCATCCAGACCAGCCAGAGTGGTTGTCTCATGTGAATGCTGGAGTATTAAAAGTAAAGCTTGCTACGGCTATTATTGGAATATCTTCTATTCATCTGCTCAAGACATTTATTAATGCGGAAACTTTAGACGAAAAAACCTTACTTTGGCAAACCATAATTCATATGGGTTTAGTTTTATCAGCGATAGCAATTGCGTACACTGAAAAGATTACTGCCTCAATTGCACCTGATGCTTCCAGGAAATAATTACTGCATCAGTTACTCGAAAAAACTGAAGTTTATTTGCACAGGATTAGTCCTGTTTTTGTGAGACAAGTTAAGCCATGCTATATGTTAGGGAAAGATATGACCGAAAAGAAAAAACGGGTCTCCTATACAGCTGATTTCAAAGTTAAAATTGGGCTTGAGGCAATTCGGTCTGATAAGACGATTCATGAGATTGCGCAGCTGTATGAGATTCATCCAGCTCAAGTTTCGCAATGGAAAAAAACCATATTAGATCAATGTAAAGTGGTGTTTGAGGTTAAGCGTGGTCGAAAGTCTGCCTCTGAGCATCTTGATCCAGATCAGTTGTATAGTCAAATTGGAAAATTAAAGATAGAGCTGGATTGGCATAAAAAAAGATCCAGCCTAGCTTGATTAAAATCTTTTGGAGTGTTTCGTATCCAATTTCCAACCACCAGCGTCGCTTAACCGGACGCTTGAATTGATTCACGGATAATTTGATCCAGTTTTTCTCTAGAGGTGTTGTCGTGTCGGACACGACACTAGCCCATGGCGATACCAACCCCAATCTCAATCTAGGTGTCAAGGCCAGTCGGGACAATGTTGAGGGTTTGAAAAGTTGGTGGCGAGAAGTAAACTCCACTCTCGAAATAGGGTGGGGTGAGGCTGACAGACTGTAACGAAATCTGGTTTGTCTAAGTCTCGTTGGGCCACTTAAACTATTCTTCGTGATGGTTTGTTATTTGGCCTGACAGGGTGTGGTTATCATTAACGAATGATTTTGATAGAAAAACTCAAGAACTGGGCTCGACTGCTAAAACAAGATGTATTGATGCTTTGGTTTGCTACCAAAAATCGCAATACTCCATGGGTACCCAAGGCCGTTTGTATTTTTATCGTTGCATATGCCTTGAGTCCAATTGATCTGATTCCTGACTTTATTCCCATATTGGGCTTTGTTGACGACCTACTTTTGTTGCCAATTTTGATTTGGGTTGCTATCAGGCTAATACCAAATTTAATCCTTCAAGAGTCTAGGATTCGAGCCGATCAATGGCTTATACAAAATCAATCCAAGCCCAAGAGTAACTTAGGCTTTTTGATCGTTGCTGTTATTTGGATATTAATGTTATGGCTGTTATATATGCATATAAAGAGCTAGACATTCTGACGCCCTGGTCGATTCCGTCAAAGGCTACCAAGATTCTGATTAGCCTACTTGTTGGGCTATTTTCTTTTTAGGGCTTGGCAGGGTTAGCTGAATTTCCCTAGGTTTTCTCACTTTCCCCGTAACTCGGAATGCCTTTTAAAACGATTCTCTAAGTTGACATTCTAGTAGTGGTCGTGTCCTTTTAAAGGGCGTTTCAAGAAGATATTTTCCTCAGTAAAAGTCTAAAAATAAAATAGCTGTATGACTTCTGCGATTCGCCTACAAAGTGACTAAGTTAATCAAAATACCCATTAGCAACATAAAAGTAGCCCCCTCACACGAGCCAGAATCCAAACCTTTAGTGTTAAGGGTTTAATAGACTTTTAATAAAAGTGACATTTAATTGACGTAATTTTGAAACAATAAACTTATAAATTATATAAATTATGTAAATTATATAATTTATAACCATTAAAAATTTCAATGAAAACTAATCCTGTTGCTTTAAAAACTATTATTCAATCCTTAATTGTTTCTGGCCTCATTTCTCCAGTTTTAGCATATAGCCAAACCACAGATTTAGGAGTTGTTGGCACGCAATCTGGAGGGGCCACCTCAGCCACGAATCAAGCCTCAAAGCAAGCCTCAAATATTGCCCCGACCCAGTCTTCTTTGGAGGCTACGCAGCCCAAATCAATTATATATAAATCTTTTTTTGAAGATGCCAAAGGCAGTGCTACTGACTTTTTCGCTATCGCTGCAATATCTCCAAGTGTTTCCGGTGGCTACTCGACTAATGGCCCAGGTCTTGGCGAATCTAAAGCCACTCTCAGAGGTTTTAAGGACGGTGAATACAATATTACATTTGATGGTATTCCATTTGGCGATACCAATGGACCTACGCATCACTCAACAGCCTATTTTCCGGCAGCATTATTAGAGAGTATTGTTGTAGAGCGAGGTCCTGGAAATGCTAGTAATGTAGGTCAGGCTACTTACGGTGGATCTATTAATCTATATTCAATTACGCCTGCATCGGAATTTGGTTTTGCCCCATTTGTTAGCATGGGGTCTTTTGGAACAACTTATGCCGGCTTTAGATTCGATACTGGAAATATTGGCTCTGAAGAGCATACGAGTCGCTTAGCCATTGTTGCACAAAATATGCACAGTCAGGGAGCGCAAACCAACTCACCAGTTGGTGGTTATAACTATAGTTTTAAATTTGAGCACGCTTTAACTGCAAACACGCTTTTAACATTTTTCTCTTCCTCGAACGACAACTACTATTATCAATCTGACGTTATTAAGGGCGTAACTCGCGCGCAATCAGCGATTTATGGCACAAACGCAAATTTATCGACAGACCCAACTCGCTCAGACTATTACCAATATAACCGGGCTGAGAAGGACACTCAAATGCGATATTTGGGTATTGTAAGTGACTTGGGAGGTGGATGGAAAATAGATAATAAAAGTTATTATCAGCATTATGCGAACAATACCATATCAACTGATGATAAGGATGTTGGACTTTTTGCTGGTGGTTTAGCTACAAAGGCTTATGCTTTGTCGGCCAGTGGCAATCCAAATATTCAAGGAACAGCAATTAACGGATCAATTAGTGGTTATACCAAAAAAAATGAATTTTGGATAATTGGAAATATTTTCAAGGCAAATAAAGAATTTGAAGCGGGTACTTTAACTACCGGTTTATGGGTTGAGAAAGCAGATACTCAACGAAACACTTACCAAATTAATGTGCTCACTGGCGCTACTTCCTATTCATTGACTGCTCCAACTGGCGTTACAACAACGCCTTCTAATGTTAAATATAATCAGGAATCTGGCTGGTTAAACTACCAACCATTTGCCGAATTTGAGTGGAAAGCAACGAAAGAGTTATCGGTTACGCCAGGCTGGAAATTTGTAAGAACAAATATAGGTATTGATGCGTTAGTGAATCAAACTGATCGAATAGCACAAACAATTGACAAAAGTTTTTGGGCTAGTTTGCCGTTCTTAACAACAAATTATAAATTGGATTCAACATCTTCTGTATATGCACAGTATGCAAAAGGAATGTTGGTGCCAAATATTAGTCAGTTTTACTACACCAATGCCAACTCGATTAATGTAGACCCTGCAAAAACAACGAATTATCAGATTGGATATGTTAGCAAAACTGGTGATTTGGTTTATGATATTGACGCATATTACATTACTGTTAACAATAAAGTTATTGCTGACCCATCTGTACCGGCATCTGCTAACCAATTTGTCAACCAAGGATTAGTAACTTATCAAGGTGTTGAAGGACAAGCAACCTACGCTATCGGAAACGGTGTTTCTGCATATGGTAATTTTTCCCTGAACTCTGCAAGGGCTAGTTCCAACGGTAATATACAAATTAATGCTGTTCCTGAGTTCATTGGAACACTCGCAGCATTGTATAAGATGGGTGGATATAACGGTGCTGTAATCGCAAGATATGTAGGTCACCAATATGCTGACGACTCGCATTTGATTCCAATTGATCCATTTACTATTGTTGATTTAAGTGCTGGTCACACATGGCAAAACTTAGGTTTTGGAGTAAAGTCCATGAAAGCAAATCTGGGTATTTATAACTTGTTAGATCGTAAAGATATTTATTCTGCTTCAGGAACTACACTTGTTAATGCATACAATTCTTATTTGCCAGGACGTAGTTATTTGGCAACACTCAAAGCGCAATTTTAAATAAAAAATAGAAATTAAGCTTTCCTTTTTTTATTTAAACATTCTCAAGGTAAATATGTCTTTACAGTATTTTTTTCATTTAGCGAACGAATCGGCAGGTATCTTATACTTAATGTTGATACTTTTATTGATTGCACTAGTTATCATCATTGAGCGCTGGAGATTTTTAGCGAACATGGATCACATTGGTAAAAAAACTATTCAGATGTGCCAATCGGCTAATTCTATTTCTCAAGCAGAGTTCAAAAAACTAGAACAAACATTTTCGAATACTCCGGTGGTTAGATTATTAAATGTTGCAGTGACAGGGGAAAGGGCTCATTTGGCTAGAGAGGAACTAAGTGGTAACCTTGAAGAAATCATTATGCATGAAGTTCCAAGACTTGATAAATCCTTATGGATACTAGATACAATCATCACGCTTGCTCCATTATTAGGTTTATTTGGCACGATTATAGGTATGTTTAACGCCTTTAGTGTGCTCTCCGATGTTCAGGGAGGAACAAGTCAAATTACTAGTGGGATTGCTGAAGCTTTAGTAGCCACTGCGTCAGGATTGTTAATTGCAATGATTGGTTTGTTCTTTTTTAATAGCTTAAATACCAGAATTCGCTTAGTTGTTCATCAATTAGAAACTTTAAAAATAATGATTCTCAATCGTCAGGAAATTTTTAAAGAGATTATTTAAAAAATATAACAATGAGATATTTAGAATACAAAAAACCAAGAATCGAAATCATTCCAATGATTGATATTATGCTTTTCTTGCTGGTATTTTTTGTTATGATGACATTAAAAATGATACCATCCAGTGGACATGTAACTAAACTACCGACAAGTTCAACTGCTTCTCAGGCTCCTATCCCTAAATTAATTGTTGAACTTACTGAAAATGATGAATTGATTGTGGAAAGTAGAAAAATTACTACTAATCAATTAACTGCTTTATTAAAAAGTAGGGATGCTGTAAATACAGCAGTTACATTAGTTGGAGCAGATAGCGTTGCCTTACAAAATGTCATGCATGTGATTGATGCAGTCAAAGTCGGTGGCGTAACTCAAATTGCGCTGGCTGCTAAAAAAAATAAATAAATCTTGAATGCTCAGTCTAAACAATAGTAGATTTACAAAAAGTGATTTAGAGGCTTTTGGATTAGCAATATTGGTAGAAGTTGCAATTTTGATGTTTATTTTTTATGGTGCAGTTATTTTTAATTGGAACCTTGAAAATAAAGTAGAACAAGTTTTGATTGAATTGGTGACTTTAGATGAAAAAAAACCAGAAGTTATACAGCCAAAACCTCCCGCTCCTCCGCTAAGACAGCAACCCAAATTGCCTTTGCCAAATCTTCCAAGTCCAGTTGTTAAAGTCCAAAATGATCCTTCCCCGCCCAATCAGATAAATGAGACTGTATCCGAACAACCAACTGCTTTTTCGACTCAAGTACAGCCGGTTAAAACGAATACCAATACTAGCCTTGACCCCATGCTTCTTTACGCTGCTCAAGTTAAAAGTGCGGTACAAGCATCAGTCATTTACCCTCTCTCAGCAAAGACTATGAATTTAACTGGCAGGGTACGAGTTCAATTTTCACTATTAGATGGAATACCCTCCGTTGCTCAGGTTATTTCTAGTAGTGGATATGCAATGCTTGACAAAGCCGCAATTGCTACTATTCAGTCAACAAGATACCCAATGCCCCCTGAAGCTTTTCTTCATCAATTAAAGTCTTTTCAAATTTGGGTTGAATTTAATAGGTAAACTAACCAAGAAAAAATCCATAGTCATCATGTTGTCAATAAACAAAATTAATATCAAAGAAAATCAATAATTTATTTCCCCTCAAAAGTAATTTATGAAAAAAAAGCATTACTTTATCTTAGCATCTTTTTTCCTGTGTTCATGGATACAGGCTCGTGAACCATTATTGTTGCCCAAGGATAGTATTAATCCAAATCAACTACTGTCTTCTCCCGCTGCCATTGGTTCCCAAGGTTTAGCGCAAGAGTTAGTTTTAATGCACAAAGTTGAAAAAGAGCGTACACCATTTCAAGTTAAGCAAGCTTTAGAAGACGATACGGATGAAAGTATTTTTTTATTCTCGTCTATATTCGGTTCCCAATTTAATGCTGATACCTTACCGCTTACAGCAGGGTTATCCGCCAAAGTTAAAAATGATTCAAGTTGGGTGGGGTCACCTGCAAAAGCTAAGTTTCTTCGACCACACCCCTACCATGCAGACAAAAGTCTACAACCTGTTTGTCCTACAAAGGATAAACAAGACTCTTACCCGAGTGGTCATACATTAGTAGGCTATATGCAGGCTTTAGTACTCATCGACATGATTCCTGAGCAGTCAGAAGCTATCTTGCAACGTGCTGCAGAGTATGCTCATCACCGTGTAATCTGTGGCGTCAACTACCCAAGTGACCTTGAAGCGAGTCGTTTATTAGCCTACTCTGCTTATGCAGTAATGCGAAATCAAGCAAGCTATATTCAAGAACTTGCCGCTGCTAAGCAAGAGGTACGTCGTGTTCTAAGAACGCCTTAAACCTATTTATTATTTTTCTCAATCAACCCTATGAAACCACAAACTACGATTCTTGCCTTAATCCTTACGATAGGTGTTATCGGTACTCTCATCACAACTCCTGTTGTTTCTCAAACTGTTCCACAGGCGATTAATTCAAGTCCTTTTGTTGTCAAACCCTATTTACAAATCGGACGTAATCCAAGCCCCACTTCATTAAATTTGCTGTGGCACACAACAGATGATCAAGTTAAATGGGACGTTGAGTTGCGGATGTCTGCATCGCAAAATTGGATACGTTTCGACTCCCCTCAATATTCAAGAGTTGCGGTTGTAGGAGTAGCCAAAAGACTAATCTTTAATAGTACATTATCAAATTTAGAGCCAGGTAAAAAATTTGAATACCGTTTAATCAAAAATGGTGAGCCAGTGTTTCAGTCAGAAGCTATTGCTCCAAAGACCGCAACACAGGCCTACCGTTTTGTTGCCTTTGCAGACGTTGGCGCTGGAACTGCAGAACAAAAGCAAATGGCAAAACGTGCATGGCTTTCTAAACCTGATCTAGTCGTTGTTCCTGGCGATATTGTTTATGAACATGGGTTGATGACTGAATACGATAAAAATTTTTGGCCCATATACAACGCTGACACCATGACAGGAGAGGGTGTGCCAATGATGCGTCAAGTGCCTATGTTTACAGTCCCGGGTAATCACGACACTGATAACCGAGACTTGAATCGTTTTCCGGATGGCTTAGCTTATTATTTTTTTTGGGACCAACCTTTGAATGGCCCTTTGGGTGAAGAGGGTGGCCCTATTGTGCCCCGCCTTTTAGCGAATGAAACTAATCGAAGCAATTTTGTGGAGGCTGCAGGCGATGCCTATCCGCGGATGGCTAACTACTCATTTGACTACGGTAATACGCACTGGACTGTGCTGGACTCTAATCCCTATGTCGATTGGACCAATAAAGAATTGCAAGACTGGGTTGCCAAAGACTTGGCGAACTCAAAAAATGCTACTTGGCATATAGTCACTTTTCACCATCCTGGGTTTCATTCTTCGAATGAGCATTTAGAACAACAACACATGCGACTGTTAGCTTCTATATTTGAAGCTGGTAAGGTAGACTTGGTATTGAATGGGCATTTGCATAATTACCAAAGAACTTATCCAATGACTTTTAAATCAAGTAAAGGTAGAAACGGCACATTATTGATTGGTGGCAAAGATGGTACCGTAATACGGGGAAGGGTAGTGAATGGTCGTTGGACCTTAGATAAGAGATTTGACGGGGAAACAAACACGCGTCCTCAGGGGGTGATTTATGTCGTTACTGGAGCTGGCGGCAAGGAGCTTTACGACGTAGATCAACACGATGCAACAGACTCTTGGCAACCATTTACAAAAAAGTTTGTATCCAATGTTCACTCGTTAACTATTGTGGATGTCAACGAGAAATCTTTAAAAATTCAGCAGGTGACAGCTGAAGGCCGCAGTGTGGACTCCTTTACGATCAGTAAATAGAATGGTTTGTAGTTTTCGCTTGAGGAGTAGTAGTGAGAGTACTTTATACCTATCTTGCTAAGCTTACTTACTAAATGGTATCTTCATCCTACGTACTAGTCTATTTGATCGACGCAGATTGAAGCGACATTTTATAAAAAATCGCTTGTACTCCTTGCGTAGGTTAAATATCCAGTCCAAATCTACCCTTTTAACCATTCCATATAAATTTTGTGCACAAAGTTATACTGAAAGAGAGCTGAGCTTGCACGGTAGATTGTGATAGTTGATTCTATCGAAGAGTTGAAAATCCCAATGCCCTTGGTCGATTCCGACCTGGGCCTCCAAAACCCCGGTAGAAATCCAACCACAAGCGTCGCGTAACCGGACGCTTGTACTTGTAGAACCATCTGCCGATGCCACAAGCCAATCAATCAAAGCCATTTAATGCTACACTTCAAACCTACTACACCACACCAAAATTTAGAGACTGTAACGCATTGTTAAGCTATTGTTTCTTATAGAT
>Ga0114962_10004338_pt1 | contig 11295 bp, 10 predicted proteins | sample C_130820_MF_Meta_FD_87017 | JGI IMG/M metagenome (GOLD analysis project Ga0114962, IMG submission 87017) | Freshwater microbial communities from Lake Croche, Canada to study carbon cycling - C_130820_MF_MetaG | ecosystem: Environmental > Aquatic > Freshwater > Lake | place: Lake Croche, Canada... | reverse complement strand
TGGGCTTTAGGGCGATTGAGCGCTTTGGCTCTGATTTGCATGTGACGATGACGGATATTTCCACAGCAATGCTGGGATATGCTCAAACCCAAGCGGAGGAAAGAGGCTTGGAGAGTCAGTGCAGCTTTGTAGAGGCCTCTGCAGATGCACTAATCGAAATTGCTGATGCAAGTATGGATGTCGTCACCTCCCGCTCGGTATTGGCATATGTGCCAGATAAACGAGCAGCATTTAGGGCTATGCATCGCGTGTTAAAGCCAGGTGGGCGTATATCGCTGGCTGAGCCCATATTCCAAGATGAAGCCTTTGATACGGTGATTTTAAAGAACCGTGTTGAAGCGCAAGTTACAGGTTCTAATGAGGGTTTGGGAACCGATCTGGGGCTTATTCTTCTTCATCGCTGGAAAGCTTCTCAGTTCCCAGATACACCAGAAAAAATTGCAAATAGTCCTATTGCCAATTACTCAGAGCGTGACCTCATGCGCTTGGCCGTGGGTGAGGGGTTTACGGAGATCCATCTAGAACTCCATATCGATGTGTTGCCCTCTATTATTCAGTCGTGGGAGGTATTTATCGGTGCCTCTCCGCATCCTTGGGCGCCTTCGCTCAAGACCATTATGGAAGAGCAATTCACCAAGGAAGAAAGCCAGTACTTCGAGGCAATGGTGAGACCCAGTATCGAGGCCGGACATCCTGTTTCTATTGACCGAATGGCGTATTTGAGCGCAACAAAGCCTGACTAGTATTGCCGTGATGTGCGCTCAGGCTGCGCTGACTTGAGAATCTAATTTAGCATTGTTGACGTGATCGAGGTCGGGGCGGTGCCAAGGGTCTACGTGCACCATCAGATCTAGTACCCTGTGGCGTAGAAGTACGCGCTTACGTGCATCTACCGCAATGTCATGCCCCTGTTCTACAGTAATGCTGGCGTCGACCTCAATGTGCGCATCAACTATGATCATATCGCCCATCTTGCGGGTACGTAGCTCGTGTGAGCCCTTCACACCTGGGGTTTCCATGAGGGTTTGGCGAATGGCTTCGACTTCAGTGTCATCCGCGGAATGGTCTACGAGATCATTCATAGATTCCCATGCAAACCCCCATCCCATTTTGCAGATCATCACCCCCACAATGATGGCAGCGATGGGGTCCATAATGGGGTACCCCGCCAGGTTGCCGGCAATACCAATTCCAACGACCAATGATGAAGCTGCATCTGAGCGCGCGTGCCAGGCGTTGGCTACGAGCATGCTGGATTTGATGCGTTTGGCCACGGCAATCATATAGCGAAATAGAGATTCCTTCGCCACAAGCGCTAAACCTGCCACCCAGATGGCTTCAATGTGCACGGTTAGAATCGTTTCAGGGTGTTCTAACTTACCAATGGCGGTCATCAGAATTCCTACGCCAACCCCAAGAAGCAATAATCCCAATACGAATGAGGCTGCGTTTTCATAGCGCTGATGACCGTATGGATGATCTTCATCCGCATCTTTTTGGCTATGGTGGCTGGCGAGTAACACCACAAAGTCGGCAATCAGATCCGAAAGGGAGTGAATGCCGTCTGCGATCAAACTTTGAGAATGGGCGAACAGACCAATAGAAACCTGACTGAGGGAGAGAATGATGTTTACCCAAACGCTGACCCAAGTGCTTCGGCTTGCGGCGGCGGCGCGGGCAGCATTGGCGCTAGGGCTAAGATCTTCGTCTTCTAGGAGTTCTTGATGATCCACTAATTGAGTTCCTTAGGTTTTGAAGGAGAAGTATAACTGAGCGAACATGATGGATTGAATCGAGACTCGGCATATTAAAAAAGTTATTTGAGACACTAAACATACCGAGTAATTTGTAACAAAGTATGTCTGTAATATTTATGAAATCTATAAATCTATTTATTATCATTGGTTTACGGCGGTTTATTTGGGTTTTGTATTGTCTTGAGCGATCTAATCGATTTCCGATCTTTAAAAAAATTCCCCTGATAAAAAAAAGGGACTAATATTGGTTCCAGTCGAAGCACCGCAGTGTTTTGCACCGAATAATCGGTGGTTTTTCTCTTAATAACTCTTACCTTTAATTTAATTGAAAGGAGGTGTCTGAATACAGTTTGGCTCTGCGGTAAAGCCCTGTGTTCCTAAACTATTTTGTGTTTTTCTAAGGAGAATAAAAATGAAGAGTCATGACTTTGAAGGGTTTGCTTGCATCGGGGTTGAAGGTCAATTGTTCTGGTTAAAGTTGGAAGAACAAGAAGCCTGTGAACAGATTTTCGGTGATCACTACGATGCGGCTGCTGCGAAGGTTAAAGCGCAATTTAAGGATGCCCTTAAAAATGCATTGGTTACTTCGGCACTTGAAATGACCCCGCTTGGCGACTTGATTGAACTCTACCTAGAAAAACTCAATTCAGATGACATCGATGAATTGAATTCCTTGGCCTCGCTTGATGAAGAAATCGAGGCCAGCCTGCCCGCCTTGCTTGAATTAGCTAAGGAAACCCAAGTGGCAGATAAAATGGTTCAAGAGATTATCAAACAAGCCAATCAAATGGGATTTGCAGTATCACTCGTCTTACCTGATACAGGCTCATTGATTCAAGAAGTCAAAGAGGCACATGAGCGCTATCGCGAATTTATGAGCAAAGAATCACTGTCTGCTAAGACCCTAGCGGAATTGCATTTGTAAGTTTGATGGATGCGTTTGAACAAAAAGCCGAGAAAATTTTCTCGGCTTTTTTGTGTACGCAAGATCTGCTAGGCAACCCATTTTTATATATAGTTGGTAATATCTTGAGCAGATAACAGTTTTCACCTGAACCTGGTGAATACCTCTCATAGCGTATGTTTTTATGAAATTATTTCTGAGTCTTTTATCCATGGAAAACGAAACTCTCGAACACATTGAACACGCAGAGCATGCTGAACATGCAGCTCATAGCGGTAATAGTTTTAATACCATCGTATCAGCAACGATTGCTGTTCTCGCTGTTGTGGCTGCCGGGGTAGGAAGCCTTGAAACGCTAGAAACAGCCGGTGCAATTTCCGCCAAAAATTCTGCCGTGTTACTACAAGCTAAGGCGAGTGATCAATGGGCTTTCTTTCAAGCTAAAAGCATGAAGAAAAACATGTATGAATTGGCTGCGGTTGCTACACCAGCAAAGAAAGAGGAATACGAAGAAAAAGCCAAGCGTTATGCCGATGAATCTCAGGACATTTCCAAAGAGGCGAAGCGGCTAGAGCATGAGTCTGAGGAAGCATTTCATGAGGGTGACCACCATGAGCATCGCCACCACATTCTGACCTTTGGTGTGACGTTGTTGCATGTCTCTATCGCTATCGCGACTATTTCTATTATCTCAAAAGGGGCGCGCTGGCCATGGTTTGCAGCACTTGCTCTTGCTGGAACGGGTCTTGTCATCAGCGCGGGTGCTTACTTGTAAATGAAAAGCTGCGTATTGACTTCAGAGGAATTGCGCAGCGTGAATTAAGGCCAAGGATGCAACCACTTTGGTGTTTTAAATCGAACAATGGCGGTGTACAGCCAGAGATAGAGAAGGGTGAAGAGCGAGGCGCTGAGCATCAATATCCAGGTTGTTTGCCACCATAGCACCGCTGGAACCACAGATAGGCTGGAAAGCATCCAGAGATAGGGCGAAGTGAGCGCATTCGCAGATAATCCTGAGGGATCATTCTTGAGTACGCGATCCACTAAGATGCGTCTATAAATCAACGAATGAAAATGCGTACCATCAGGATGCATGGGATTTTTACCCTGATGAATCCATCTGCGGTAAATGGAAAACAATGTTTCGATGACGGGATAAAGGTTGATCAGCAAGGCGTACCAAGGCGATACCTCCTTATGGTTCGCGACAATTAATAAGCTTAGAACCGCTGTCCAAAAACCAATAAGATAGGCACCACCATCCCCAAGGAAAATTAAGCCGCGGGGATAGTTCAATATAAAAAAGCCTAAAATAGCCGCTACCATCGTAAAACTTAAGAAAGCGATGGACCTATCATTGAGGGTGACTGCTAAGTATCCCAAAGCGAGAAGCGCAATCATCCCTACCATGCTTGATAAGCCATTAAAACCATCAATGATATTAAAGGCATTGGACAGTCCCGTGATGGCAATCATGGTGACAAGGAATGAAATTTCGAAGACGTCAAAATAAGGATCAAGGAATGGAATATCCAAACGAGTGATCCTTGCGCCTATTAACCAAAACGCCAATGCTGCTCCGAATGTCATGACCAAAAATCGCTTGCCGAGCCCTGCCTTCTTAGTGAGGTCCTCGGTTAAGCCGATGGCAAACGGCAAAAAGGAAGAGAGAAGGAGGAGTTCTTCAAGATTGGGTTGAGGAAGTTGCCAAGATTTGACAACAACTGCGCAAGCGATCCCTAAAGCAATTCCAATTCCACCAATACGAGAAACGGAAGAGGTATGAAATTTTTGAGGACCAGAAAAATCTGAGTCGCCTGTCAATTTAATGTGTGCCTCTTGCGAGCGAATAATCAGAGAGCAAACAAAAAAAGAAATGAAGAAAGCAATGATTGAACCTAACATTTTCAGATAGTACTACACATGTCTGTTAGTTTGTCTCTCATGGCCGATGGTGCATTTTGCCGGGGACGACGGCCACGTAAACTTCTCGGATGAGAAGACTTAAGCAGATGATCATGGCAATCATGGAGGCAATGAACATGCCTGCTAACCATCGAGCTGTATCTACTTGTGTGAGTGCGCCAATAAATCCGGCTGCAACAACCAAACAGATAAACAGTGCACCCAAAACAGCAAAGAAAATGGCGAGATAAATTAAACGCAAACGATGTTTCAGTGCGGACATTTCGCTCTCGTCTTCAGCCTGTTGACGCATCTGGTGTCGAGTCAATACTTTTTGGCTCAATGCGGTCGTTTCGACAGTATTCAGATTGGCTCCTTGCCCTTGAAGCCAGTCTTCTTCTTGATCGTTCAGTTCTTCTGTGCGAGATTGAATTACCCGGCTTCGATCAATGATGCGTCCGAGTCGCGTCATGAGCACATTCAGAATGTGTGCCACACCAGTAAGTAAGAATACGGGGGCGACTGCGAGCTGAATTGCATGGCTAATGGTAAGAAGATGCGTTTCCATTCCCCAAATTCTAGAGCAAATTGCCCCTAGAACCTAGTCGCATTCAGACAATCTTGTGATTTATTAATCCACCTTCATCGGCAAGATCACCATAAACATGCCTTGCAGATGCAGAATGCGCTGCATGGCGAGCGCCGTCTGGTTGTGCAGGATACGGGTCATCCAGTTGTCATTCACGAAAATCAGCTTGCTGGCAAAGAAGATGCAATTCGGGAATTCTTCTCGTGCCTTGTTCGCTAACTCAGTCAGCTCAGCAACACGATCAATACCATAGGCTTCCAATGATTTGGCTGCAATATCATGGCGGTGGCAGAAGTTAACGTAGTACTCACAAGATTCGTGCACTTCTTTTTGGAGTTGTTCCAGCGCTCCCTCGCCACCATAACTATGGGTATCAACCGCGCCCACACTTAAGAACACGAAGTTTTTAAAATGATCCGGAAAGAGGCGTTGTACCCAAAGGATGGTATGCATACCAGCGCCGCGACTCCGGCTGATCATGAACACGGCCGTGGGGGCATCGGGGTCGATGATGGGAGGATTCTCAACGGGCAGTAAGGCTTGTCCTGCGAGCATTTCATCCACTTTTTTCATTTGCAACGCGGTGGATTTGTAGTGCTCACGTATCAGCAGACAAATAATCACTACCGAGCTCGTGATGACAGTGGTGACCCAGCCGCCTTCATAGAATTTTTCGACAAGGGTGACGATCAGTATCGAACCTGTGACGATAAAACCGACCAACGACAAAGCTAACCGTGACCACCAATGACTGTTTTCAGTGCGATGGCGCCACCAGTAAATACACAGCCCAAGTAAAGACATGGTGAAGGTGAGGAAAACATTAATACTGTAAAGCACAGCGAGGAGATCAACGTTACCGTGACTCCACATCAAAATACCGATCGCTGTGATACCCATGAGTACGATGCCGTGCTTGGTTACCAAACGACTGGAAAGCTGCCCAAATTGCGTGGGAACCCAGCGGTCTTCTGCCATATTAGCCAACACTGCTGGGCCACCTAATAGACCTGTGTTGGCTGCCACATAAAGCAATGCGCCCTCAAGGACCAAGGTCACCGTTAAAAATATTGGGCCCATCCCTGAGGGAAGATTGAGCGAGTCGATCACTGAGCGGAATACCACCGCATTGAGTGTCTCGCCTGTCTTAGAAGGGACTGCGTTCCACAGTAAGTACAGCAAAATAATGCCTGCTGCTGTAAAGGCCAGAGATAAAGCCATGTAGAACATGGTCCATTTGCCTGTTTTGACGCGGGGCTCTGCAAGGGCATTAATATTGTTGGAGACTGCCTCAATACCCGTATAGGTTCCGCCACCCAGTGAATAGGCGCGCAAAAAGAGGGAGGCTACAAAGACCCAACCCATTTCACCGGCAAGCGAGGAGGTTTCTTGAATCGTGTCGTTCCATAACACCCCAACGTGATCTACTTTGCTGCCCACTCCATAAATTATTAGAAAAACGTGGGTAATGACAAAGCCCAGGAATATAGGGGTTAAAATTTTGATGGATTCTTTGACTCCTCGCAGATTGAGCATGACCAGTAGGATGGTCAGCCCAACTTCCGTAGTGAGCTTTGATCCCTGCCAACCTGGCGGAAGAGAACTAAAAACTGCATCGACACCGCTTGCAACTGAAATTGCGATGGTCAGAACATAGTCAACAATCAAAGCGGCGCCGCTGACTAAACCAGAGTAAGGCCCCAGCAGGGCGGTGGCGACCTTGTAACCACCGCCTCCCGTTGGGAAGAGCTCGATCACTTGGTTATAGGCCAGCGAAATCAGAAATACGGTAAATGCCGTTGCAATGGCGAGATACAGACTGAGATGAACGTGGGTACCGAGGGCTTTAAAAGCCTCTTCTGGGCCATAAGCTGAGGAGGATAAGCCATCAGCACCCAGACCAACCCAAGCAAAGAATGCAATCAGGGTGATGTGGCCGCGCGTTTCCGGTGAAAGCGGATCGCGCGGTGGGCCAAACAAAACACCCGTAATGCGTTGCACAATTCCTAGACTATGTGGTGACGTTGAAGACATGCATAACCTGTTGCGCTATTGCGTTGCAACAATGATACACCTGTAAGTGTCCAATTTTTAGTTACTTTACACTTTTAGCGCTTAAACCGCTCGAGGGTATGCTTGAGCAAGCTTAAATGTAATTTTTAAGTCTTCTTTTTACCCAGTATTTGCCCAAGATCAGTGGTACCCGTAAATTCAAATTCGGTTCGCAGTTCAAGTTGGGTTAGCGTGGCGTACCCGAGTAAGTGATATTTCACAGATTCATTAGGATGGAACAACAGATCCTGAGCGAGTTGAGTCAGGCCATCTTTTTGGATATTGAGATATAATTCCATCAGTGCATTGCCGTGCGCGGGTAAATTTACAGCTTGCAGACTATGTCCTTCTGCGAAAGGTTTGCCGCTGAGATCACATTTCATTTCAATGCTTTTGATTGGAAGACCTATGTTATTAGGGTTGCTTACACGCAGGATCACCGTGAATTCAGGTTTGTTGAGATCTAAGCGATCAATACGTAAACCTGCAAATTCAACCTTAGGTTTATCTACAACACTAGGTAAGGTAGAACAAGCTGAGATGGAAATAAGGAGTCCCAGCAAGACAAAATAAATCAAGGACCTCATTTTTGCCCGCCGCGTTGTTTCATTGCACGGTCGTAGTCAATCAGGGCACGAAGCTCTTTGAGTCGTGCTTCAGTCGCTGATTGAGCGTAAAAGTCGGCATCACCGCTTTTTACTGCGATCTGAAGTTGATCAACGGCTGCAATGATGTTGCCGCGATGGATGTAGGCCTCTGCTTGCGCTCGGTGTTGTAAGAGAAGCTGATTTAACATGGCGTAAGCGCGAGCTTGGAGCTCATACAAACGATCATCATTGCGCACATACTTAATCCGATCTGTAAGGAAATCTAGAGCGACTTGCGCTTGATCTGCTTCTAATAGAACCTCGGCGTACCCATATTGAAGCCCCTTGCTATTGGGAGCATGCGCAATCGCTTGACGATAAGCGCGGATCGATTCTTTTAAATCCCCTTCGTCATGGGCGAGTTGGGCGCTTAGTTGCTCTACCCATGAATGAGCGGGAAGTCTGGGTTGCAAGCGAGCGAGCAATTGATGTGCCTCCGCAAAGCGGCGGGCTCGAACTAAAGACAGGGTTTGTCCATAAAGCTGCGGCAGATTATTGGGATCCCCGCCTTCTGCCACCACATTTTCAAACCACGTTACAGATTCACGCGGTGTGGCAAGCGTTGCGCGTAAACGGGCCCGCATCAATTGAAAATCTAAACTATCTGGAACCGGACTAAAAGGAGCATCCTTCAAACGATTTTGAATGTCTGCAATACGTTCATAGGTCACAGGGTGAGTGCGCAAATAAGAAGGCGCATTGGTCTCATAAAAACGCGTGTATTTCTGCAGGCGCTCAAAGAATGAGGCCATTCCGCGCGCATCATAGCCGCTCTTTACCAAGGTTTGCATGCCGATACGGTCCGCTTCGCGTTCATTTTCCCGCGTGAAATTCAGTTGTGATTGGATCATGCCGCCCTGAACTCCCATGATGGCTCCGCCAGCGACCTGAGGGTTGTTACGTGCAGCGAGAATGGCTGCTGCAAGGGCTGCCAGCATGGGCAAGGTATTTTGGGATTGGGCCGCCATCATTCTTGCCACATGATGTTGGGTAACGTGGGCAATCTCGTGGGAGAGCACGGAGGCCAATTCAGATTCATTTTCAGCGGCGATCAAAAGGCCCGTATGCACTCCAATAAAGCCACCGGGAAGTGCAAACGCATTCAAAGTGCTGTCACGTACCACGAAAAATTCGAAGGCTTGCTCGCCACCTCCGGCATTGCCTACCAAACGATTACCCAGGGCATTCAGGTATGCCACTGTAAAGGGATCAACGAGATAGTCGGGATCGCTGCGAATTTCAAGCATCACCTGGCGGCCCAAAGCTTGTTCTTGCTGAGGGGAGAGCGATGACGAACTGATGTCCCCGAGCTCGGGCAGATCTTCTGCGGGGCGAGCAGGAAAGGTCAGTGTAAGTAAAAGTAGGGCACTCAGCAGTTTCTTCATGGGTCTATCATACAATGGCAGTTTGACTCTTCGGTGTAACAAGTCTTGACGAACGAACTCACACATTTTGATCACGCAGGCCAAGCCCACATGGTGGACGTTGGCGCTAAACAAGAAACCCATCGTGTTGCGCGCGCTGAGGGGTGGATTTGGATGGAATCCGCCACAGCTGAGTTAATTCTCTCAGGCTCGGCTAAAAAGGGGGATGTACTGGGTATTGCCCGTATTGCTGCAATCCAGGCCTCTAAGCGGACTTCAGATTTGATCCCTTTATGCCACCCCCTACCTTTGAGCCGCGTAGCGGTCGTATTTGATTGGAAAGAAAAGGGTGAAGACCTTGATCTCGGTGCTTCAAGTAAGAAGGCATTGCGCTGCGAGGTGCAGGCCGAGACGTTAGGGCGCACTGGAGTAGAGATCGAGGCGCTGATGGCGGTTCAGGTGGGTTTGTTGACCGTCTACGATATGTGCAAAGCCGTGGACCGTGGCATGCACATTGAGGGTGTGCGTTTGCTTGAAAAAATGGGAGGCCGCAGTGGACACTGGCAAGCGCATTGAGGGGGGGAGCCTAAATTTGGAATCATCAATGAATAAGGTGCAACCCTCGCCCGATCTAGAGATCACCAAGGAACTCGATACGCGCGGTTTGACCTGCCCACTGCCGATTCTGCGAACGAAGAAAGGGCTTACCGATATGCTAAGCGGCCAAATCTTGAAAGTGATGGCAACCGATCCGGGTGCCGTGCGGGACTTCGAAGCGTTTGCGCGGCAAACGGGTAACGCTCTGGTGCATGCGGATACTGCAGGGCCTGAATTTATTTTTTATTTGAAGAAAAGATAAACGTTGGGCGACTCCTTACTTCAATGAGAGGAGGTCCTTGTGCATCATCTCAAGTGGATGCGTGAGACCATAAACTAACTTGCTGTCTTGAGCGCTTCGCGCACGTGGTGGATATTCGTTATATACCGCAACGTTCCCATTAGGCATAACACACCGGCGCAGAGCAGCACGATGGGCGCAGTCCAAAATTCGGAGAGGTGCCCTAGTATCAAGCTTCCAATCGGCGCAATACCTAAAAACGAGATGGTATAGAGGCTCATCACGCGACCGCGCTTGTCGTCATCAACGCTATGTTGAACCAGTGTGTTGGTGCTTGCTGCAGTAGAGATAATCCCTGCTCCAACCCCCACCATCATCAGCATAGAAAAAGGCAGTGATTGCGATTGAGAAAATAGTGCAAGACAGAGTCCCGCCAAGAGGCTGCCAACAGCAATGATGCTGGGTAAGGTCGAGATGCCGCGACGGGTAGCGAGGAAGAGGGTGGCGCTCACAGCGCCAAAGCCGGCAGCCCCAATCAGTAAACCGAGCACGCGCGCATCGCCTGCAAATACTTGACCGGCGAAGACCGGCATCAATTGCACGTAGGGTGCAACCAATAAACTTAAAATGACCAACTGTCCCAGCAATCGGCCAATGACTGGATGATGGTAAGCATAGCGAACGCCCTCGCTCAGATCTGATAGCACGTTTGCTGCTTGAGGCCGGGGCGGTGGGTTTTGCAAGGCAAGAGAAAACAGCACCGTAATCACGCCGATATAGCTCACACTATTCAATAGAAAACAGGCGGTTTCACTGAAGGCACTGATCATGAATCCGGCAATAGAAGGCCCAATTAATCGGGCTAAATTGAACATAAAGGAATTCAGGGCAATCGCACTGGGCATGTCTTTTTTATCGACGACCATCATCACCGTAAAGCTTTGTCGGATGGGCGTATCGAAGGCATTGATGCAGCCCAAGGTGCCGGCTAATAGAACGCAATGCCAAGGTTGTGCGCTGTTGGTCCAGACAAGCACCGCGAGTAAAACACTTTGGGTGAGAGATAAAAGCTGGGTGACCATTAATAATTTGCGGCGATCAAAGCGGTCAGACCATACCCCAGCAAAAGGGGCAAGAAACAGAATGGGGATTTGCCCAGCAAACCCTGTCCAGCCTAACCAGGCCGCAGAATGACTTAAGCGCCACACCAGCCAAGACATGGCCACCAACTGTACCCAT
>Ga0114962_10004336_pt1 | contig 11304 bp, 15 predicted proteins | sample C_130820_MF_Meta_FD_87017 | JGI IMG/M metagenome (GOLD analysis project Ga0114962, IMG submission 87017) | Freshwater microbial communities from Lake Croche, Canada to study carbon cycling - C_130820_MF_MetaG | ecosystem: Environmental > Aquatic > Freshwater > Lake | place: Lake Croche, Canada... | reverse complement strand
CTTTAATAGCTTAGCTGTTTCGTTGGCTAGGCTGGTATTAGCCAGCATATATCCATTTATTAACATAAAGTTTTCTGAAAAGGTCATAGTTGGGGTTGACGTTTTCTTTAGTCCCGCATAATAGGCTTTGTTTAAAGCCATCCATTCTTCAAGCCCGTCTTCTGTAAAAAAGGTTGTGCCTGTTTCGTTTGTATATGCGCAAATATTCCCTACAGCGGTGACGCTTTTTATAATGTTAGCGATTTGATGCGCCGTTATATCTAAGTAGACCGCCGCCTGACTTCGGGTCATGTAGCCATGTTTTTCAGCAAAACGTCTATTCGCTTGATGGCAATCATTCTTGATGCAGATTGCTTGCTTGTTTTTTTCGTAGTGCTTTTTGTTTGCACTTTGTGCGATATTACTCATTCTGATACTAGCTCCCATAAAATGTCTGAAAGCTTATCTTTTGTTGATTCCATTCCACATCTAAAACCATTTCGTTTACTTTGATAATCATAAGCCCAACTCCGCCATAGCCAAAGACTCGGCATAGATAGCATCAATTATCCAACGGTTGCAGGGATCGTGCTGCTTATCAAATGGTGCGCTGATAGCACCATCAATAACAGCTATTAAGCATTCACCATCGCGCTCACCTTTTTCCATCTGGCGAATATTACCGGCTAAGATTCGCATAACTTCTGTTGCGTCATCTTTAAAGTTTGAAACTATGTTAGCCATAATCACATCGGCTAGTGCCTGATGTTTTTGTTGTTTCGGAGTATATTCAGACATAAATTCGTCCTCTTGGTTATCCCATTCGTGCTGGCTCATTATCTTTTACCTGTTGGAAGGTGGTATGACTGTGAAGCGCCTTCGCTATATGTTTGAACTGGTGTGCTTGACGCTTCCAATTCTTCAAGAGTGTAAATATGCCCGTCACGAATAACAAACTGCCCAGACTTGGTAATCTCAAGCTTCACAAAATCTTTGCTAGGCTTAAAATAAAAGCTATGGGCAAAGACACCAATGCCAAAAGTTACCAAAAGGGTAATAATTTTTATTGTGTTGTTCATGTTCATTCTCCAAATTATTATTATAAAAAACCACCAAACCTACTAGGCTAAATAGGCTGGTGGGGTACTGCACCCAAGGCATGTTATTTAACTGCACCGGACTTATTAAGGAGCTGGTGGACTCCCGCCTCAGGTTCTTACTGATACACCCTAAAATTCTGTCTAGGAAACTGGATGTATCACTAAAAACCTTAGCCCCATTTCTGGGGCTTTGTTGTTATGCTAATGCTTGGTTAACTTTATTAATAAATTCAAGAGATGCATCTCTATATTTTCTTGCTGTACATGGTGAGCCTTTACGATTTCCTGCATAATAAGCAAAGCTTTTTAAAACATCGCCACTTTGCTCAACTCTATTAATTTGATTATTGGTGTTTTGAGCTAGGTAAACCATGACTCCGTTGCTACTAAATCTTTCTACTTTCATTTTAATATCTCGTTTCGGTTAAGTCGTGTCTATTATAAATGTTTATTTACATTTGTAAACATCTTTGTGCATAAATATTAATATTTATTTCATTAAGCCTTAAAATATAATCATCTGAAGGATGAACGTTCAAATCATTAAATGACTTTATTAGCCCTAAGTCTAGCATTGCCTTTTGACGCCCATACGGATGGTCTTTAATAATAGAGCTATTCCATACCGAATCTCGGCATATATGATCATAGTCTTTCCCTGGTTTTATATAGTTCTCAATCCATCGGATGCTATCACACATGACGTCTTCTATGTCATAAGGAACACCTCCTGTGTCTTCACAGGCCTTCTCTGTCACTCGATCTAAAAAGTCTTGTTCATTCATCTTAACTTTAGGCTTTGCCATGTACTTAATACACTCACGAGCATTAGTACCATAAAAGAATAATGACTTTGAATTTATTAACCACGGGTAAAAATCAGCAACATCTGCTAAGAAGGCAGCATACTGGAACCTATAAGCCCTTAAACCATGATCTTTATTCCATATTACTAAAAAGTCCATGGCATCTCTAAATGATGTATTAGGTGCTAACCATTCTATAAAGTTATCGATAAGCATAGGAGCGTACTCACATAAGAAGTAATCACCGCCTCTATTATACGAAGTCGTAGGCTTTGGAAAAGCCGGAAACTGATAACCGACAGAGGTATACATAGGACCTTTATATCTACATACTTTAGATACCATATCGTCAACTGTTAAACAATCATGAAACTCAGGCAAAATAGTGTTATGGTAACCACTAGGATTTTTTGCGTAGTTAATACCTGATCCTGTGACCCTATGCAGTAAAAACACATACAACCATTCATTAATACCCCATGATTGTTTATCAAATGCTTTACAGATAGGAAGCCTTACATCATGAAACTTTCCAAAGTAAGGATGATCAAGGTCAGTACCATGCCACATATCTAATAGGATCTGACTAAATCCTGCATACTTTCTATTAACCACATCATACAAATGAACATTCTTCATAAGAGTATCATCTACAGATGACTCAGCATGAGATATAGTACCTAAGTTACATTCTTCTTGCTGAATCTTTGCCATAGAGTAGTATCTTAAAAACTCGTCGTAATAGACTGATGTCTCGATGTTCATACTAAATCCCTAAAGTCGCCCCATTCTCTATGAGAGTTTACAGGTTCATCGTAAGGGTTTGAAATGTTTGCATCACATGACACATTCATAAAAATAGCACCTGGTTTTGATTCAAGTTTAAATCTTTCCCAAGCTTTACCGTCGTAAGCAACAGTCGTTGGAAAGTGAGGAAGATTCTTTGCAGGTTTTAAGAAAGGTATCGCTGTAGACTGTAAATCGGCCTTTCCTATCTCGCCTGGCTTCATATTCCTAGCTACTACTATTCCTTTTATCTTTGCGAGCGGCCAGGCTATCTCAAACGCGCGTATCGCAGTTCCTGTAGAAACACTCATCCAAACCTCTGTAGGATCTAGCTTCATGCGGTTTGCTACATGAATTAGACCTGCTGTCACCATAGGGACTCCTGATAATCCAAACGGTAAGAACTTTGCGTTATGTTTATCAGCCCATTTCTTAGCATAACTATTTAAGCAAGGCATTGCTGCAATCTTTACAAATCTAAGTTCAACATTTTCAAAATTCATTAACGATAATTGTTGGTCAGATGCCACTTTAGACGCAGGACAGAAAAATACACACCTCTTACCATAAAGCTGTGCAACGCTAGCGATAGCATTGGCAGCGGCTCCTGCTCTAGGGGCACAGTAAACTAATACATTCTCTTTAATACTTGCAAGTAAAGGTTCAGCTCCGTAACCTTTTAAACTAGTGCCTGATAAGTCTCCTCTAAAAATATATCTGTCTTCCCATTCTTCAATAATAGGTTCGCTGATTTTAGATTCAAAGCCAGCAGTCATGTTTAAATATTCTTTTTTTGTAAAAACAGCGTCTTTATTAGACGTGTCACTTGTTATTTCAAACATCCCATTCTCCGTTGCGTCTATAGTTTTTTGGTGATATATGGACAGAGCTAGATAATTCCATATATTCTTTAGCATAAGCCTCAGGGTGCATTAAATACCATGACTCTGGAGGTAACACGACGTCAACACTTAAATCTCTAAGTGTTTTTATAAATAACATTGTCCATTCTAATCGATCTTCTCTTGTTCCTGTAAAAGGAGTTCCTTTATAGAATCCTGTCTTAGGAATTTTACGTCCTTCATATTCAATAGGAACAGGAGCTGCAACTTTAATATCGTTATCGAATACAAAATATGCAAGCTTTGTTGCAAGTTTAACAATACTTGCATCGGGATTAGTTTGGCGGCCTATGTGATGCCGTATATCTATAGATCCTAATACAACTAAATCAGCATTCTCAGGAATTAGTTTATCTTCTAATGCCCTGTATAAGGTTAACCCGTTGACTCTAATAATATGCGAGTTTAAAGGGGCAAACGCTGTTGCGTGGCTGTCTCCATAAACCTTATATTTAGTATGAAAGTTAGATTGCCTTAGCGTTATTGAGCTAGACAGTTTGTCTTGTAATCCTGGCAATATGACGCCCCTTTTCTTTAACATGGCATCATAATCAGGCATATCTATATCCAGGCTATAAAGTTGACCTGGACAATCTATCATCTCTATAAGTTTATCAATTATCTCCTTAGTAACGCCTCCAAACAAGTTTAAGCTGCCTCCAAAGTTTACCCCATGGTCTAGATACAAAGCGTGGCCAAATAGAGTAGTACTTTTATCGGCTATGTTGGTGTTTAAGCATTCTGCCCAATGCTGAGACCAACCTCTGACATGAGATTTATCAGATTTTGGAATAGGTGTGAAAGGATTAAAAATCATAATTTGCTCCATTTAAGTCCAGCGTCTAACCATATTTGTTTTGAGTTATGGTTGTCAGCATATTCTTCTAAAAATACTATTCTTTTACAAGAGGTATTAAGTAATACCTTAATACAATGAATGCATGGAGACACCGTCACGTATACTGTTTCAATGTCAAATATATCGCTACACTGTAATAAGGCATTCATTTCGGCATGAATTGCCAAACATTCATCTAGCTTTGTACCTGAAGCAGCGTAAGCTCCGCTGCAGGCGTGCCCTGCGTCAATGCAATGAGGTATTCCTTTAGGAACACCGTTATAACCTGTTGCTAATATGTGGCCTTTGTTATTGACTAACACACAACCAACCTTTCGTCTAATACATGTGGCTCTAGCCGAGGTTGATTTTGCAATATCCATAGCCCATTCGTCAAATGAAAGCCTCATAACCACCAGCCTTCGCCTGTAGTTCTTATATCCTGAAGACTATTAAATAATTCGGCCTTTGTAAACTTAGGAACCGCGTTTGAAGATTCGTAATCATACTTAAGACAATCTATAGATCTTTCATGATCAGTCTCATATAGATGAGATGAGGCTGCTGTTAGATACAATGTTCTAGGTGTTACATTATCTAATTCAGAACAAACTAAGTGCGACAACATGCTAAATGTAAACACGTCATAAGGAATACCTAAGAACAAATCAGAAGACCTCATAAATACAAAGCAATCTAACTTATTATCTCTAATTTGAAACGTTATAGAAATTGTACAGGGTATATCCTTACTAGGCTTAGGGTTGGGATTCCATATCGTTAACACAGCTTGACGAGTTTCTCTATCGTTTTTTAAGGTAGAAATAACATAATCAAGTTGACTTACAATTCTAGGGCCATAAGCTCCTTGAAAAATAATACCGTCATCAGAGAACTTTTTGATGTTCTTATTATAAGGAGCAATCGTTTCAACTTTATTGTCTCCTGATAAAATCCATAAAGCTTCTGCTGCCATAAACCTATAAGACAATTTTCTTTGAGGACAAATTAACACTGGATACTTCATATTGACTTCAAAGACTTGGTTTACTAATTCCTTAGTATTTTGACCTCTAGGAGCAACATCTTTACCGTAAGTCAACACTTTAGAAATTTGATTATTCCATACTATATCAATAGGATTAGCCATTATTCTTCTCCAATTCTTTAACGACCAACATCGCATACCCTGCAATGTCTCTCCATGAGTCATCGTAATTAGGGTCTCCATTTAATATTCTAGAGATTTTATGGGTAATCATGTCTAACGCTTCAATGTGCATAGGATCCATGTATGGGAATGCATTTGATTGCCTGATTACTGTTTTAAGCATTTGGCACATTGTTGCGTTATCAATAAAAGTACCATAACGGCTTCCTCTATTTTCTAATGTCTCGTTTATATCACTCATCATCTTGCTCCAAAGTAGGGTTATGGCCTTCATATCCAGCATCGAATAAAATTTTAGAAGTGATAGGACCTACCCATCCTTCTGGCTTTATACAGTCAAACTTATGACCTCTTTTTGTTATACCTGCAACTTTTCTCATATTAGCCTCGTGTACATCATTCCATAGCTCTTGCCAAGGAAGTCCTAGCATATTAGCTGTTCCTAATGCAAAATAGACTAAATCTACTAAAGCATCAGCTTGACCTGGTAAGTCTTGAAGCTTGCATGCGTCTTTAAACTCATCAAGTTCTTCTTGCATGCAAACAACTCTTTCTCCTAACTTTCTTTTTGTCAAATGAACTGGAGAAGTGTTTATCATGTGGCCAAACTTAGTTTGAAAATCCCTGGTATCATGTATCATAGTATTCCTATTGTTTACTAAAGTAAATATTAATGAGCAAAAAAATTTATCTTTCTAATTCATATCTTAATAGTTTTAAGTCATTGTCAGTTATGTTCCTTTCAGATTTTGATCTCCAGATTCTAACGGTCTGAAGAGATACGTTTAAAATTTTAGACACATCTATAGCCTTCAAGTTGTAGTCTTTCATTAGTTTTAATAGTTTTTGATTTTCCATTGGGTGATTATAAGACGTTATTTTACTATTGTAAACTAGTAAGTAGCGCATCTTGCACAGACATTTTATCTTTTAGTACTTTAATGACTTTATAATCTATAGTATTTTTTGCCAATAGATAATAAAGGTGCACCGCTCGGTCCAATCCTGCTTGCTTCTGACGAATAGGACCAATTCTTTCTATCACTTGTTGGTATAACTCAAGGTTCCAATTAATATCAAAAAATACCATAATATTAGTTCCATCGGCTAAGTTTAAACCGTGACCTGCTGATTGAGGATGGACAAATAACAACGGTATTTTATGAGTATTAAAGTCATCGATAGTTTTAGAGTATTTATCTAACTCTTTACCGTGTTTAAACTTATGCTTCAATCTCTCAAGAGAAGATTGAAACCAATACACTACTATCACAGGTTGGTGTGACCACTCTTCTAAGATAGAATCTAAGGCAATTAGTTTTTCGTCATGAATTTTATGCCAAGTACCGTCTTCATCATAAATAGCCCCTGATGCTACTTGAAGGCATTTGTTAGAAACGATTGCCATTGACACTGCAGATATAGGTTGCTCTTTTATTTCGATAAACATATTCTGCTCTAGATTCCTGTACAAATCCATTGTCTTATTATCAAGGTCTATCTCAATAATATTAGTTATAGGTTCATCTACATCAATATAGTCTTTAACGTCAATCGTCAAACAAACATCTTTTATTAATCTAGTTGCTATTTCAAATGAATGAGCGTGTGGAGTCAATTTAGAATAACCTCCTGGCATGTTATACGAAGCAAAAAACCTGGACGTAAACGCCGTAAATGACTTTCCTAAACGAATCCCTTTATCTATAAAAAATAATTGTCCAAACAAGTCTATTAAGCCTTGAGGTGCAGGAGTTCCTGTTAACTCAATAAACCTATTAGCATTGTCTATTTTGTATAAAGCTTTTGTAGACTTAGTTCCTTGCCTTGTTCTGAATCCTCTAAGCTTTGATGATTCATCGACGACAATAGTTTTAAAATCAGGTCTATCAACGTTAGATAACCATTCTAAATTCTCAAAGTTAATCGTGTAGACGTCTGAATCTTGGTTTAGAATATCTTGCCTTTGTTTAGCAGTTCCTGTAACAACACTTAGCTTTAGTTTAGGAAACCACTTTAAAACTTCAGCAGGCCATACTGATCGAGCAACCCTCAAAGGAGCTACAATCAACACAGGATAAATCTCTTCGTCTAAGGTTAGTATATCTAACGCAGTCAATGTGCTTAAAGTTTTACCTCCTCCCATTGACATAAATAGTGCACACCTTTTATTTTTCAATATGTGGTTTACTGCAATGACTTGATAATCGTGTAAACGAATCGACGACATAGACTCTTACCCCTAAATTTATTATTTTTGATATTATGTATTGCTGCAAAGGCCTTGGTTTTTTACCTGGAGCTTTAAACTCAACAAAATAAATATCATCTTTCAATATTATCAAACGATCAGGAAGCCCTGACATTGATGGCGATACCAATTTAATCGCTAAACCTTTAGCTTTTTTGACTTGGTCACAGTAGTCTTTTTCGATTTGCGATTCTCTAACCATGCAAAATACTCACCAATATAATAATCATAGTCAATGTCATTAGGAAATTCTCCTATGTTCATCAGAAATGATGCAACATCCCAGTCTTCAACGTCAGTATAGTCTATATTTTTCTATTGACTTGGTCACAGTAGTCTTTTTCGATTTGCGATTCTCTAACCATGCAAAATACTCACCAATATAATAATCATAGTCAATGTCATTAGGAAATTCTCCTATGTTCATCAGAGGTGCACATCCATCAGACTTAGGTACTTTGTTTCCGTTAAGCTTATACTGTAAGTTACCGACGCTTTGAGTAGAATGATAGTATCTGACTACTTTGCCAACATACTCATTATTATAGACGCCACCGCCTTTTACTGTTCTGACTTGTAAAAACTTAGTGATGTCTTTACAATCAGTAATATGAGACATACCGTCAAATCCTAATAGGTTTTGAATCACAGCTTCTGCAATGATAGCGTTGTCAGGGTTCTTAGTTAAACTTGATGCTGAAAAACTACCTTTTGTTTTGACGCTATTGTCATATTTAATCGCAGCATAGTTGTTGCAATTCACACCAAAATAACGTTTATATTTAGTACATTCAAAATCAAAACCGGTTAATAATTCAAACCCTGCGATGATAGGAGCAGCGTCTCCTTTAACAACAATGCCGTCTGTGTTAGCACTAACAACTTTTATACCGGCTTCTTCTAAAAGTCTTATTAACTCCAATAAAACCAATTGACCTGTGATCGTAACTTGGATCATTAACTGAGGAGAATAAAGGCAAGAGTATTTACTACCTAGCTTTCCAAAAGATCCATTGATCGTTACTTTTAGGGTTTCGTTAGTAGTTTTATCGCCATTATGCTTAGCAACAAGCCTTTTATCAATTAATTTTTGATAATGGTATAAGAATATAGATCCTAAGCCTTCAGGATAAAGACCTAGGTTCATGATTAAAGACGGATAAAATGATGCAACATCCCAGTCTTCAACGTCAGTATAGTCTATATTTTTCTCTTGGCTGTGAAGACCTCCGATTCCCATCTTGTAGACAGTATCACCAATGGTAATGGTTTGCTTCATTTCTTTAGGAAGAGCGATAGACCCTGAATCTGTAACTACAAACTCTGACTCTTTAACAAAATCAGGGCATGGCAGCCAATTAACAGGAGTATATTTATAGATAGTACCAGGATCAATCTGTGGAATCGAATACGTAGGAATTAATTCTCTGAACACATACTCTGCAATCTGAGCATCAGACTTAGAAATCATTGAGGTTTTGTAATTCATTTCATCTCTCAAATTAATCTTGTCTTTAACCTCGTTATACAAGGTTTGAGTGATTCTTAAATCATTGAGATTATATTTTTCAACAAGAGCCTCATCGTGAGTCTCTCCATTCCATTCAAGTTCATGCATCGTTTTAAAATGCATTCTTCCTGCATAAAGTTTTAAGCTTATCTTTAATCCAGGTGCAATTTGGATTAAATCAATGTGCTCATATTTACCTTTAGGCCAGATTCTTTCTCCTGAAATGATTTTATTACTTAATAAATTTAATGCTTTTAATGTCGTACCCTTAATAACTGCTTCAAGGATAGGTAGATCATAATTCTGTGAGTTATATCCAACAAGCCTTCTTGTTGTTAATAAACGATTGATTTGAACGGCATCATCTAAGCCGTATTTTTTATAAACACCTTCCTCATTCATAAAGCCAATCATGAATAATTCTGGCATTAGCTCAACATCAAAAAATAGTATTTTTTTCACAAAAAATGGGAGCCGAAACTCCCACATATCCTTATAGGTCGTCGTCGTCTAAATCGTCAAAATCGTCGACACTTGCAGCGAAAGTACCTCCTAAAGGATCTCCTTCTCCTGCAAATTGAACCCCTAATAACGAGGCAGACACACCCTTACTAACATTGTCATAAGCAAAAAATCTTACTTTTGCATTAACAAAGCATCCTGCATAAATAACACCATCCTCTTCAGTAAGAGAGGTGCGTTTTTTGTCAACAACTAAAGGTCTAGACTTGTTGCTTGCTGACACTGCAATTTTACCTGCATAAACTTCATCATCTGGACGAACTCTATCACCGTCTTTAGCAGCTTTATTTCTGTTTTCAAATGAGTCCAGCATTTTTTTACCTTTGCCAGGCCATTTTACTTCACAAGCTTCAAGCATTGCAGCTTCAATCGCTGCATTTTGCTTGTCATTTTTGTCTATTAAAAGAGTAGCACTAAACTTCTCCTCTTGACCTGGTGCAAATGCACTAGCTTTGAAAATGTGTGGGTATGACAATCTTGCGTTTTTTATTAAAATATCCATTATCGTTTTCTCGTTAAATTTCGTTAAGCAAAATTACTTAACGTTTACTATTGTAAACACATCAAAACACTTGTACATCTATTTTAGTACGTCTATCATTATCTAAAGCAACAACATTTCTACCTTCTTTCTGAAACGTTAAATCTTCAGGAAGCTTTCCTAATAGTTTGTTTGCTTCAGCAGGGCTAATCATTGTCTTTTTAAAGGCACTGTCTCCGATAGAGCTCAACAACCATTCTGTCGCTAAGACTTCATCCTTCCACTTCCTATTACCTTTTCTACCTTTTACTAACTTATATCCATCAACATCTCTACCTGTTGACAATTCATTAAAAACTTGGACATCAACGCTATCTGCCCATTTCCTAGCAATATCAGTCCAAGGTGCTAACTTAGAAAGCTCAGACGTTTTATCTTCAATAACCTCAAACATTTTATCAGCTAAAGAAGAGCATATAGCTTTACCTTCACACCAATGACAAGCTTTAGGACTAGGTGTATATTCAACAGGAATAGTACCTCTGATCATACTATGAATCTTGACGCCTGTTGTATAGACCTGAGTATGAAAAGCGTTAAGATCTTCAATAGAGTAAGTAATCCTGTCAACAATATTTAACCGTGGTTGAACAATAATAAGTTCTATTTGAGAATACTCATGTATAAGCAAAAACTCATGCCAAGCAGCAAGGGCGTAGATCATTAACTGACTATTATCTTTAACTTCAACCTTACCTAATCCCATTTTTAAATCAATGACGATTAGTTTATCCTCTGCAAAAGCAATAACATCAGCCGTGCCTCCTGCATCAATTTCACTAGTAACTAATTCTAAAGGAAGTCTTTGCTCTATAATAAATGCAACATTTAAACTTCTAACAAAGTCAACATAAAACTGAACATGATGTAAAAAGTCAATGTCTTCATCTTGAAGATT
>Ga0114962_10004332_pt1 | contig 11307 bp, 4 predicted proteins | sample C_130820_MF_Meta_FD_87017 | JGI IMG/M metagenome (GOLD analysis project Ga0114962, IMG submission 87017) | Freshwater microbial communities from Lake Croche, Canada to study carbon cycling - C_130820_MF_MetaG | ecosystem: Environmental > Aquatic > Freshwater > Lake | place: Lake Croche, Canada... | reverse complement strand
ACTAAATGTATTAATTTCAAACTCTGGATCATCTCGTCAGTATTCGGCAAAAATTGTAATGCCAAATACTGCAAATTCTGCAAACACTTCTGCGGTAAAATCATTTCAGGTAAATCAGTCTGCAACAGGAATTAACAGTATTACTTCCAATACACTATCATTTACTCAACCACACAACTTTATAAATGGTGAGTCAATTCGTGTTAAGAGTTATACTGCGAATTTGCCTGATGGTTTATTACCAAATACTGTTTACTATGCAATCACTTCTGGAGTTGGTACAGATCAAATTAAGATTGCAAAAACCTTAAATGATGCCGTAAATTCAAGTCCAATTACAATCAATAATTCTGGTGGGATTTTAACAATTGAAAGTAGGGTTATTGATAAAATATCTGGTGATATTGGACATCCAATTCAATATGATACTTCTCAAAGTAATTGGTACATTAATGTATCTTCTGCTTCTACCGAAAATACTTTATATTCCACAATTGTTGGTCTTGGATCAACCAGTCTTGGTGCAGTTACGCCAAGATCTTATATCCTAAGAAAAGTAGATAACCGAAATGTATTAGATACTGTCTATAGAATTCGTTATGTAATTCCAGCTTCTTCTGGTATTGCAACTGCAAGACCACCATTAGATGGATATGTGATTCAAGAATCCAGTTCTACAATAGGACTTACGGATACAGAAGTTGCTGCACCTTATAGTCCTACATCGGCAACATTGAGTAATGAAAACCAATTAAGAAATCTTAGAATCATTGCAAATTCAACTTGGGATGGCACATATGCATATTTTGATACAGAAATTCCTCATGATTTGTCAATTGGAAGCCAGGTAGATATTTACAACGTACAGAGTTCTACAAATACCTCTGGAACATATGGATCTGGATATAATAGAGGGTATGCTGTTGTTGGTATCTCAAGTCTCAAACAGTTTACTGTTGGACTCACCACTAATCCAGGAACATTCCAAAGTAATACCTCAAGTAGAACAACATCTCTACCAAGATTTGTAAAGAGAAAACTGAAAGAAACTATATCCATCTATAGATCTCAGGAAATTGCAAAATATGTACCTGGAGTTCAGGATGGTGTTTATCATTTATTGGTAGTAAATTCTTCAAATAGTCCATCGGTAAGTCCATTTACAAATCAAAGATTTTCACAACCAATTCAGAATTTTTATCCACAAATAAATCGTGATAATCCAAATTCTGATCCAAGAGCAGCAGTATGTTATGCACTTCCAGATCCAATCGGACAAGTTGTAGTTGATGATCCACAGAACAGTATTACAAAAGAAAGTCTTGGAAAGGGACTGGTTGATTTTGGTGTAGGTATTGGGATAACCAATATTATTTCTAACTCTGCAGGAACAGCACATACATTCTATACTAAGATTGATCATGGGTTCAATCGTATTACTACAGTTAGCATCACTAATGCCGGTGCTGGATATGGTAGTGGAACCTCAGGAAATCTTTATAATGCACGATTAGTTGGTATTGGTGCATCTACAACAGGTTCTCATGCAACTGCAAGAATTTCATTCAATGCTTCTGGTAATATTACTGGTGTCAAAATTATTGATGGTGGTAGTGCCTATGGTATTGGAAATACTCTTGCTGTTGTCGGAGTTGCAACAACAACGGGATATTCGCAGGCAGTTGTTACTGTTAGTGGTGTTTATGATGCAACCGGAGAATGTCTGACTGTTTCTGGTGTTGTTCCTGCATCGGTTGAAGGATATAATACTGTCTATAGAATTGCTGGTATTACTACTGGAAAACCAAAAGAAATTAATGTAGAACCTGCATCTTCAGTATATCCTCCACTCACAACAGGATTGGGTGCCACTGCAACTGCCTATGCAAATGCAGTTAATGCAGGTAAATCAATTGATATTAGTACACTTACATATGATTATTCTTCTGGTATTGGTACTGTTACAACAACTCAAAATCACGGATTACTGATTGGAAATAAATTTACTGTTGGTGGTGCAACAAGTTCCATCTACAATTCAGATTTCCTTGTCAAAAAGATTAACAGCCTGACTCAATTTGAAACTTATATTGGAATTGGAACAACCGCACCTGCGACTACCGGAACAAAGAGAGTTTTTATTAAAGGATTTGTTGCTCAGGGTGGTGCAGTAACCGCAGATAATGAAAATATTTCTGGAAGATTAGTTACTCAGTATGCCGGAATTACAACAACATTATCTGGAGCAATTACCGATGCAACATCATCATCAATTAATATCACAAATGTCACAAATCTGAATTTGGAAATTGGTGATTATTTGCTAATTGACAGTGAAATTGTGAGAGTAAATCAGACTGTAACCGGAAATCCGGTTAATGTCTTTAGAGGTATTTACGGAACCGATGCAACAACTCATTCTTCTGGTTCTGTTGTTCGTAGAATTCGTTTGAGACCAATTGAATTCAGAAGAAACTCAATCATTCGTGCATCCGGACATACCTTTGAGTATCTTGGATTTGGTCCTGGTAATTATTCTACTGCATTCCCAGATCGTCAGGATCGTCAACTAAGTGATCAGGAAGAACTATTAGCAACATCAACAAAACTTGATGGTGGAATTAATGTCTTCACAGGAATGAATGATAAGGGTGCATTCTATGTCGGAAATAAAAAAGTCAATTCTGCAACAGGACAAGAACAGGTATTTGATTCTCCAGTTCCAACTGTAACCGGTGAAGATGTTCTAACTGGTGTAAGTGTTGGATTTGATGCACTTACTCCTCTTGAGATTTCAGTCTCTCGTTCAATTCGTGTAGAAGGTGGAACGGATTCAACACTTATTTCACAATTTGATGGTCCGGTTATTTTCAATAACAAAATTACATCAAACTCAAATAAGGGTATAGAAGCTTCCTCACTATTCTTACAAGGAGATTCCACAGTCTCACGTAAGTATACTGTCGGAATAAGTCAACCATCTATTTCAGGAAATCCTGGTGATATAACTTATTTCTCGGATCCATCTAAAGGTGGTTATGCTGGTTGGGTTTATACTCTTGAGAATGGTTGGTATCGTTTTGGAAACATTAGTCTTTCCCAGACTGAAAATCATATGATTTTTGATCGTGTCGGAATTGCAACCACAACAGCAGGAACATCATCCTTTGTTGTTGGTGCAGGTTCATCACTATTCTCTGTAAATGCAACTGGTGTTGGAATTGGAACTACCTCTGGTTCATATAAGTTGCAAGTCAATGGTAATACAAATATTATCGGAACTTGTTATGCAAATTATTTCAGTGGTGATGGTAGTGCATTAACAAACGTAAACATTTCTGCTGCAGGATGGACAAATATTTCTGGTGGTATTTACAATACAAATCTGAATAATGTTGGTATCGGTACATCTGTTCCAAGATATAATCTTGAACTTGGTGCTGTTGGTTCTTCTACAACATCACTTTATGTAAATGGTAAGGCAGTCTTTGCTGGATTTACCACAACTCAAGATGTGATTGTCGGTGGAATGTTGACTTCTACATCATTCCGATTGGATAATACCTCAAGTAATATTCGTGCCGGTATTATTACTGCAACCACACTTTCTGTTGGAACAGGTGGAACTGCTATTACCGTAAGTACCGGATCATCAGTTGGTATCGGAACCACAGTACCAAGAGCAAAACTTGATATTGAAGGTTCTACAAGATTTAAGAGTTATTCTGAGGCAGTACAGGCAGTCACAAGTTCTTCGGGTGTTGTGACAATTGATCTTTCCAAGGCACAGACATTTACATTTGTTCCGACAGAAGCAGTAACCTCATTCACATTATTAAATCCACCGGCAGATTCTACTGCATTTACACTTAAGATTTCTCAAGGTTCAACCGGATATTCTGTTGGAATTGATACCTTTAGAAATTCTGTTGGAACAGCAATTTCAGTTTATTGGGCTGGTGGTGGAGTTGTTCCGATTGTAACAACCACAGCAAACCGAACCGATATCTACTCCTTCAAGATATTTGATGGAACAAATATCACAACTGCCGGAATATTTGGTATTGTTGGAGGACAGAACTTCCTATGATAGATAATAATCTTTTTCAGGAAACTCCTACAAATTTTGAATTAAACGGTCCAACTTTATCATTCACCACACAACCTGTGGGAGTAGCAACTACTAATGGTAGTTCTGCAACTTTTATTGGAATTGCGACTGCCACTTTTCCTCAGGCAGCATCAAATAGCGGAAGCATTGCTTATCAATGGTATGATCAAAATGGTGCAATATCAAATGGAACCTATGTTACCGGTGCGGCAACAACTACATTAACAATTAGTAATCTTGTAAGCCCAACAGATCATAATCGCCAGATTTATTTGCAGGCAGATTATGTACCATCAGGAGTCACTGGTAATGCACTGAATGAACCAGCAAACTCAAATGTTGGAATCGTAACTGTCTACCCATCACTGAGTATTACAACTCAACCTGTAGAAACAACAAGCGTACAAAATGTAAGTGCTACTTTTAGTATTGTTGCATCTATCACAGATACTACTCAAGGAAACTTATCATATAAATGGTATTCTGATGGTGTAGAACTTACTGATGTTTCCCCGGTGAGTGGTTCAAGCACACCAAATCTTACAATAGCATCAAGTTCTCTTGGAACTAAAGTAATTAAATGTGTTGTAAGTCATCTAACAGCAGGAAATTCTCCATTATCATCAAATGAGGTTTATTTCAATGTCATATATCCTAGACCAGGTATTACGATTGAAAAATACGATACAACAACATCAACCGCATCAGTAAGTTTTCACGATTTGCAAGTTTCTGGAGATTTAACTTTACTGGCACAAAATCAAACAAATTCCACCAGTCTAATTTCATTATATGCATCAGAAAAAGATACTGATGTGGAAATGGAAATCTATGGCGGATCTGGTAATAGTGTTGGATCCTATAGTGGAGGAAAGGGTGGATTTTCTAAAGTCAGAATGACGATGAAGAAGAATGAAGAATATACGATTGCAGGACTGGATGCAGTAAATAATTGTCCCTTTGTTTATCGTAAGGGTTCTTTGATTGCAGTTGTTGGAAAGGGTGGAGATGCTGCATCAGGGGGTAGTGGTGGTGATGGTGGTGGAATTAATATTTCTGGTACATCTGGTGGTGGTAGAGGTGGTGGAAACGGTGGACAGGCACTAGCAGCAGGAACTTTACCATCCAATGGTATTTTTGGTTCATCATCAAGTTCAACTGCAATTAGTCCAGATACTAAAGCAACCGGACAAACTGGTGGAAGAGCACTACCTTGTCCGAAAGGAAATTATTGGATATCAAAAGGATATTCGGCTTGTGCCGATGTTGGTGCATCTCAAATATATCTTGCAAATGGAACAGTAGTAGCAAATTCTTCCGTTATTACTAGAGGATTTAAGTCTGGATATGATATTCGCCAGACTGCTGGTGCAGGAATAGCACAATATTCTTATCCCCAACGTGTTGGTAGAACCTGCACCAGTACAACTACAAGATCTGCAGTAATTACTCACGTTAAACCAACTGGTAGTTCTGAAATAGGCACTATAAGTGTATCGGGAGATTCTTTTGATGTTCGTGCATTTGATACTGGATCAGGTTCTATAGGAGGTAAATATTATGAAATTTATTCTCCAATTTCAATTTCATCTTATAGTATCACTGATGTATCTAGTACATCTGCTGGTGGTGGAGGATTTGGAGTTTATCTGGACGCTTCATATAGAGTAAATGATACTTTAATTGCTGCAATATTTGCAGTTCCTGGAGGCGCATCATTTACCAGATCATTTAGAGTTACTGTAAATCAAAGTAGTGATTATGATTGTAGTTATGATGAGACAGTGTATGTTGCAGGTGGTGGTAATGGTGGTGCTGGTGCAACTGGTGGTAATGGTGGCTCAAATAGTGGCAGTGCAGGAGGTGGTGGGAGTGGATATACTGATGGTTCAATAACTGTGCTTTCTACACTACAAGGATCAAATACTGGTGGGGCAAAAATTATTATCAAGAATGTTCCAATCAAACCTGTTCTATCTGTAACATCAAATATTGCAACAACATATTCTACAACTGCAGGAAATTCAAATACATTCTCTGTATCAGTATCTGATGTCGGTAATACCAGTGGAACTACATTTAGTTATCAGTGGTATTTGAGTACTGATGGAGGTTCTTCATATAATCCAATTTCTGGACAAATTGGATCTACTTTAGATCGCTATAGTACATTCTATTATAGTGACAACAATAATAAGTTCTTCTGTAGAACAACAGCAGTAAATGTTGTAGGAACAACAACGATTGATTCAAATATTTGTACTCTAACAGTTGCAAGAAATTATTCTTACGTTAATGAACCAACAGTGTATAGTGGTCGTATAGATTTTGATGGTGGACTGCATCCCTCTACGAATGGTAATGGTGACGAGCAATGGTGGGAATGGTCTCCTGGGTATGGTGATATATATGAAATTAATGGATCTACAGTAATTTTTGGTGTTAAAGGTAGATTCTGTGACTGGCAAGTGAAACTGGAATTAAGAATTACAAAATCCACTAATGGGAGTACTGTTCACTGGGGAGATCAAACAAAATCTGCTGGGAGAAATAGTATTCAAAATTATAATATTAGTGCAAATGGTGGAGGATGGAATCCGGAAAATGATGGTGTACCAACATTTCGTCTTATGGTAATTGATAATGGTACAAATTGTACTAATACGAGTGGACAAGATGTTGGTTGTGAAGATTCTTCATCATGGTTAGATTACACATATAAAAGAAGAACTTACACTTACTACTACGATTCCAGACCATAAAGTTTACTAAATAATAATAACTAACAGGTTGGCGCTCTCCACCTATGTCTGTCAATAAGAATTTTGTAGTCAAAAACGGACTAGAAGTTAATCAGAAACTTATTCTTGCTGATGCAGTAACTGGCAAGGTAGGTATTGGTACTTCAGTTCCAGGATACTTATTAGATGTTGCAGGTGGAATTGGTGCAACAGATGTTTATGTAAAAAATAATTTCTACACGGTTGGTGTCGGAACCTTTGCTACAAAGTTAAGTGTAGGTTCAGGAGGAACAACTCTTACTGGTGTTGGCAATTCTGTTGGTGTCGGAACCGCAATACCACGATATCTATTAGATGTTCGTTCTCCGGTTTCTACAGGAGCAACAGCACTTTATGTTCAGGGTGATGCAAGAATTACCGGTGACTTAGTTGTTGAAGATGATATAACACTTGATGAAGTAACAGTTAGAAATATTACAGTCAGCAGTCAAGCAACAACTCTGAATTTAAGCGCAACTGGTGTTTCCACCATTGCAACATTAGGAGTTACTGGACTTACCACAACTCAAAATCTAAATGTAACTGGCATTGCCACGATTGCAACATTAGGAGTTACCGGAACTTCTACTGCAAGAAACCTACAAGTTAGTGGTGTTTCAACTCTTGGAACACTTCAGGTTTCTTCTGGGATTGTAACTGCAACTGCCGGAGTTGTGACTTATTATGGTGATGGTTCTAAACTAATAGGAGTTGCTGCAAGTACTGGTGGTTCAATCGGTATTCAATCTGGTGGAGTCACAGTTGGAACTGGTATTACAACGGTGAACTTTGTTGGTACAGGATTGACTGCATCACAATCCGGTAATACATCAAATGTTTATTTGCCTGCAGCAGGCGTATCACTTGGACTTGCAATCGCTTTAGGCGGTTGATAAATAACACTAACACATAAAGAAAGATGGCAGAAGTATTTACAAACGCACTTAAAAAAGCAGTCGGAGTGGTAACAACCAGTTCTTCGGGTTCTATTGGTATTACCTCTACGATTATTACTGGAATTTCAACCGCAGCAGTTGCAGTTGGTTATCTTGTGGATAACGGAAACTTTATTGGTGGCTCAAAGGTTTCTGTAATTGGGGCAGGGCAGATTACTGTTGATAGCACATCCACAAACACCACAGCAACCTCAACACAATCAGTTAGTTTTGTTGGACTTACGACAGCATATGCCTCAACGGGATTGAAGAGTATTCTGATTGGTGGAACATTAGCAAATAATACTACGAACCAAGTCTCTGCAACCGTTCAGGTATCCAGTGGTTCAACAAGTTATAATTTACTCTATAAGGTTCCTGTTCCCGCAGGAAGTTCGGTTGTAATTAGTGATGCAGGTAAGACACTTCTGAATTCCAGCGATGAAATTCGCGTTGGTTCAAGTGTCGCAAACTCTCTTGATGTAACTCTTGCAATCTTACAAGGAGTTAGCTAATGACTGCAAAGTACGGTTACATTGGATACGGGCCTGATACATCTCCAGTTGTTGTTGCAAAACAAGTATTCTCACCGACAGGAGTACAGACTAACTTTACTTTTGCTGCCGGATATCAGATTGGATATCTTGATGTTTACCTGAATGGTGCTCGTCAAATTGAAGGACAAGATTTCAGTGCAACCGATACTTCAACCATAGGACTTACGACATCGGCACAAAGTGGAGATGTTCTTGAATTGGTTGCTTATAAGGCATATAATCTTGCTGCTCCTACTTCTGTTGGTAGTTTTGCTGTTGGTGGAAATCTTACTGTTTCTGGAAATACAACAGTCGTTGGTAATGAATCAGTCTCTACACTTGTTGCAACAACTGCAATTGGTATTGGAAGTACCTATACAACAGCAACAACATTACCTTATCCAATCACCATTACTGCTCCCGGTTCAACACCAACACCATCACTTTCTTATTGTATTGCAGATATTTCAAGCAATCAAAATGGTTATTCGCAGTTCAATCTAAGAAATACAAATACTGGTTCAAGTGCATCTGGTGACTTGGTAATCACCACCGATAATGGTACTGATACCACTAACTTTATTGATTTGGGTATCAATAATACCGGATTCAATGATGCCGGATGGACAGTCAATGGTGCATTAGACGGTTATCTATATTCATCCAACACTAATTTATCTGTTGGTGTTGCATTTACCAATCGTTATCTTTCATTCTTTGCTGGTGGAACATTAGCAGCAAATGAAAAGATAAGAGTTACTAGTACTGGTGTTGGTATTGGTACGACAAATACATCAAATATCTTATCAGTTGGTACAGGAATTACCTTTACTGCTGCCGGTATTAATGTAACTGGTATTGTAACAGCAACATCATTTAGAGGTGATGGTTCTCTATTATCTGGTGTTGTTTCTGGTATTCAGTTACAGCAATCTGGTTCTGCTGTAGTCGGTGGTGCTGCAACAACAATCAACTTCTCTGGTGCAACGATTAGTAATGTATCCAGTGGTATTGCAACGATTACGATTGCTTCTGCTGGACTTGGAACAGAAGCACTTACTGCATCAGGTATTACTACAACTCTGAACCTAACAAAGCAAGATCATAAAGTTACTGCAACAGGTATTACAACCATCACAGTATTTGGTGGAACAGAAGGAGAAAGTCATACAGTTAGAATTGTAAACTCTGGTATTGCAACGGTTGGTTTCTCCACTTACTTCTTATTTCCTGGTGGTTCTCCACCATCATTACCAACAACATCAGGAGCAATTAGTCTTCTTTCCTTTACCGTTCATAGAGTAGGAGCAGCAGGAACACAACTGCTTGCTGGTGCTTCACAAAACTTTAGTTAAGAGAGGTTAGATAAATGGGTGTAGCGATACCACAGATTATTACCGAAGATAGAGCATCAGGTGCATTGATTGTTGATGGAAGTTTGAAGTTTGATAGTAGTAAAAGTCAGTATTTAAGTCGTACTTTTAGTGCCGGAAATAGAAAAACTTGGAGTTTATCTCTTTGGACTAAAAGACTTGATGCTATAACATCAAGTAAATATATTTTTACAACTGTTCCTGGTAGTAGTAATTCTGGAACTTACCTTTATTTTAACAGTGATACTTTGCGGTATTGGGACAGGCGTTCTAGTGCTGATGATATTATTTTAAATACAAATGCGGTTATTCGTGATAAATCTTCTTGGTATCATATACTTTTATCAGTAAACTATGCTGCTTCAACAAGCACCGATAGAGCAAAGATTTATATTAATGGCGTAGAACAAACATATTCTGCAACTTCATATCCAAGCACATCCGAAGATAGTTATACTAATGCAAATACAACTCATTATATTGCATCCCCAGGAGTATATTATGATGGTTCAATCACACAGTTTTATTTCATAGACGGCCAAGCATTAGACCCATCATACTTTGGATACACAGACGCACTCACAAATACTTGGAGACCTAAAAAGTTCAAACCACAAGCAACTCCAAATGATGGAACAGTTTGGAGTAGTGGAACTGTTACAAATACTGGTAGTGGTATTTACTCTGGTTCTTGGGCAAATGTTTTTGATGGTGATTTTTCCATTACCAACAATAACTGGGTTTATGTTTATTCAAACTCTACAACTCGTTTAACATTTCCAAAAGCACTATCTGGATTAATAGAAGTGTATGGTACTAATGGTGCTACTTCTTCAACAGATAGTGCCGGAACTGATACGATTGTTCTTTCTGATGGTTCTACTTATGATGTAAGTGCTATTCCTGTTTCAAATGGAGTATGGTATAGTTTTGGACAAAAAACTGGTATCACTTATATTGAAATAAGACATAATTCTGGTTCTGGACAAGGTACAGTATTGAGGTCTATAAAAGTAAATGGTGTTCCTCTTCTTGATAGTGATACAACAAACATAGGAGCAAATGGTTTCTACCTTCCCTTTGATGGTTCTGCACCAATCGGGCAAGACCAATCAGGAAGAGGAAACAATTGGACACCAGTGAACTTTGGCGGTTCTAATACTCTTGAAAAAGCAACAGGAGCACTTCCAATCCTGAATACTGATGGTGGTGGTAAAGTCGCAAGAGTTGGTGTAAGAACTGATAGTAGTGCAAGTAGTTTGGTATTAGCACTACCTCTTGTTGGTATTAAGAGTGATTTTAGTAATGCTGTGAATAGTGGGACGAGCAATAAAGCAATCACAGCAAATGGAAATGCTACTGCTTCAAGTGCTCAAAGTAATTTTTATGGTGGAAGTTTTGCGTTTGATGGAACAGGCGATTATTTAACAGTAACAAATAATTCTGATTTTGATTTTGGAAGTGGTAATTACACGTTAGAAGTATGGGTATATCCGACTGATGTAAGTACTACACGTAACATATTATCCAGGTCTTATGATGGTGGCACGGGCAATTACAGTGGATTTATTT
>Ga0114962_10004331_pt1 | contig 11308 bp, 8 predicted proteins | sample C_130820_MF_Meta_FD_87017 | JGI IMG/M metagenome (GOLD analysis project Ga0114962, IMG submission 87017) | Freshwater microbial communities from Lake Croche, Canada to study carbon cycling - C_130820_MF_MetaG | ecosystem: Environmental > Aquatic > Freshwater > Lake | place: Lake Croche, Canada... | reverse complement strand
TTTGTTACTGGACCAGGGTTTCAAATGGTGCAAAAATTCGTTGAAAATGTGTTTGAAAAACATATAGATTGGGTTGCTCTTATTCAAAATGATGATAATTATAAAAATATTCTACAAGTTAAAATTCAAAAAGAATTTAAAATTACTCCGCATTATTTAGAAATAGAACATGATATAGATACGGGATATAAAATGGGAGTATATTTATGTCTTGGTCAACAAATCCACAATCTATCGTTCAATGAAGCCATACATATTAATAAATTGAGGACATTCAAGGCGGTTCATGAACATGTGTCTAATTATGGAAAAATATTTTTATTTTTAGGGGAAGGACAACATAAAATTAAACGAAAAGCAGAACAAATTGCATGTGAAGAAGCATTGCAAAAAATCATTTTGTATTCGACATGAGAGAAACATAAGAAAACATAAATAGAATACAATAAATATTTCATATTCCTTCGGCTAGCGCCTTCGGAATATAATCGGAAAACTTCGGCAGCCTTTGGCAACTACGTTTTCCTCCAAATTTAAAATCTTCAAAAGTATATATATAGATAATGAGCACTTTGAGAGAAAAATTGAGAATTAAACAAGATGTAGGAAATACTCAAAAATCTCATAATATTATTATTCCTATACCAACTAAACCTGAAACCATTCGTATTAACAAAATTACTATTGAAAATAAACAAGGCAATTTTGATATTTCTGAACTAATGAAACGATTAGATGAAAATAAATTAAAAATGGTGGTTGCCAAACCAACTATTCAGTCAAAGAATGAGGCTGAACCCATACAAATAATTAATAAAAGAAAAATTAAAAAACTTACATCAAAAATGCTAACAGGATTACAAGAAGAGGGTATTTCTATAACACAAGAACAAACACCAGTACAAAAAGAAGAAGCAAAAGAACAAGCACTAGAACAAAAAGAAGAAGCAAAAGAAGGTGATGAAGAAGTAGAAGAAATTATTATGATTAAACCTAAACGTGCCCCCCGAGGTAGAAAAACAAAGGCACCTCCTAAAGGAATCGCTATATTAAGCCCTGAAGAGTGGGTTGAAATTGGTGACACTACAAATGTAGAACGTCTACCCGAAAAACAATTAAAGGTCAACTACAAAGTGAGTAGTTACTACATGAATAACAGAGAAATATTTATAAACGCAATGAACTCTTTATTTGAACCATATAGAGAGAAAATTTTAGACGACACATCTCAAATTACATGCGACAATATAGGCAACGATGCACAACAATTTTCTTTATTGATTCATCAAATGGTGGTACGAGATTATTTGAATTTATACACTCCTTATAGAGGACTTCTACTCTATCACGGACTGGGTAGCGGTAAATGTCACGCAAAAGGCACTCCAATTATAATGGCTACAGGTGAGATTAAATTAGTAGAAAATATAGTGGTTGGTGATACCCTAATGGGAGATGATTCCACTCCTAGACAAGTTCTCTCCTTGGCTCGTGGCACTGACATGATGTACAATATTATTTCTAATTGTGAAGATAAATATAAGGTAAACAAAGAACATATTCTGTGTTTAAAAGCTCCGGGATTCCCCAAATTACGTCTTAATAAACATACATCTGTATCTAATTATATGGTTCAATGGATAGAAGATAATAATTTTCAGGTAAACACATTTACATTTAATACAACCGACGATCTTGATAAAAATACAAAAAAGGCGGCAGCCATCGCTTTTTTTGAAACTATCCAAAAAAATGATGATACGAATAAGAATATTATTGAAGTTTCTGTAAAAGAATATTTATTATTAACGGATAAGCAAAAGAATCTACTAAAAGGATACAAGGTACCTCTTACATTTTCAGAAAAAGATCTGCCATTGGACCCATATACTATTGGATGTTGGCTTAGTGGAAAAACACACAAATACGAGGCATTATTAACTGAAATTCACACCAAAATTGCTAATTTGGATGAAGAATCTAAAGCCATATTTGTGAAAGGTACTATTCCCTTTATATATAAATGCAATTCACGGACAAACAGGTTATTATTATTAGCAGGATTGATAGATATATGTGGTCATTTATGTAAAAATGGTGATTTTGTATTTACACAAAATAAAAAAACATTAATGAATGACATAGTGTTTTTAGTAAGAAGTCTAGGATTTGCTTGTTATACTCGCATAAAAAAAAGTAGAAAAGCGTGGTCTATACGTATAACAGGACCTGGTCTTGAACTAATACCAACTCTAATACCACGAAAACAAGCCTCTCCAAAATCACGCATAGTAGATGCATTAGTTACAAAAATAAAAGTAGAATATGCTGAAGAAGGTGAATATTATGGTTTTATGTTGGACGGAAATTGTCGTTATTTAATGGGCGATTTTTCGGTAACACACAACACATGCACTTCTATCGCCTTGGCAGAAGGTATGAAAAACAATAAAAAGGTAATAGTTATGACACCCGCATCTTTACGTCCAAACTACATAGCCGAATTAAAAAAATGCGGAGATGCGCTTTACAAGACAAACCAGTATTGGGAGTGGATCGATACTACGAAACACCCAGAAGCGATAAATACACTTTCTAGTATGTTAAACCTGTCTGTTTCTTATATAGACAAACAAGGCGGAGCTTGGTTAGTAAACGTTTCAAAGAACGCACCATACCCGGAACTTAGTCCAGTAGATAAGAAAAAATTAGATGACCAAATAAATGAAATGATCGAAACAAAATATAGCTTTATTAATTATAATGGGTTGCGCAGAGATAAATGGCGAGACATGACAAATAATTTCGAGAAAAATTTGTTTGATGATGCGGTTGTTATCATTGATGAAGCACATAATTTAATTAGTAGAATAGTAAATAAAATAGGAAAAGAAAAGGAAGCGCCGGTTAATAAAAAAACAGGAGATATAGAAAGACGTCCATTTTCATTGGCGCTAAATTTATATCAAGATTTAATGAGCGCTAAAAATGCCAGAATAGTTCTTCTTACAGGTACTCCTATTATCAATTACCCAAACGAAGTTGGGATACTCTTTAATATTTTACGTGGGTATATCAAAACATGGCATTTCTCATTAGATATCAAAACAAGACTACCTGTAAATAAAGAATCGCTTCATCAAATGTTTATAAGAGAGAAACTGGTAGATTATTTAGATTATTCCGACAAACCATCTCCAAAATTATCAATTACCCGTAATCCATTTGGATTTGAAAATAAAGAAAAAACAGATGAATATCACGGCGTTACAAATAAATCATACACACGTCGTGACGAGTCAGGTACTAAACGCGTAGTGGACCCTGGAACTCTTAGTGACGAAGAATTCCAACAAAATATAATTCGGATATTAAAAAAGAATGAGATTGAAGTGATATCACAACCGACTATTGATAACTATAAAGCCCTGCCAGATAAATTCGACGATTTTGTGAATTTATTCATTGATTCGAGCACAGGAAAAATTACAAATGTAGACATGTTGAAAAAACGTATCATGGGATTGACATCTTATTTCAGAAGTGCTCAAGAAAAATTATTACCTCGTTACGACAAAGTCACCGATTATCATGTGATAAGAATTCCTATGAGCGATTATCAATTTACTATTTACGAAGAAGCACGCAAACAAGAGAGAAATATGGAAAAACAATCCAAAAAGAAAAAGGGTGCAGTAGATGAAAATGGTATTTACAAAGAACCCACCTCTACATATCGTATATTCTCTCGTCTTTTTTGTAATTTTGTTATGCCTAAACCTCCAGGAAGACCCTTACCCATTGAAGAAAAGGAAACAGCGGAAATGACAAATACGCAACTAGAAAATGTGTATGAAGGGGCTATGAAATTAAATGAAAAAATGACGGAAGATGCAAATGAGGACGATGAAAAAGACACTAATGAATTAGAAGGCGATCAAATAATAGATAATATGGGTGATGCTACATATGAAAAACGTATGCGAAATGCTATTCAATATGTGAAAGAACATGCATCGGATTATTTGAGTCCTGAAGGATTAGAAACATATAGTCCTAAATATTTGCATATGTTAGAGAATATTCAATCTGCTGATCATATTGGAGTACATTTAGTGTATAGTCAATTTCGAACTTTGGAAGGCATTGGAATGTTTAAAATGGTGCTCGAAGAAAATGGATATACCCAATTTAAAATTAAAAAGGATGTTGCAGGCGAGTGGGCATTAGACATAAGCGAGGAAAATCGTGGTAAACCTACGTTTGCATTATACACTGGTACTGAAACAAAGGATGAAAAAGAGACGATACTTAATATATTTAATGGTGAATGGAATAAACTCACTCCCTCTTTTGCAGCGGAACTAAATAGCATCGCACACAATAACAATGTGGGTGAAATTATCAAGGTTTTAATGATTACTGCTTCCGGTTCAGAAGGAATTAATCTCCGCAATACAAGATATGTACATATTATGGAGCCGTATTGGCATCCAGCACGTATGGAACAGGTTATTGGCAGGGCACGCCGTATTTGCAGTCATAAAAATTTACCAGAAGAACTACAATCGGTTGAAGTGTTTGTTTATTTAATGACATTTTCTCCAGAACAAGTGAAAAGTGATGTTTCTATAGAATTAAAACAAAAAGATTTAAGTAAAAAGAAGTACCAGATTACACCGGATAAAGAAAAAATGGACTATGTTCCTTTTACGAGTGATCAAGCATTATTTGAAATTTCTCTCATAAAAGAAGAAGTAAGTACAAAAATAACAACTGCAATCAAAGAAGCATCCATAGATTGTTCATTATATTCTAGAGCTGGAGCAAAGGAACAATTACATTGTCTTCAATTTGGCAATCCATCTCCCGATAAATTTGCATATGATCCCAATTATAAAAAGGATAAACCAGACACCAGTGCAGCAATGAATAAAGAAAAAATAACATGGCGAGGGGTTGAAACGACTTTACGAGGTAAAACATATATATCTCGTAAAATTCCTGAAAAGGGAATGACCTATTTGTATGATTTGGATAGTTATAAACGCGCATTAGAAAATCCCGGAATAGAACCATCTTTGGTATACATAGTGGAAAAGAATGAACGCGGTGAAAATGTGGTTAAAAAGGTATAAACTCGGTAATATCTTCGGCTACGGATCGTACCGAAAGTATTTCTAAAATGCTATCTAATTTTTTATTCATAAGTGCAAATTCTATTTTTAAAGAATCTAACTCTTTTGTTACGTCTACCGGTACTGACACTGATGCAACAGATGCAACAGATTTTAGTTTTGAAAAAATGTTTGCGATGTTCGCCGTAGCCGAAAGCGTAGGTGAATGATTGAACTCTGTAGGCGTTAGCCGAAGGAGTGAAACTGGTTCTTCCGCAATAGATAGCTTAATATTATTATCATTTGTAGCCCATGATATTGATTTTTTCAATGTGGATATGGAATTAGAATTAGAATTAGAATTAGAAGGAGAATATATATTATTAGGTAATGTAATAATGTCATTATTTATATTATTCGAGTCCATATTTTCTCCAATTTGGATATAGTTTATTTCTGCACCATGATTTATCTGTTGTTGTTGTTGTGGTGCATTTTTATTTGATTTAATAGAGGTGATCTCACCCTTTAACCATTTTTCTGCATCATTTTTATTTGTACCCTTATGTATTTGCTCTATTTCAAAATTTCGTTGTGCCAATGTTTGTGCGATTAGTGCTTCCATTTCATTTATTGGTTTATCCAATTTATCACTAAACTTAGGTATTTCTGGAATAGGTAATGTCATTGCACTTTGAAACTCATTTACTCTAGCAGCTAAATCATTATCAAATTGATTTTTTCTATCTGTATGAATATCTTCGGATGTAATTAAATCATGTTTTTGCTGCGAGCCGGAGGTGAGCGATTGAACCCCGTAGTTGCCGGAGGCAACCGAAGGATTTTTTAAAGTCAACTGAGGTTTCTGTTGATTCTGTTGTGTGTGAATATTCGTTATAAAATTGGAAATAAAATTTTTATTCAATTGAAATAAATTGAAAGCGTTAGGATTCATTTTCTCTCCTTCATAATATGTTCTAAGTTGATTGTTAAAATAATTTTTAATATTGGTTAGTTGATTTGGATCATTTGTATTGATCACATTTTCATCTAGAATTACCTCCCATAATATCTCAACATTGTCGGGTTTTATAAATTCAGATACATTGCTCATTCTTTTTGTATTATACTGAATAATACATGTTATTATTTATATATATTTATATTTATATATATATATATAAATGAGTATGTTTACTAATTGGTGGTCCCCTACTTCCTCAGGCACGTCCACTACTTCCTCAATGCCTCGGGTGCTACCCAAAGATTTGATTCCAGGAACCGAATATTACATAGAATTTTATGCCAGAAAAAGTAATGCAGATGATTATGGCAAAATAAGGACTATTGGAACATTTATGAATTTACGCAGACTCTATAACCCAATAAAAGATTCGCCTTATTTTTGTAATATTAGACAGGTACCTGGATCAGAAACAGATATAAGCCTGCCATTATTGTATGCGACTACTAGAGAATCCAACCCCGTATTTGATGAATTAAACGAAACACTACCTTCTTTTACCAAATGTCCGTTCGACGGATCAGACCATATTAAATACTATAGTAATTCAGCTTCTTTCTCCCCCGGTTCTAAAGCTGAATTTTATTCCGTATCTACACCTCAACTAAAAGAAAAGGCTATTACTCGTAATAATCAAATGGGGGAAATTGAAAATGGAAATTTCGGTCCTGCTCTTAAGCGCTCAGTAATTAGTGATAATAAATGGATTACACAAAATCCAACTGCAGATAACCCAAAGTCCAATGCATTCCCTTTAGATAGTGGTCCTATAGAAGCAATAGTATTACGTAGAATGATTGATTCAGATAAACAAGAAAAAGCAGAAAGGGTAAAAAAACTAGCAAGAGAAGAAGAAGAAAAAGAAGCGGAGTTAGATGACATTTTTTCTGGTAGAAATGACGTATTTAAAGTTTCCAAAAAAATAAAAATAGAAACAATTGATGGGGGGAAATCAAAGAAGTCTAAAAAGTCTAATACTAAGAAATCTAAGAAAACTAAGAAAACTAAGAAATATAAGAAAACTAAGAAATATAAGAAGACTAACAAGACTAAGAAATCAAGAATATAAACTCCTTCGGCTAACGCCTGCGGAGTTCTATCAGATTATATGCTAATAGTATCTAATGAAACAGGTAATTTTGTAATATACAAAGAGAGAAATGCTTGTTGTATTTTATTATCAAAATCCTTCATAAACATTTCCAGACCATTAAGATTATCCTCTGAATTATCATTACTTATCAAATATTCATTTAGATCTAAAACCATTTGTAATTTTACATTTGTCCATTTGCTTGTTAATTTAGTAACTAATAGACCCGTATATAGCAGCGTCATTGTGTCAGGTTTGAATAATTTACTATTATACGGCTTATTGAGATAATTCAATATCAAATTGGAATAATAATGCAGACATAGCACAATAGTGGGACTAGATTTATATGTTTGATCTAATTTTGATAATCCGTACAACGCGCATTCAAATAAATGTTTAATATTGGGCATTTTTGCAGTAAATGTGTCGGATAAAAAATGTTTACATGCGAGTTCAATGGGATTATATAAAAAATGCAAGTCTTCTTTCGTATTTTGCAACATAAATCTGACAATTGGTTGAAATATTCCATTCTCTTGTATACCTACCAAATTATTACATATGCTTATTTTTGTACCAACAGGCTTGTGACTAATAATAGCTAATTTTATAATTACTGACAATGGATCTAATATAAATTGTTTGCACATATGCTGTTGTTCCTCGTTTTGCTTGTCAGATAATTTGACATTATTGGAAGATTGATCTATAACCTCGCCGATTTGTTCTATCGATTCAGTTGGTTTATTTATTGGGATATCTACTAGTTTATCTACGGAGTTATCAGATGGTTTATCATCAGACTTTTCGGCGGGTTTATCATAAGACTTATTTTTGTTTATTTTATCCTGTTTACTATTCATTTTATACTAAAACAACAAAATGTTTTTATTATAAAATTTTTAATTATGATATTTATAATGAGTCGTTGAAATATATCTTACGAAATTTTTCCATATATTTATCATATAGGATATGCTTTTTAAAATACTCACTTGCGTGTCTATCTTCTAACATATGTGCTATAAAATATAAGCTATATATACCACATTCGGTATCTCCGTATTGATGTTCTACAGGATAGTTTTGATCAAATTTAAAATTTATAGGAGACTTTAATGCTTTACCTTGTTTTTTAACTCTTTCCACAAATGTCATCATCTCCTTTGGTATTTCATCCCCCGCACTATCAAAATAAAATATTATCGATTTTTTAATATTTATAAACATGGAAACCCAATGACTTCCTCCAAGATTATGTGGATCTAAATTAAATATAATCCCTATTTTAAATTTACCATTTTTAATTTCATTCTCTACATTAAAATGACACAACTCCTCCCACACACATTCACCATATAATTGATGTGTATCGAAATCTATGGGAGATGGTCCTATAAAATCGAAACATTTATACGCCTTTTCATATTGTTTCATTACATTTAATATATCCATACTAGAAAGCCATTCATTTGGATTCTTTTTCCATTCAGAGGGGGATACTGGTGCAAAAGAACTAGCCAATTCTTTGTCTAATTTTCCATTGACAAATTTTTGTTTTAACCAACAAGACTCTGTGTTGCAAACATTGCTCATATTGCGATTCAATAGTTCCCATATCTCATGTGAGTCATTTGTAACTATTTTAGCATCAGGGTGTCTGGCATTCCATAATTCTTTTAATTTATATATAGTATCATCTTCTAAACAACTAAAGCCATTTTTCTTCTCTTTTGGACTACATCTTAATTTTACCAATTTTGAATAATTATGCAACTTTTCTTTAAATTTTAATGTTTTTGTATTGCGTTTAGTATTATTGTGCCTGCTGATATTATGACTCCTTTTATTTTTATTTTTATGAATTTTTCCTCCTTTACTTTTACTTTTATTTTTTCGAGTGATTGTTTTTTTCCAATATAACATTTTCGTCATATTTATTAGTGATATTTTTCTTTTTACGAATTCCTTTATTTTTCAAAACGGGATCCTTTAAATTAATATCTTTTTGTTGTGGTATTATAGGTTCTATCTCCTTTTTAGTAATCGTTCTTTTTACTAATTTTTCAAGCGCATTTGGCTCCATTATTTTTATAGAACGCATCATTAATTTGTTTATTTCATCTATATTGTCCATATTATCAACACCAGCTACATTATCAAAACTAGTAGCATTATTTATTGGTCCCAATAAATTATCATAATCCTCTTGAATTATATCAGATGTGTCAATTACCTTAAAATATGAAATACAAGTTTTTATATAATTGTCAAACGTATTTAACACATCTGGAAATAATGTAGGCGGTTGCTCATTGCTTAATAATTGTTTCGTCAAATCATATATGCGCTTTTTATAAAACTTTTTATCCTTTTTATTATTTATATTAATATGTGGTTGCATTTTACTATCGATGGATTTTCCATATAGTTCTTTATTTATTAAGTATTCTAGATCTATATCAGAAAGTTTATTATCAGGTAATGTATTATTAGACATATTATATTTATGTCTGATAATAATTCGCATATTCCTTCGCTAAAGCCACAAATATAATCTAATACTTGCATCCATTTGCAGATTTACCCGTTAAATCCTTAATCTGTTGACGTGTGCAGTTGTTGAATAGTCCATCCCCCACATTTTCGGGATTCGGATTAAATGAATTGAATTTTTCCTCAGTAAATAACTCTGGAAAAGGTTGATATTGTTGTCCACCTTGTTTGTCTGCTTTAAAACTAAATTTATATAAATCGCTATTGCTATTAGGCACGTATACAGATTGACTGCATTTTTGCAATGCATAAATTTGATTCCTTAATTCAGACTCTACATTTACTTTTGATGCGTAGCCAGACCATGGTGCGGTAGCATTCCCTGGATTAAATACCTTACTTGTATTATACACTGGCATTTGTTCTAAAGGAGTTTTAATAGGCGCGCGTGGATCAACTATGGGCATGATAGAATATTTTGTCATAACCGGTCTAACATTTAAATACGGCTGCAGAATTTGGGACGGAACATTTCTATCGTATATCCTTCTATTTATTGAATCCGTTATTTGGGATGTATTCTCATTTTTACCAAAAGCATATGTTGACGCCATTAATATAATAAAACATATTATTTTAATATATTACTATCTAATAATTCTAAAGATAGAAAACGTAAAAAGAAAACGTAAAAAGAAAACGTAAAAAGAAAACGTAAAATATATAATAAATATTTATTATATAGATAGATGTTTGATAAAATAATACACGATTTGCAAGATAATATGTTCAATGTGTTCGTTTTTATTTCGTATCTAACGTATGCCGGTTTAGCATTCGGATTATTCAAAAATGCACCAGCATATTTAGATGATCTAGATTATTATGTAAAAATTTATATTAGTTTATTTTTATTATGGCGCTTCAATGCATTTAGAGTTATTAAATTTTCCGAGCTTGATAGAAAAATAGCATTTAGTGCAGGAGTATTATTATTTACAACATCCGCAGTAAACCAACTTCTCAAAAGTTACCTAGATGAAATACAGCTTGAACTAGCGCCTATTCTTTAATGTTTTATTATGTACTAATTTGTGTTTTCGGCTTTGTTGTTGTTGTTGCTGCTGAGTATTTTTGAATTTTAGAGTTGGATATGCCGTTTTATTATGTTTATTGAAAAAGTCTTGTAGGTGTATCATCGTTTTTTTAGTTACAATTTTATCAATATCATAATCCTTTGTTTTTTTCTCCACATATGTGTAGTCATATTTTATCATAAATTGTTTCATAAAAGTGTTGAAAGCATCAGCTTCCTTTTTATCCTTCAGAATCGTTTTACCAAAATCGCTCGAAATAAAACGTTTAATTAATAAATCATGTGATAAATCATGCATATATGGTTTCACTTTTATATAATAAACATTATCGTTATTCATATTTGGATAATATGTGTCATCTAAAAAACATATTTGGGTATTCGTGGGAACTTTACTACATTTTATAAAATCTGAAAACGTTTTATCGTGTGTTGTTCTACCCAATTCTAATGGTTTTCCGTTAACTTTAAAAGCACAT
>Ga0114962_10004330_pt1 | contig 11308 bp, 12 predicted proteins | sample C_130820_MF_Meta_FD_87017 | JGI IMG/M metagenome (GOLD analysis project Ga0114962, IMG submission 87017) | Freshwater microbial communities from Lake Croche, Canada to study carbon cycling - C_130820_MF_MetaG | ecosystem: Environmental > Aquatic > Freshwater > Lake | place: Lake Croche, Canada... | reverse complement strand
CTCGAAGCTGGTGCACCTGGACTTCACTTCTACACAATGAATACTTCATCTGCGACTCGTGAAATTTATTCTCAAATTAAGGATGAGCGATGAGCAGAGATTTGTTAACAGAGAAAGAATTTAAAAATCGCTGGAGTGAAGTTCACGGTGGAGCAGATGTTGAAGGTGTTGTTGGAGGCTGGCTCTCTTTCTCATATCAAGCGGCTCGAGTATGCGCAGCCCTTCGTATTTCACCGAACTTACTTACTTTTCTTGGTCTCGGCGCCGCAATTGCCATGGGTCTTTCTTCATATGCTGCAATTTCACTGCTACTTCTAGCAATCTCACTCTTCTTCGATGGAATTGATGGAAGTGTTGCTATTGTTCAAAAGCGCGAGAGTCGCTGGGGTTCAGTTTTAGATTCGCTGGCGGATCGAATCTCTGAGGCTTTCTGGCTGTACATGGGTTGGCGTCTTGGCATGCCAGCGTGGGTAGTTATTTCCATGTGGGCGATTGCTTCAACTCAAGAGTATGCACGTGCGCGTCTAGCATCATTGGGTCATAGCGAGATAGTAATTGTGACTCCAACTGAACGACCTGTTCGCGCAATATTTATGGCCTTTGCATTGCTTTTTTATATATTCGATATTCCAGGAACTTTGTTGATGTCCTATGCATTTCTTGCGCTACTTATATTTAGCTTCTTACGTTTAATGCGAGCTACTTTTCTAATATTGCATTAGAAACTATCTCAGCGCTAATACCAACTAACGGTAAACCTCCACCGGGATGAGCAGAGCCTCCAACTAGATATAAGCCCTTAATAGGAGAGCGATTCTTTGCGCGCGAAAATGCAGAACGCGCTCCATTGCTGGAAGTTCCGTAAATCGAACCACCCGGTGCGTTGACTGATTCCTGAAGATCTAAAGGTGTACGGATTTCTAGAACTTCTAATCGATCGCGGATAGGTATACCTGCGGCTTCTATTTGATCAATAATTCTATTCGCGTATCTGTGGTTAAAGTTCGTATCACCCCAATTAAAGCCATCAGTAGCGGTGCTATGTCGAGGGGCGTTGACAAGTACAAACCAGGCTTCATGGCCTTTATCTTTAACCATAAGCGGATCATGAGTGGCGCAAATGTAGATGGTTGGCTTTTCAACTGGAGTCTTACTCTTAAAGATTGATTCAAACTCGAGGTCATAATTTTCAGGAAAGAGAACGGTGTGGTGCGAAAGCGGTTCTGCGCTGCTGGGCTTTAACCCTAGCAATAATGAGAATCCTGCTAAAGAGGGCTCAGATTTTGCGAGCTTCTTTCTTACCTGCACAACTTTATTTGTTGGGGCAAGTAACTTGTTATAGACAAATTGAGCATCAGCATTAGCGACAACACGATCGAAGCTTTCATGATGACCATGGATAAAGACGCCAGTGACAGCGCCAGATTTGACGGTAATTTCATCAATGCGCGAGTTCAGGCGAATTTCAACGCCCAACTTCTCGCAGCGTTCTGTAATTTTCTCAGCAAGCGTCCCGATTCCGCCTTTGATATGCCAAGCCCCAAATGCCTCTTCTACAAATGCAATTGTGGAGAGAACAGCAGGTGCTACTCGCGGATCTGAACCACTGTAAGTCGCATATCTATCCATAATCTTTGAAAGATATGGATTCTTGATATTTAAACCACGCAGTGATTTCCATGGTGAAATTGTTCTGATATCTCGAATGAGTCTTGGGCGCTTGAGCAGCGAGGCAGGAGATTTAAGTTCTGACTCGATAAAAGGCCCGCGAGAAACATCCCACATCGCCTCTGCTTGAACCATGACGCGGTTCCATTCGACAGCTGCATCGCCACCAAGAGATTCGGTAATTGCAGCGAGAGTCTTTGCTCGCGAAAGGTTTGCAAACTTCACCGATTTTCCATCGTGGAATCTGTAATCAAATGATGGGTCTACCGCTTCAATTTCCAGTACACGTCCCATCACATCACCGGTGCGCTGAAAGAAGTCTCGATAGACAGCAGGCAAGGTGAGCAAGGATGGACCTGTATCAAATGCGTAACGCCCGATCCATTCAGTTCTGCATTTTCCACCTGTGCGATCAGATGCTTCAAAAATTGTTACATGGTGTCCAGCTTTAGCTAAACGCGCTGCAGTGCAAAGGCCACCAATTCCGGCACCGACTATCGCTATGCGTTCAGGCTTTGAAACCTTGCCACCGTGGCCGGTCATACGAGGCGACCTTTCCACTGAATCGTTCCTCTATGACGATAGGAGTAAAAGATGAGATAGATCAAAAGCGCAGTTGAGATTGGATGGAGCAGAGCTAATAAAGCGTTACTGCGCGAGCGGATTGCACTTATGAGTCGAGTGATTGTCATAAAGAAAAGTGCGATCCAACCGTTGATATCTCCGGTAAGAGCAAGTAATAGCGGAAGAATTCCTGTCAGGAAGAGAAATGAAAGCGCGATTACGGTGCCGACCTTTCCACCAAAGGCATGTGAAAGTGATTTTCCATATCCTTGTCTGATTTCATCGAAACCTGAGTACATACGAGTTTGTGCAATCGACGATCCTTGGGTAACTACCCCTCGAAAACCAGCAGTGATGAGCGATCGAGCAAGATCAATGTCATCCAAAATCGATGTGCGCACAGTGCTAAATCCATCAATCGCAACTAGTGCTTCGCGACGGACAACAAAGAATTGACCATTTGCCACTGCAGTTGAGCGCATTGGAAATTTTTCAGCCAGTCGCAGAATAACTGTGGTCATCCAAGACCAGTGCAAAATTGGTTGAATCATTTTTTCGGCAAAGGTATTTGCTATCTGCTTAGGATACGGAGAAATGAAATCAAGATGTAGATCATTAAGTTGGTTAACTGCCTTTGCTATCGCATCTGCCTCTAAGCGAACGTCGGCATCAAGTGCAATAACGATATCCGCGCCAGTTGTTAAAAAACCTTTTTCAAGTGCTGAGACTTTACCTAACCAGCCATCTTCGGGGCCGGCAAGGGTGAGGATTGAAAATCGCGAATCGGATTGTGTGTGACTTTGCAAGAGCTCACCTGTGGAATCAGTCGAAGCATCATTGATGATTACAAAAGAAAGATGGGGTACACCGATTTGCTGGCTTAAACTCTCTACGATTCCGGCGACATTGAGAGCCTCGTTTCGCATCGGAACCAAGACAGCGACAGATTGCGAAATCGCTTGTGCGTTATTTGGAATTCGTATCCAAAGATGATTAATTAAACTGATAACCACAAATATGTATGTGAAGTAGACAAGCAAGATTGACATTACTTAGAACTCTTTATTGCCGAGCCAGCTGGAGAAGAAGTAGGGAGTGAGTAAGGCTGTAAGAATAAAACCGCCGAAAATCGCAAGGCCGGGGCGATCAAAGAAGAAGAGATTGCCGATGATGCATGAGAAGAGAGTCCACAGTAGAAGTGCATCAACTGCAACTAATGAAGCGCTCTCTTTTCTACGCTCTCGGGGCAAGATCACATGCAGGATGCCGGTAATTACCAACCCCGATAACAACCAGCCGAAAGCGTTAGAGAGCGGAATGTCTGGCGTAAAGGGAACATGAGAACCCGTGAAGTCCCATTTCCATCTTCCCGCAGAAACCATTTGTGGATCTAAAAATAAATCCCATGCGGCAAGGAGAGCGCCACCATAAAGAAATACCCAATTACCTGAAACTCTGCGAGCTGCACACAGGGTTGGGTGCACCATCATGATCCACGCAAATGGAACCAGAATCGGAACACCAAATATCTGCACACCAAGAGAGGAGTCATATGCATAGATTCCAAATGGCCAACCGGTGTGGACTCCAAGAACCTCAATAGCAAGACTTAAAATAAATACTGCCGGCAGGTAACGTGTGGAATATTTAAATCCATACGATAAATGACCATGCACCAACATCGCGGCGGCGCCCACATAGATTGTTGCAATAGTGACTACGCGAAGCAGATTGCCATCGATGAGCGGATACGCCATTTGAAGGAAAATTGTGAGCCCGATAAGCAAGAAGAGAAAATTTCTTGAGTTTGCTGAGATTCCGCCTCGACGTTGGCGTCGTGGACTGTAGTGGCGGATTGACATGGGTTAAGTCTGCCCTAGTTGGGTAGGCCATTGTTAATTGAGCCGCGGATTTCCAGTACTTCAAAGCGCGAAAAGAGTTCTTCGCTATACCAGCCAATCTCAGAAGTCTGTTTGATAGCTCTTTGATGAGCAGCGCCTTTATATGCAAAATCTCGCAGCGATGACGCCGAACTCCATAATGAGAAAGTACCTTGTAGGCCAATAGGAGCTTCACCGATTCCAATTGCGGCGATCAGACCTGGAGATTGATGAAGGTCGGCAACAACAGGTGGAGTAGCGTTCCAGAAAATAAAGTTCTTATGCCATTTAATGCGAGCTCGGGTTATTGCTGCAATCTTTGCATCGGGATTTCTTTGCGGTGATGCGAAATCAAAAGGATTCTTCTTGGCCCATAACCCGTGAGAAGAAAGCGGTGCTAGCACCCCGCGAAATTCCGATGTGGATCTCTTGCGCCAACCTTGAATGATTGTTGATGTATCAAATTTTTCTAAGTGACTTTTTTCTATAACAGCTACAAGGCCCCACCTATATAAGTTGGCATCTGAGGGAGTAAAAGTGTGGCCGCTGCCTGTGCCGAGCATCTTTGCAAATGAAATCCCCGTGAACATTCGCGTGCGCAGCGGGTCGATTGCCATGCTGAGGAATGCAAAGGGAATACTCTTAGCTCGTACGGTAAAGAAATAGGCGACAGTTACTTTTTCATCGCTACCCATGAGCAAAGGATACCCGGCAATATGTTGCAAAGAAGGTTGACAAGTGAATTCCTCGGCACAGCAACCCTGCTGGCAACGGTAATCGGCTCTGGTGCAATGGCAGCCTCCCTTAGCAGTGATATCGGAATTCAATTGCTGATTAACACAGTCGCAACAGTCTTCATTCTTTACATCATTATTACTCTGCTTGGGCCTATCAGCGGAGCACATTTCAACCCTGTTGTTACAGCCGTTGATTATTCACCTGGCCTTAAAGCAGAAGGAAGATAAGAAAATTCCTCGGCTAGTTGCTGCATGGATTGGCGCTGCCTACTTCTTTACCTCATCGACCTCATTTGCAAACCCTGCTGCAGTATTCGGTCGTATGTTCTCAGATACATTCTCTGGCATCGCCCCAAAGTCGGCTCCGCTATTTATTCTTGCCGAAATCCTTGGCGGATTACTTGGATATCTAGGGTTTAAAGCACTTACTGCGCAATCAAAATCCTCTAAGGCAAAGTCAGGAAAATAAGATGAGTAAGCCAAGCGTTCTCTTTGTCTGCGTACATAACGCGGGCCGTTCACAGATGGCAGCAGGTTTTATGCGCGAGCTTGGTCAAGGTCGCGTGGAAGTTCTCTCTGCGGGATCGGCCCCAAAAGATTCCATTAACCCGGTTGCAGTTGAGGCAATGGCTGAAATCGGAATTGATATTGCTAATAACACCCCAAAGATTTTGACACCTGAAGCTGTGCAGCAATCTGATGCGGTCATCACTATGGGATGCGGAGATGCCTGTCCTTATTACCCAGGAAAGCGCTATGAGGATTGGGTGCTAGATGATCCTGCGGGCCAAGGAATTGATTCGGTGCGAGTAATTCGTGATGACATTAAAGGACGCGTTGAAAAGTTACTTTCTGAATTGCTTGAGGATTAAATAACTCAGAACCCCAGAGATAATTCCCCAGATCAAATCTATTCCGAGGGTAACGCCTGCAGTTATAAGAAATATTGCAATATTGGCCTTACTTGATGAGAAAATTTCCAGCATCGTAGCTTTGTTGAAGATTCTAAAACTTGTTCCAATGAGAACTCCGGCGATAGCGGCGGTGGGTATCTGTGAGAAAAGTGGCGCTAAGAAGAGAGTAATAAGCAAGAGCACAACTGCATGAATCATTGCTGACACTCGACTATTGGCATGTGATCGCACATTTACTCCAGTACGAGCAATCGCACCGGTTGAGGGCATCCCACCCACGAATGCAGATGCGATTGTTGCAAGCCCTTGGCCCATTAACTCTTGGTTTGGTTTGAACTCTTTATGCTTTGGAACATTTGCTAAATCATCGGCAACCCGAGCTGCAAGTAGCGCTTCTATTGCCGCAAGTGCTGCGATAGATAGCGCCGGAACTAGTAAAGCTGCGAAATCTATTCCAGCAAACGCTGGGGGAGCCCAATTAACAACGTTGCGGGGGATATCACCGATTCGTGCGACATCAAGTTTAAAGCTAATTACTAAGACAGATGTAATCGCAAGCGCTGAGAAACTTGCTGGCACATAAGGTTTAACATGAAAGCGCTCCAGAAACTTTACGATATTAAATTTAATGAAGAGCGTAATTGCAACGACAAGGATGGTCTGCCACTTCAAACCCACATGAAGTGCATCTTGAACTGTGTGAAAAGCTGAAATTACAGTGCGATCACCCGCACCTTTTGGAACACCGAGTGCGTAAGGAAACTGTTGCAGCATAATCAAAAGAGCAATGCCGACTGTAAATCCCTCGACAACCGGCTCTGGCACATGCTTGATGAACTTACCTAAGCGAAGTGCGGCCAACAACAGCAAAACCGCAGATGCCATGATGCCAAGTACCGGAATTGCTGTTATTCCATACTTACTTATGACTGGGATTAATACAACAGTCATAGCGCCAGTGGGCCCACTGACTTGAAAGCGTGAACCTCCAAAGAGTGCTGCGATAAACCCAGCCACGATTGCAGTTGCAATACCTGCTGTTGCACTGAGTCCTGATGTAATACCAAAACCAATTGCCAGAGGTAGTGCGACAATGGCAACTGTTACACCTGCGATGACATCGGCTGTTAATTCTTTCCGAGTCTGCGGAAAATCTCCACGCTCGAAAAGTTTCATTATTGCTCCTATACCTTTAAATCAGGGATTTTTGATTCAGTTAATTTACGAGCCTTAACCTCAGATATTCCAACCATTCTGAGTGCAACTCTGATTGAAGCATCAGCATCCTCAACTTTCGCTTTTTGATTAGTCACTTGGTTAATAACCGCTGAAACCAAAACTGCCTGAAGATTTCTCGCAGCGACATCGGGGTCATCACACGTTAATAACTTAACCTTTGTGAGCTCTTGAATATGTTGGCTCAACTCAGATTCTAAGATTGGGAGGAACCGGGTTGTGATGTCAAGGAAATTCACAATATTTCGAGCATGAGAGGGATGTGTTGATGTAACTCGCACAAACAGGCGCATGGGTAAGACCAACTTCTCCAACGGGTCAGTCAAGTGATTTCCGAGAGATTGAACATTTGTCATCCACTCGGCAAATCCCCACAACATCGTGGCGGAGATTAGAGCTTCCTTATCTGAGAAGTGTTTATAGATGGTGCTGACCGCCACCTGGGCATGGTCAGCGATATCTACAATGGTGATCGCCGGTCCTTTGACTGCTAAAACCTCTTGAGTTGAACGCAGGAGAGCCTCCCGATTGCGCATGACATAGGCAGCTTTATGCCCCTTATCTGGGGCAACGACCTTCTTGGCTCCTGCGGGCATACCTAGATTCTAGGTCCGAGTTGGCCCGTATAGGAGAAAGCTTGCGATAAAAAAGGCGCGACTCGATAAAAGAGTGTTGTACCTATAAAAGAAAGGTATTCTTATATTCACATTTCCCCTAAGTCACGCCCGTGGAGAATAAATGAAAAAGCGCCTCTCGACCTTTCTGGCTGCTCTAATGATCTTAAACGGCCTTGTTCTTGGCCTAGCGGTTAACGAAAGCACTTCTACAACTGCGAATGCACTAGACGCTGATTACTTGCCGAATGAAACTGAGGGCTTCTTCTCCTCAAATGCATCCTCTTGGCAAGTGAACGACAATAACACCTACATGTTGAGTAGACATTTCGTAAAAGTAGGAATTCTATTTTATAAACTCAACAAGGTAACTCGCGAAGCAATGGTTGCCGGATATGACCATCGAATCGATACCGGAACTGCTCTCGTAATTCCAGAAACTATTGAAGTGACGGCAGCGACGATTGAATCAGAAACCGCTCAGATTAAAACTGACTTCAGTGGCACCTACACAGTTAGTTATATTGGTCGCGGCGCCTTTAAGACGAATGCAGGTGATAGTGCCCCCACTACACCGATGAATGCAGATTTTTCAAGCATAACCTTACCTAACACAATTAAAGTTATTGGAGGTGAAGCCTTCTTTGGACAATGCATGATCCGCGAATTCATAATTCCCGATAGTGTTACGGATATTGGAACGGATGCATTTCTTAGAATGGATCCCTTTGAGCCACACATTTCACAATGTTCAACTGCAAATATTGGTCTACACAAACTAACAATTGGATCTAAGGTGTCGAGGTTTTATACAGGCGCTTTCGGGCGAAACTCCAAGCTTGAAACAATGACAATTCGAGCTGACAGCGCAAATTTTGAAACAGCTACCGCAATCGCCTATCCATCAAGTTATGATACTTGGCAATATGTTGGCCCAGGCATAAATGGTTTCATTACTTATCAATCATCAGCCACAAATACTTGTACCGGAAATATTTTCAGACTTGCGGGCGCCACAGTTACGGTTCAAGGTGCATTTTATTCTGGCTGGACCCGCTGGGCGACAAATTGCTTCCAAACAGCTGCGTCAGTTACAGCTTCTAGCTTTACACCAAATCAACCAGACAGTCCTACCGCGGTGAGTAGAACACTCAATAGTGTGACGGTCGGCGTGAGCACTCAGACCGCAAATGGTGGAAGTGCCATCACCAATTACCGAGTAACTGCATTCCCTGGCGGAGCTTTCTCCGATTTACCTGGGGCAACTGGTGGGAATGTTGTTATCTCGGGCCTTTCAAATTCCACCGCATACACCTTTAAGGTGATCGCCACTAATGCGATCGGAGACTCAATTCCATCAATCGCTTCAGCGACCATTAGCACTTTGTCCCCAACAAGACCCAATGCGCCAAATATTGGGGTTGCAACTGTGGTTGATTCCCGAACTGCGTCAATTACTTTTACAGCACCCGCGGATAATGGTGGATCACCAATCACCAGTTTCACTGTGACTTCCTACCCCAGCCGAAGAAGTGGGACTGGTTCAGCTTCTCCAATTCAAGTTACTGGGCTTACCTTGAACAGTCCTGAAACTTTTACAGTAACCGCAACAAATGCTGTGGGAACTTCTGACTCTTCAACTGCATCAAATGTAATTACACCTAAAGAGATATATACAGTTAATTTCGATTCACAAGGAGGAAGCTCAATTTCATCGGGCAACTTTGTATCCGGAGAATCGGTAACTGCACCAGCTTCAAGCCCTACAAAGAGCGGCAATGCCTTTAATGGTTGGTTTGCCGCTTCCAGCGGTGGCACTCAGTTAACTTTCCCTTACTCACCTGGCGTGACAAGTAACATCACTTTATATGCGCAGTGGACCCTTGTAAGCACCACACCAGCACCGGTCGTGCTCGGTCCTCCTGCTTCCACATTTGTTGTAGTGACAAGTCCAAAAATTTCACGTACTAACGATTCGTATATCTGTACATCTGGAAGCTATGCCTTTAAGAGACAAGGTGGGGCAGAGGAAGCATCAAAGATTTCTTCTCAACAGATCCGCTTGCTCTCAAACGGGAGAGTGGTTGACTCTGAGAAGAGTTTAGAAGTGCGGTCAACTTTTGTTTCGAATCCTTCTTACAAGGGCACGACGATGTCCTGTGAAATCGGAATCAAACAAGAAGGGATTGAACAAAATATTTCATCTCTTAATAGCAAGGCTATTGCGGATCTTGAGACCGCAAAGACAGCAGAAATATATGGTTCTAACAATACTTTTTACACGGAACGCGATGCCGCTTATCTCAAGCGCAGTGCGGGTGATAACACGAGCTGGAAAGATATGTTGGAGAAAGCTGTTGCAAAGCGTGAGTCATCAAAACTTCAGGCTGAAATTAATTACATTTCAAACCTGGAAAAAGCCGGGATTTCAATCCTCGTTGCTCTAGACAAGACTGCTCCTAATCCAACACCAACACCAATACCAACACCGGAAACTTTAAAGACTGTGAACGTGCAGCCGACTGCGATGATTAAAGTTGGAAGTATTTACTTCGCTTCAGGAACGTATTTCCTTAATGATGAAGCTAAGAAGACGATTAAGGCGCTAGCAACTTCAATCTTCATGAAGTCTCCAACAACCGTTCTGAGCTATGGTTTTACCGACAGCAAAGGTGGAACCGATAACACCTTGCTTTCGCAGAACCGCTCCAAGGCAGTTGCGAAGCTACTTCGTGACTTGTTGCCAGGACAAAAAATCGTGACTGGCTGGTATGCATCTAGTAAGCCAGTTGCAACGGGGACAAGCAAAGCGGCGCTTGCGCAGAATCGAAGGGTGGAAATTTACATCAAGTAGAAATTACTTCTGCTCGATTAAATCCCATTTGTTTCCATAGGTATCTTTGAAAACTACGACCTGTCCATATGCCTCTGAGCGTGGCTCTTCGATAAATTCAATCCCTTTACTCTTGTAGCTTGAGTAAGTCTCTGAAAAATTTGTTGTGTAAAGGAAGAAGCCAACACGCCCACCTGTCGAATTTCCAATGGCAGCTCGCTGATCTTCATTTGAAGCTTTTGCAAGCAAGATGCGTGCCCCAGATGAACTAGGGGCGATGACAACCCAGCGTTTATCGGCAGTCAATGCAGAGTCTTCAATAAGTGTGAAACCTAGATCGTTTACGTAATGTGAAATTGCGAGATCATATTCATCGATTACGATTGCAATCATGCCAAGAGTATTCATTTATTCGCCTACATTCATTGGTTGAGCGCTGGTGCATTCAATCAGCTCGGCATACGTTGTTGGATAAACAGCATGTGGATGACCTGAAGCTGCCCACACAATGTCATAGTCATTGAGCGCTTCATCAATCAAAGTTATTTCAGGCGTTGAGGTCCATCCGATGGGGGATACGCCACCCACGGAATATCCGGATACCTCTTTCACATAGTTGGCATCGGCACGACCTAGTTCAGGGATATTTAAATTCTTTGCAACAAGCTCAGTATCAACGCGATGGCGGCCACTTGTAATGATTAACAATGGATTGCCAGATGGAAGTCTGAAGATCAGTGATGATGCAATCTGGCCAACTTCGATACCAAGGCTATTGGCGGCATCGAGAGCGGTTCGTGCAGTGTCTGCAAGAACTTTTACCTCACCCTTCACACCCAGAGAACGAGCGGCATCGATAAAT
>Ga0114962_10004329_pt1 | contig 11311 bp, 8 predicted proteins | sample C_130820_MF_Meta_FD_87017 | JGI IMG/M metagenome (GOLD analysis project Ga0114962, IMG submission 87017) | Freshwater microbial communities from Lake Croche, Canada to study carbon cycling - C_130820_MF_MetaG | ecosystem: Environmental > Aquatic > Freshwater > Lake | place: Lake Croche, Canada... | reverse complement strand
GCCCGGGCCCTGCTTGAGGAAGACGTAGCCACGAAGATGAAGATGACGCCGGAGCAATCTGAAAAGCTCCTGGATGGGCTGCAGGAGATCATGCAGGCCGCCCGGGGCGGCGGCGGTGGCCCAGCTCAATGGCGCCAGCAGGCGCTGGAGAAGGTGGCGGAGATTCTCACTCCAGAGCAGAAAGCAGAGTTCAAAACGCTGCAGGGCCCGGAGTTTGACCTCTCCAAACTCGAACTCGGCATGGGCGGCCGCCGCGGCCAATGAGCCGGCGCCATCCCTGCCATGGCCGAGGCTAATCCAGCGGAATCAGCACGCTCAGATCGTCGTCGTCCTCGAAGGGATCGAAGTCGCCGTCAAACGGTCCAAAGACCTCCGGACGCCGGCTGGAGACTGGGTGGGACACGGAAAATGTCGCAGTGAAAGGCATGGTGGGTGCGTTTCGATGCCCGAGATGGTTTGGCTCCGGCAGCTCGCATCAGGCCTGCGGCCGAGCGATTCCGGTACCTCCAATCAACCCACGGGACGGCTCGGAATCAAATCCCCTTTATCTCGGCCGAAAACAGGGTTTTTAGGCGCCATCTCCGCCCCGCACTCCGCCTCCTAAAACCCCCCTTTCAGGCGATCTCTCATTCCAATGGTCGGCGGCTCTGCTGGCGCGTGTGGCGAGGGCGCTTGAGCGCGCATCGTTTGGGCGCGGTCTTCCCTATACTGTTCGCTCTGTGCAGGTGGCCTCCGCGCGGCGACCACCCATCACTTCTGTTCCCCCATCCACCGAGAGAATCGCAGCCGTTTTTCATGGCCACCAACACCCCCGCCAGCACCGCCCCTGCCGTTCCCGCCGACCCCTGGTTTCAAGACCGGTTTGCCGCCCGAATTGGCGGCGCCAACTATGGCAAGGGCACGGCGATCTACAAGTTCGAACTGATTAAACGAGCCAAGCGCAAGGCGATGGCTGACCATCCCGAACGGCGGTTGCTCGACTTTGGCATCGGCGAAAACGACGAAATGGCCCCGGCGAGCGTGCGGGCGGTGATGCGGCGGGAGATCGACCGGCCGGAGAACCGGGGCTATGCCGACAATGGCATCGCCGAATTCAAAACGGCGGTGGCGGCCTTCATGGCGCGGGAGTTTGGCGTTGAACTCGATCCCGTCACCGAGGTCAACCACTGCATCGGCTCCAAAACGGCCTATGCAATGCTCCCGGCGGCCTTCATCGATCCTGGCGATGTCACGCTGATGACGGTGCCCGGCTATCCGGTGGCAGGCACCGCCACCGGCTGGTTTGGCGGCACGGTCCACAAGCTGCCGCTCCTTCCCGAAAACAACTTTTTTCCCGATCTCGACGGCATTCCGGCGGAGGTGCTCGCCCGCACCAAGCTGCTGGTACTGTGCTATCCCAACAGCCCCACCGGCAAGGCGGCGACGCGGGAATTCTACGAGAAGGTGGTCGCCTTCGCCCGTCGACACCGGATCATTGTGGTGCAGGATGCCGCCCATATCATGCTCTCCTACGACGATCAGCCCCTCTCGTTTCTCTCGGTTCCGGGAGCCAAGGAAGTGGGCATCGAGGTGCATTCGATGTCGAAGGGCTTCCACATGATCGGCTGGCGGCTCGGCTGGGTATGTGGCCACGAAAAACTGGTGCGGGCCTTCGCCGATATCAAAGACAACAGCGATTCGGGGCAGTTTATGGCGATCCAGAAGGCGGGGGCGGCGGCGCTGGCCGATCCCTCGATTCCCCGGCTGGTGCGCGAAAAATACCGCCGCCGCCTGGAAAAGCTTGTCGGCGTGCTCCACGCCTGCGGGTTTGCCTGCGAAATGCCCGGTGGCACCTACTTTCTCTACACCAAGAGCCCCAAGGGGGCGGGGGACCGGACATTTGCCACCGCCCAGGACGCCAGCCAATTCCTGATCCACGAACTCTCGATGTCGACCGTGCCGTGGGACGACTGCGGGGCCTATCTGCGGTTCTCGGCCACCTATGAGGCGGAGGACGAGGCGGCAGAGGATGATCTGATGGCCGAGACCCACGCCCGGCTCTTGCGGGCCAGACTCAAATTTTGAAGCGGCCCTACTGCCCGTACCCCTTGCTGCCAGGATGCCTGTCTGATGCGTGCGTTGCGTTGGGTTGGAGTTGTGGCTCTGGTACTCCCCGGCCTGCTGGCGGTGCTGCCCGGCTGCGGCGGGAGCACACCCAAGAAACCCGCCCTCACCAACCAGCAGCGGCTGGAGAAAGCGGCGGCTGAAAAAACGCCCGACCGGCAGGCGGCGGCCTATCTCAAGGCGGCCCGGGCGCAACTGGCAGCGGGGGACAAATCGGGGGCCTATGCTTCGGCCCGCCAAGCCCTTGAGAGCCTCCAGAAAGAGACTGATGCCGAGCTGACGGCGCCTCGCTTGGTGGAAGCGGCTCGATTTCTTGCCGAATGCGGCGAGAAGAAGCCGGCTCGCGATGCCCTGCAGAAGGGGGTGGCCGCCGCGGAAACGCTCGCCGACCCGCTGCGCAAGGCGAAGGTGCTGGCCGAGGCGGGAGCGATCGCCGCCGAGAAGGGGCAGGGGCTGGCCGATGCCAAGCTCGGCCGAGAGATTGTGGCGTCGGCCACGGCTGCAGCCGATACTGTTGAGCCTCGGTTCCGGGCTGAGGCACTCTCGGCGGTGGCCTTGGGGTGCATCGGGGCGGGGCAAAACGAAGCGGCGGCCGAGATCATCTCCCGACTCGAAGAGACAGCCCACGCTCAAGACGATCCCCGCTCCCGCGCCGAGGCGCTGGCCGCCGCCGCCATCGTCCGCAGTCGCTTGGGCGCCGGGGACGCGGCCCAGAGCCTGCTGGCGGAGGCCGCCGCCTCAGCCAAGAGCGTGGAGCGGGCGGAGAGCCGGGCCTATGCCTGGCTGGCGGTGGGGCAGGCAACGAAAACCACAGGCGATCTGGCCACGGCCGTGGAACAGCTCAAGGAAGCCGATAAAGCGGCCCACCGGGTGGCTGATCAGACGCAGCAGCAACTGCTGGTTGATACAGTTCGCGCTGCCCAAACCGCCGCCGAAAAGGCGCTGGAAAAACAGCGGTGAAACGCTCGCCAGAAGTTTGCTACTTTTTTCAGAGCGAATCAGTGCGACCGCGCGGTGCCGTAACGCTCGGCGAGAAAATCCTCGATCTTCTCCGGCCCGGAGACGAACGCCCGCCCGTTGAACTCTGGCAGGCCTGCGGGGCGGTCGCCCGCCGGCAACACCAGCACCGGACAGGATTGGTTTTCTTCCCCCACCAGCGCCACCACTTCCGGCCGCGGACGCGGGGCATCGACCAGCCTGACTTCCAGCGCCGCGGCCACCTCGGGGTAGTAGTAGAGCAAGCCGGCGATCGTGGCGCACTCCGGGCAATAGGCTCCCCCCGGCTCCTGCTTCGCATTGGGAAAGCCGGCGCGGAGGAGAAACAGGATCGGCTTGGCGGCAGCGGACATGAACGACTTCTCCGAGAATGATGCGGTGTTGCCCAGCCTTTTTTCTACCATGAACGGCCAACCGAGCGCTGCTTGCACTCTGGCTCTCAGGCGATCATGTCGTGCACCACATGCCCGTGCACGTCGGTGAGCCGGTAGTCGCGGCCGGAAAACCGATAGGTGAGCCGCTCATGATCCAGGCCCATCAGATGCAGGATCGTGGCGTTGAGATCGTGGACATGCACCCGCTGCTCGACCGCAGAGAGGCCGAATTCGTCGGTGGCCCCGTGGCTGTAGCCCTTCTTCACGCCGCCACCAGCCATCCACACGGTATAGCCGTAGTGGTCGTGATCGCGCCCCTTGGCTCCCTCCGATGTGGGCGCCCGGCCAAATTCGCCCCCCCACACGACAAGCGTTTCGTCGAGCAGGCCGCGCCCCTTGAGATCCCTGAGGAGTCCGGCGATCCCCTGATCGCAGGCCTTGGCGAGCACAGCATGGCCATCCACGATATTTTCGTGGCCGGTATCCCAGGCGATGTCGTAGCCGTCGATGCTGTGCGAGAGTTGCACCACCCGCACCCCCTGTTCCACAAGCCGGCGGGCGATCAGGCAGCCCTTGCCAAATTCGCTGTCGCCGTAAAGCCGGCGGGTCTGTGCTGATTCCTGCGAAACATCGAACACCTCCGGCACGGACAACTGCATCCGAAAGGCCATCTCCAGCGCGTGGATGCCCGCCTCCAGATTCTGATCCTGCTCCATCCGGGCCAGTTGCAGCTGATTGATTTTCGTGAGCAGTTCGATCTGCTGGCGTTGCTCTTCCCGGGAGAACCCGGCACTTTTGAGATCGCTGATAACGGCGCTCGGCTGCATATGCTCGATATTGACGTAGGCCCCGGCATAGGCACCCGGCAGAAAGGCATTTCCCCAGCAGGCCCCCTTGCCCCGCGGCTGGGCCCGGGGCGACATGGCGACGAAGCCGGGCAGATTCTCCGACTCCGAGCCGAGCCCGTAGGTGAGCCAGGAGCCGAGGCTCGGCCGGTTGGGCTGAAGCGAGCCGAGATGCGTCATGAGGATCCCGCCGGCATGCTCCGGAATATCGGTGTGCATCGAATGGATGAAACTGATCTCATCGACGCAACTGGCCACCTCCGGAAAAATGTCGCTCACCCACTTGCCACACTGGCCATATTGTTTAAATCCGAAGGGGGAGGGCATCAGCCCCATCTTCGTGTTCCGCAACGATTTCCGGTCGACCAGCGCCGGCCGCTCGCCGGCATGCGTGGCCAGCAGCGGCTTGTGATCAAAGGTGTCGACCTGCGAGGGTCCGCCCGGCATGAAGAGCTGGATCAGGCGCTTGGCCCGCGGGGCGAAATGGGGGAGTTTGGGGGCCAGTGGCGAGCCCGCCGCCACGGCTGAACTTGAGCCTCCGAGCGTGGCGGCCAGCCCGATGGCGCCGATGCCGGCGCCCATGGCCCGCAGCGCCTCCCGGCGGCTGAGACGCTGCCGGGCGCGGCGGTAGGCGAGTTCGTGCTGGAGAAATTGCATGAGAGAACCTCGAATTACTCGATCTGGATCAGTTCGTGGGCGCTCAGCAGCACTTGGGCGTAGCGCTGCCAAGATTGGGGCGAAGGATCGGCGCTCAGCCAGGCGTCGGCCAAGGCGATCTCGGCCGGCTCTGGCGGCCGCGAATAGAGCCGCAGATAAATCAACCGGATTTTTTCCGGGAGGTCGCCCGGCAGGCTGCGCAGTGAATCGCCGAGCACCTGCGCCCGCCGGGTCATAAATGGGCTGTTGAGCATGAAGAGATACTGCTGCGGCACGGTGGTTTCCACCCGCTGCTCTGCCGATGACACGGCGGCCGGCGCATCGAACATTCTTAAGAACCGATCGGCGTGAAACACCTCGCCAGTACGGCTGGTGCTGGCATAGAGCGTGCGGCGGTTGCTCTGCCAGATCTCATTGGCAGGCGGACCACCAACGCTGCGGTCGAGTTCTCCGGTGACAGCCAGCAGCGAATCCCGCCAGGCCTCGACTTCGAGTTTTCTCGGGGACATCCGCCACAGCAGCCTGTTATCGCCGTCGCGGGCAAATTTCGCCGCGTCAAAGCTGCTGCTGGCCTGCCAGGCCGACGAGAGCAGAATCTGCCGGTGCAGCCGCTTGAGCGACCAGCCGTGCTCGACACAATCAGCGGTCAGCCAATCGAGCAGGGCGGGGTGGGTCGGCTTGTCCCCCAGCACACCGAAATTGCTCGGCGTCCGCACGAGCCCCTTGCCGAAGTGCCAGCCCCACACGCGATTGACAATCACGCGGGGAGTGAGGGGGTTGTTGGGAGCAACAACGGAGCGGGCCAGCTCCAGCCGCCCGCTGCCAATAGCGTAGGGAGTTGCATCGGCGCCGGCCACAATTTCCAGAAACCGACGCGGCGCCATTTCTCCCGGCTTGCGGAGATCGCCCCGCAGGGCCACCGGCATGTCAGCGCTGCCAATATCCTTCAGCCCTGTCAGCGTGGCATACATCGCCGGTGCAGCCTGCTTCCGCCGCTCCAATTCGGACCGCACTTCGGCCAGCTCCGCTTTCAGGGTTTCATCGATCGATTGCTCTAGGCGCGCCGGATCTATCCCTAAGCGCGCGGCAGTCGCCGCCAGCCATGTTTCGATTGCCTTCTCCTGAGTCTTGATCGCCTGCTGGCCAGCTTCGTAGGCATCGATTTCAGTCTGCGGAGCGGATGGAAAGTCGTTCAGGCCGGTGTTACGAAAGACGCCGGCAATGGCGTAGTAATCTTTCGCCGTGATGGGATCGAACTTGTGGTCGTGGCAGCGGGCGCAGGCCACGGTGAGGCCGAGCAGGCCGCGGGAGAAGGTATCGACGCGGTCGGCGAGCGTCTCGGCCTCGGCTTGCGCTTGCGCCTCGGCATCGCCGCCGTCTGAAGAGTACGTCGGGCCGCAGGCAAACAGGCCGGTGGCCGCGGGATCGGGCGCTCCCTCGAGCAGATCACCGGCAATCTGCCGGGTGAGGAACTGATCGTAGGGCAGGTCGGCATTGAGCGCCTGCACCACCCAATCGCGATAGCGCCATGTGCTGGCGATCGCTTTGGCATCGAAGCCACCATGCACATCGCTGTAGCGGGCCACGTCGAGCCAGTGGCGGGCCCAGCGCTCGCCATATGCCTCTGAGGCCAGCAATGCATCGACCACCTTGGCAAACGCCGCGGGAGATTCATCGGCCAGAAACGCCGCCACCTGTTCGGGAGTCGGGGGCAGCCCGGTCAGGTCGAGCGCGGCCCGCCGGATCAACAGGTGCTTCTCGGCGGGCGGATTGGGAGCCAGTCCGGCCGCCTCAAGCCCGGCGAGGACAAAGTGATCGATTTCCGTACGGGGCCAGGCGCCGTTCTCCACTGCCGGTACCGGCGGCTTCACGATCGGCCGAAACGCCCAGTGTTCCCGGCGGATTTTTTCCCAGTCGTAAGGGGCAGGGGCTGGAGCCGGGGAAGCCTCGTCAGCCACCCCACCCCCCGGCCACGGAGCCCCCATCTGCACCCACGCCGTCAGCACCTCGATCTCGTCGGCACGGAGTTTCGCCACCGGGGGCATCGCCATGTCGTCATTGGCATACTTGACCGCCTCCACAACGAGGCTTTTGTCCGGGTCTCCGGGCACAACCGCCGCCCCTGAATCCCCCCCCTTAAGCAATCCGGCCAGCGAATCGATCCGCAGGCCGGCCATCAGATTCCCCGCCGCTTCGGCCGCCGCCGAATGGCAACTGAAGCAGTTTTCCACCAACAGGGGACGAACCTTGTTTTCAAAAAACTCCACCTGCTCCGGGGGGAGGGAATGCACGCGGTGATCGTCTGCCGACGACGATCCTGCGAGCGCGACGATGGCTGCCAACCCTAGCGGAAATATTCGGCTCATTGGCCCGCCAGACCCAAAAACGGGTTCGTACCCCAGACAGAGATTTCACACAATCATAGCCGCGGCGAAACCCCCGCCTCCCACCCAACCGCTGCAATCTGCATGAGCAAATTGCAAAATGCGGCAGCCATTCCCCAGCCACAGGCTTTGGAGGGCTATCCCAAGAGCCTGTTTTTGGCCTCCAGCTGCCCGTGGAAAAAGTCTTCCAGGCACCTCTGGATTGAAGAGAGTCCACTCGGTCGACCGGTGGAAAAGCCGAGATTTTTCCATGGTCGACGGGCATCTCATCCAGCGAAGCTGCACTTTATCCACAGCCTGCCAGCAGTTTATTTGTGTTTGGCACGACACATGCACTCCCAAGGTGCAGTGAAACGTGACTGAAGCTTGCGGGGAACCCCGACTGCGTGGCGCGGTGGGGGGAGGATGCCCGGGGGCCGCACGAGGGAGACTACACAATGGTTTGGGCTACAACGACGCTGGGTGGGGCGCGGGCAGGGCAGGAGGCGCTTTGCGACGCCGAACAAACATCAGACGAGGCCTTGATGGAGCGGCTGCGCTCCAGCGTGGACGAACCGGCGTTTGAGGAGCTGGTCTACCGCTACCAGCAGGAACTCTGCGGGTATCTGCGCCGGTATCTCGGGAATGCCGAGATGGCCGAGGATGTCTGCCAAGACACCTTTCTCCGCGTCCACCTCCATCGCGATTCGTTTGCCGAGGGAAAACGGTTTCGCCCCTGGCTCTACGCGATCGCCACCCATCAGGCGATCGATGCCTGCCGCAGTTCCCGCCGCCACAAAATGCAACACTTGGATGTGGTTCTGGGCGGTGGCGCCAACGATGCGACACTCCTTGACCTCTGCGCTGGGTCGGATGAAACAGCCACCGAACAGGCAGAACGCACGGAAATCCGGGAGTGGGTCAGTGCCGCCGTCGCGGCGCTCCCCGAACCGATGCAGGCTCCCCTCAACCTCGTCTATATCCGCGGGCTGAAGTATCGGGAGGTGGCTCAGGAACTCGGGCTGCCGCTGGGCACCGTGAAAAGCCGGCTCCACGCGGCGCTTCACAAGCTCCACCATTCCTGGACTGCCAGCGAGGTGGGGTGAGGTATTCGGGCTGCCCGCCAGCCGCGTCAGCGTTTACCGGCCGACACCACCTTGAGCGCTGCCAGCGCCCGCGTGCGGGCTTCGGCGTGGTTGACGATCGGTTCGGGATAGTCGCGGCCGATGCGCACGCCGGCCTGCTCCAGTTCCAGCGGCCTGCCTGCGGCTGGTTCGTGGATATCGGCAGCAGAGAGCTGCGCCAGTTCCGGCACATACCGCTTGATATAGAGCCCATTGGGATCGAATTTTTTACTTTGGCTCGTCGGATTGAAGATCCGGAAATAGGGGGCCGCATCGGCACCACATCCGGCCGCCCACTGCCAGCCGAGCGTGTTGGCGGCCAGATCGGCATCGAGGAGTGTGTCCCAAAACCAGCGGGCCCCCTCCTGCCAGGAGATGCGCAGATCCTTCACCAGAAAACTGGCCACGATCATGCGCACCCGGTTGTGCATCCAGCCGGTCTCCCACAACTGCCGCATCCCGGCATCGACCACCGGATATCCCGTCCGCCCCCGCTGCCACGCCCGCAGCCCCACTGGATCATCCACCCAGGGAAAGCGGGAATAATCGGCCCGCAGCGGCTGCGTGGGGGTGTGCGGAAAGTGGAAGAGGAGATGCGTGGCGAATTCCCGCCAGCCGATCTCGCGCAGATAGACCTCCGCGCTGCCCACTAGCTCCTTGGCCGGCCGGCCGCCGGCGCCTGCCCGCACCGCATGCCAGATTCGCCGTGGCGAGATCTCACCAAAATGGAGGTGGGGGCTGAGGGCGCTTGTGCCGGTTTGATCGGGCCGGTCGCGCGCGGTGCCATAGGCGGCAATCGGCCCACTCACAAACTGCTCCAGCCGCTGCTGGGCCTCTGCTGCTCCCGGCCTCCAGAGGCTGCGCATGCTTCCGGCCCAGTCGATCTGCGGCAGAAGATCAAGCTCGCTCAGCGCCACCGCCGCCGCCCGCTTGGCCGCCGGCAGCGTCGCCAGCCGGCCGGGGGCAGCCACAGGCTCCGCCGGCTCGGGCCGCGCCAACAGACTGCGCCAAAACGGAGTGAACACCTGATAGGGCTTGCCCTCCTTCGTGGCCACTTGCTGCGGTTCAAACAGCAGGCTCCCGTTGAAGCTCTCCACCTGCAGGCCGTCGGTGATCAGTGACTGTTTGATCTGCGTGTCGCGATTGATAACAGCCGGCTCATAGCGCCGGTTCCACGTCACATGAGTCGCCGACACCTCGCTGGCCAGGGCCCGCAGGGCGGCCAGACTCGGACCGCGCCGGATCAGCAGTGGCGCACCCGCCGCAGCCAGCTGCCGCGCGAGGCTTGCAAGCGCCCCACGCAGCCACCACCGCGAGGCGGCGCCGGGCTCCCATGGGGACTCTTCCCCCGGCTCCCAGATGAAGACCGGCACCACGGCGCCACGGGCAGCCGCGGCGGCAAGCGCCGGATTGTCATCGAGCCGCAGGTCGTGACGAAACCAGACAATCGTGACCGGGGGCATGGGCTGTTTCCTTCCGCGCAGGAGATCCTTGTGCCCCGGCAGTGTAGCGAGACGGAGGATGGATGGCATCCAGGAGCGCAGGAGCTACGACTCGGCCAAAAGGCGGACGGAGGCGGAGGGATCGGCGAACGCTCGAGGAACAACGAGCAACTGCGGTCCAAGTGACGAAACCAGTGCCGTCCCGCAGCCGATGCGCCACGGAAGGCGACGTCTTATCCAGAGGGCCATGGATGGCTTTATCCACAGCAAGCTATATGAGATCGCGCACCACATGGCCGTGCACGTCGGTGAGGCGGAAGTCGCGGCCTTGGGCGCGGATCGTGAGCTTGGTGTGGTCGATCCCCAGCTGGTGCAGGAGCGTGGCATGGAGATCGTGCACCGTGACCGGATTCTCCACGACTCCGTAGCCGAGTTCGTCGGTGGCACCATAGGTAATCCCCCCCTTGATACCGCCGCCGGCCAGCCAGATCGAAAAGGCCTTCATGTGGTGGTCGCGGCCATCCCCCTGCGCCATCGGCGTGCGGCCGAATTCGGTGCCGAATACAACAAGCGTTTCGTCGAGCATGCCACGCCTTGCCAGATCCTCTACCAATCCCGCCGCACCGCGATCGACTTCCGCCGCCGTGCCCTGCACATGCTTTTTGACACCCCCGTGGTGGTCCCAGTCGCGGTGGTAGAGCTGGATGAAACGCACGCCCCGTTCGGCCAGCCGCCGGGCCAGCAGGCAGTTGGCGGCAAAGGAGCCATCGCCCCCCTGCGTGCCATAGAGATCAAAGGTGCTCTGCGGCTCATCGGAAAGGTCGACCAGCTCCGGCACGCTCGACTGCATCTGGAAGGCCAGCTCATACTGCGCGAGCCTGGCGGCGATCTCCGGATCGTTGGCCCACTCGCCCCGCAAATTGTCGAGCCGGGTCACCGCATCGACCACATCGCGTTGCCGGGCCGGCGCCACGCCGGCCGGCGATTTCACATAGAAGACCGGATCGCCCTGCGAGCGGAACGACACTCCCTGAAACCGGCTCGGCAGCAGGCCCGAATGCCACTGTCGGCTGGCGATCGGCTGCTTCTGGCCAAAGTTTCCGGTGCTCACCATCACGACAAATCCGGGCAGGTTTTGGGCATCGCTGCCGAGGCCATACCAGAGCCAACTGCCGGCAGCCGGCCGGCCGGAGATCATCGATCCGGTATTCATGAAGGTGTGGGCGGGATCGTGGTTGATCGCCTCGGTGTGCATCGACCGCACGATCGCGATTCGATCGGCGATCCGCGCCGAGATTTCCGGAAAGATCGTGCCGATCTCCTGGCCGCTTTGCCCCACGCGGCGGAAGGGATGCTGAGGAGCCAGGCAGGTGAGCTTGGAGCCTTGCAGCTGCGCGATCTGCTGGC
>Ga0114962_10004327_pt1 | contig 11312 bp, 9 predicted proteins | sample C_130820_MF_Meta_FD_87017 | JGI IMG/M metagenome (GOLD analysis project Ga0114962, IMG submission 87017) | Freshwater microbial communities from Lake Croche, Canada to study carbon cycling - C_130820_MF_MetaG | ecosystem: Environmental > Aquatic > Freshwater > Lake | place: Lake Croche, Canada... | reverse complement strand
CCACAACGGATCCTGGCGAGGATTCGCCACCGTTTCGCAACGACCCAGTGCTTCCCCCGCACACCACACAAGCAACCCCAGCACTTCCGCCAACTGTTCGTCGCGCACGTCGTCAAAGATACGAAACTCCAAGCCCCCCGAAAACTGAAGGTCCAAGCCAAGGACACCGGAGGATTTGTAGGGAGTTTCAGGATGATCGTGAAGCAGTTCGTACCACCGTCCTTCCGTTCGTTCATACGGCACGGTCCCTGATGCTCCACGAGGCATTCGGTCCGTGTCGTAGATACCAGGACCCACACTCAAACACGCGGCCAGCCGTCGTGACCCTTTTGCGAACCGTGGTCCAGTCAACGGATCTCCTATTCCAAAACGAACAAGAAGAAACGGTGTCATCCATTGAAATAGACGCGCGAGATTGCGATAGTGTTCTACCGATAGGCTCTCGTCCACTATTTTTCCTTGTTCATGTGTCCAAGTAGGAAGAGTCAGGTAAAACACAGTCGCCAATCCCTCATGAGGCACAAGTTGATCCAAGGTGGTCACATCAAACGTACCGTCATGGTCCGGAAACCTCACACCGTGCTCACGAACCGAGGCCAGCCATTGCGTTTTGCGGTCCAAAAAATCCCGCACACACACCGCGATGCTGTCGAACGGACCCAGCGTCTTGATTTGAACCTTGTCGTGAAGGGTTCGGCATCCTTCCGCCGATGCCTGAAGAGGATTGGTGATCGGATTGTCACTCGCCGCAATGTCGCGTGCGTCAAATCGGATCGGAAAAGACAGCAATGTAGCCTCCTTCGACGGCAAGGATTCGATCCAGGCCTCCAAGGCAGTGCTGACAACACCCGTTCTGTAGGCCGTATCGTACAAAGTCTCGTTCTTCAAAAAATCTGACGCCAGGGTCGGAGCACAGACTCCTCGGGTCAGGTAGGTTGTTTGTTCAATGCCGAGCGCCCACTTTAGAGAATCCATGGGTTCCTATCCTCGGCGGGTCTTCTTTCGAAGCCATTTCGCACGCACTTGCCTGCGTTTCCGGCGTTCGGTTTTGTCCTTGCGCCTTCCACCCTTGGCAGGAAAGAACGGATCGACGTGAGACATCCAGTGAATATATTCTTTAAGTATTTCCCCCTCGGGTGGTAAGGTAGTAGGATGACCCATCCTTACCAGTTTTTGTTCATAGTTCATCATTTTCGTAAACGTGGTAGATATTTCATCTAGTTCGTAATAGAACTTTTCATAATTCATCAAGGTTGACAATATGATTTGGGTAGGACTGATGCTTTTGTAGGGTTTGACCTGGCAATAGTGGGATCCGAGTTCGCCCTTGAGTACGTGAACCTGATCGTCAAAAAATAAAAGATCCTCGACGGAAGAACAAGGACGAAGACCACTCGCACCAAGACAGTGTTGAATAATTTCAAATGATTTTTCATACTTTCGATCAACAAAGCCGGCACGACAAGGGGACGCCGCCGAAAATCCAACTTTAAACATGGGTGGAGGGGCGTCTAAATCGTATAATTGCTGTACAATAATATTCCCGACCTTGACAAGGGTTTCTACGAGTTCCTGGGATCCATTGTTAGAAAATATAAAGGCCCCTTCGATCTCTTTATTTGTATAACGAGCGTATATAGATTCCAATACAACCATAAAGACGGGATTCAACACGTGCGTCTTTAATCCGAGTTCGCTTTCTACAAAGTGTTCCCAATCGAGTGTGCCGTCTATATGATGAACCGGAAACCATAAAGGCATCACTTCACCGATACATTCGTCCATATCGAACCCCACCCATCGAACGCGAGCTTCCATCTACGGAAAGATTATATTTTGAGTCTTTAGTAGAATGAAGGAGGAGGTACTCTTAGTCGGATCGTTGATCGTGATTGCGGTCGTATTATCACTGAGTCGCCGAAGACCGCAAATGCCGTTGGAACCTTTTTTATCCAGGAAAAAACCGACTCTTTGGTGGTTCGTCGACGCAGAGCCGAATGCCCGGCAATGGTGGGATTTCGGAGCCCGCACCTCGGATCAGCCTAACCGGGGATACCTGGCCCTTGCCCTGGAAGCCGTCCGACGTACGCAAGGAGAGGATTTTACAGTCGTGCCCCTTATTGGGCGAGACGCGACGCTTCGCGTGATTCAGGGCGCTTCGCCGATGGCCAAACAACTTCCTCCCGCTCTGTGGCGCCCCTTTGTCATCAGTCACCTGCTGAATCAGGAGGGCGGACTTGTGATGGACGGAAACTCGACGCTCTGCGTCGGACCCAGTCTGTATCCCCGCGTCAAGGACGTCGAAGCAGCGGCCTTTGGTATCCATCCCGCAGAACCCGTTGCGAACCCGGACTTGGCCGTCGCCCCGGGTCCCGCTCCCTACGTCGCATGGGCCAAACAACCGCATCACCCTGCGTGGAGTCACGCAGCACACACCTGGGCGACTCTTACCGGTGCCGGTCCGCAGGCCTGGTCCTCCGCCGTCGCACGACGCACGGATATGAAGGTGTGGGAAGCCCAGAAGACGCAGGGACTCCAGACGATCCGTGGTATTGATGGAACCCGGCTCATCAGTGGACTTCCTCGTCAATTGGAGGACCTTGTGGGACGCGTCAGCAATCCTCCCGATCCGAAGACGGCTTTGTCGGCCGACACCATGTTTGTGTCTTACGACGGCGATGACCTTGCGCGTCGCTTCGAGTTCAACTGGTTCCTTCGTATGTCTGCGGATCAAATCAAGGCGTCGGATTTGGTGTGGGCACAGTACGCGGGATATTAGACCGCTAGGTCTAATATTTTGCGAGGGCTGTTAGACCCGCGGGATATTAGTCCAGCACAAAGTCATCTAATTCAAGCAAGTAGGTTTCCAGTTTCCCCTTCAGGATCTTCGAGTTAATCACACGCAGATCCCGTTCCGCATTTGGACTCATTGTAAAGGGATTTTTCGGCGTGTTATGAGGCGTTTTTTCCTTCGTCAAGTGGGGTACGTAGGACATGATGAGGGCCACAAGTTCGTGCGGCAATTGTTGCTGGATCTCCATGGGCAATTGAGGCTTCATTCGTCCTACCCTCGTTTTAGAAAAAAATGAGCCCAAGACTCTTTCTAGCCACCCTCGCAATGCGATCCATTAAAGCGTATGCGAAAGGGATTTACGTGCCCGTGTATACAACAATCGGCGGAACCCACATGTTTCAACCGGCGTTCTTTTCCCTAGTTCAAACAGACGGAAGTTACTATCACAAGAGCAGGTATAGTCGCGTATCCAATATTTTGACGACGGCATCAGGAAACGAAGTCTATAAGCGGATGTTTGAAATTCCAGACGCTGTCAGTTCGACAGAGACAGAGTGGGCATCTGTGTACTACGGACTCCAGTTTGCGATTGAAAAGTCACAGCCGTTGATTGCGATCGAGAACGACAATTTGGGAGTCATTTCGGCGCTGACAGTACCCAATACAAACGTGAGGCAGGAATACGCAAAATACTATAAATACAGCATTTTGCGAATGACACAACAGACCGCGTGGACTGGCATTCGATGGATTCCGAGGGAAAAGAATCGCGCGGACAAGTTGTTCTAGGGTTTATAAATGTACAGCAAGATAAAGATGACAATCAGGATCAACATACAACTAAAGGTACCGTACACGCACCAACGTCGACTCGAGGAATAATGAATTTGTGTGTTGCCTATATTAGCGATCGGTATCAATACGTCATTGGATATGACGCTGGAGTTGGAAGAAGGAAGAATACCCCAATGCGTCTGGCATCGCATACATCGTTTTTGTGTGAGGATCAGAGGTGCGTAGCATTGTGGATGGAGTGGCACGGGACATTGACAAGGCAAGGTGATAAGAGGACCTGTCTGGGGAGTTTTACAAAAGGAGCAAAGCAGGTGTGGAGATGCGGGAAGTACACTGTACCCTCGATTCATTCTATCTAATGACGACGATTTCGTTTAGATTGTCTACTGCTTCTTCTGTTTCTAGAGCCTCCGCGTGTTTGTTTACTGGCAGTGAAAAATTTAGCGACTTCTCGAATAAAGGGATTCGCTTTGTATTGACTAGCGGGACCGACACCTGTTGTCTTACATATGGGACATTCATCTTTCCTTGCCAAGGAGCCTTCCAAACATCCGCGACACAAGGTGTGACCACACTTGATGGTGACAGGCTCAACGTCTGCGAAGGATTCAAAACAGACAGGGCAATCCATATCGACGTTTGGTTTAGCTACAGTAGGTTTTGCACGCTTTCGGGAGTCTTCGATGCGATTTGTAGCAGATGCTGCGGAAGACGGTTGAGAGCGTTTAAAACCCGATACGGGCGGTGCTGGTATTGACCTTGCGGGTGCTATTACGGGTGCCCTTTCGGGGGCCCTTTCGGGGGCCCTTTCGGGGGCCCTTTCGGGGACCCTAGCGGGGACCCTAGCGGGGACCCTAGCGGGTACAGATGCCCGTATCGATGCTTCAATTGCTCTTCGTGTATTTGCGTCAAATCGTTCTTCGCTAGGACTTCGAATACCGGAAGAACTTGTTCTCGCAGCAGAAGAAGAGGAAGAGGGCCCAGAGGCCGTTCTTGTAGTACAAGGCACTTCTACGAATTCAGAATCGCAATCAAAATCATCAAATGTAATGTCGGCACCTTCTTTTCTGAATTTCAATGCGACTATGTTACATCCGTCCGCTAATGCCACCATTGTTTCGCCCATATACATTCCCATATAGGCACCTTCTAGTGTATAGCACCGCCCCCTTAGTAGTTCAAGGTGCGTCGGCATTCTATGTTATATGTTTACTTTTGTCATTCGTTTAAAGACAAATTGATTTGTTTGTCTAACCATGACGTCAAATATAGCCACAAATCAATTTCAATCGGGGATCGTCTTTACGTCTCCTGGAATCGGAGCCCCCTTTTTAGAAATCGCAGGGGATGCGCAAACACCTGGTTACCGTCTGTTTCAAGTGGGCTCGACCTTGTCGGTTCGCGCACCGGATGGAACTGTTACACCTTTTTCGTCGTTGGGTCCTACGGGTGAGGCAGGAGTTCCAGGAGCACAAGGAGCACAAGGAGAAAAAGGAGCACAAGGAGAAAAAGGAGCACAAGGAGAAAAAGGAGCACAAGGAGAAAAAGGAGCACAAGGAGAAAAAGGAGCACAAGGGCCTACAGGCACAGAAGGGTCCCAAGGTATACAAGGAGTTCCAGGGATTGCGGGTCCTTCTGGCGTACCGGGATCTATCGGACCGACGGGTCCTCCGGGGGAGGTTCACAGTGTAGGTGTGACAGGACCTCCTGGTGAGACAGGACCTCCTGGGACCGCAGGGATACAGGGGCCACAAGGGGTCCAAGGGCTTCAGGGGCTCCCTGGGCTTCCAGGGACAACAGGAGCTCCAGGGATCCAAGGAGTTCAAGGAATCCCAGGAGTTACGGGACCTCCTGGTCCTCAAGGGAGTCCAGGAACGCAAGGAGCGACGGGAGCCGCAGGAGCCACAGGTCCTATTGGAATTCAAGGGGGTCCTGGAGCAAAAGGAGATTCAGGACCTACAGGGGCTACAGGAGCGGTAGGACCGGAAGGTCCCACGGGATCACCCGGAACCCCTGGAGGCCCCCCTGGCCCCACAGGAGCCCCAGGCCCCGCTGGAAACGGTGTTCGTATCGCAGGATCCGGTGACGGGGCGATCCTTGTATCTCCCAACATTTCCACACTTCAATATTCGAACCTTGCGTCGGTCACCAAGGCAAACGGTGTGGGGACATTCCTATTATCGGGTGCCACAAGCAACATCGTGGCCTTACAATCCGACGCCTACGCGAGTCTCTCGTTTCGAGATGGGAAAGGGATAGAGAAAGGGAGTTTCACCTACTACGCAGATTCGCAACGACTCGTGTTGATGAATCACGACGGCCCTCGTACTGCGGAAATCGTGCTGGGAACCGATGACAGTCTGACACTCAACGATCCCGAAACAACAAATCTTGCCTTGTCTACGACGACTCCTGGCCGCGGAGTAGCCATTTATACACAAGGGGGCACGCAGGTGGAACTCACGGATAACAAGGGCATTCAAATTACTGGACCTCTGATTCCTGCGACAACCAATGTGTATTCGTTGGGCAACTCGAATCAACAATGGCAAGAGGTCTATGCAAAGCATGCTCAGTTCAGCACCGTCTCAGGAACCCTTGTTCCTACCACCGCCCAAACCACACTCGGGACCCCCACAAATCCCTATGCGGAAATCTACACGTCGTCCATTCATATAGGACATACAGTACTCAATTCTTCATCACCGCCAATTCCTATAAGTAAGAGTTTGTCAAGCACTGTTGCGTTAGGAAACGTGGTCTTCGTGGATGCCGTGAACGGTAATGATGCGATCGCAAAGACGAACCCGTCCGTTCCGTTCGCCACCGTGAACGAGGCTCTGAATCAATTGTCTCCCGGACAAGTCCTCCAGATTCTTCCCGGAGTTTACTCGGTCCGTCCGTTTACCATTCTCCCGGACTTGACCCTCCGAGGGATTTGCTCCCGGCGTACCATTCTTCAATTCCCCCCTGTTTCCGGTACGCTCATCACGATGGGACCCAATACACAGTTGGAACATCTTACCATTCAAGTGAAGGACACGGATTCTGTGACGGGCATTTGGTTTCCAAATGATACTGCGGATACAGCACAAGTGCGTTCGTGTTCGGTCAAGATTTTTACGCAGGCCAAGGGACCCATATACGGCGTTCTTGCGGATGGATCCAAGGGCGCGACGCCTTCATTCCATACGGCGTTATCAGATGTTCACATTCATTTGACGAGTTCGTCGTCATGTCGCGGGGTGGTTGCTACTCATGATGCGACGCTTCGTATACGAGATTCGTCGATTTATGCGTCATCAGGCATCGCTGTAGAGACTATGGCAAATGCAAATGTGACGATTGTTCAGTCGTGTTTGTATGGAGGAACGACGAATTCTCAGCAGACGGGAGGGATCTTGACAATCGGATAACTTCTCCCAAAAAAAAAATCGAAAGCGGGATTATAAACCATGTCAGGCTCCCTTCAGTTCAAGAGCAACTTCATCGCCGGTCTCACACAAGCCGGTGCGTCTACAATTACATTGGCTCTCGGTGCCGCAACCAAGGATTCCAAGCCAGGATTTGTGTTTAGTGATGTCGCAGGAAACCCAGTGTTTCAGGCGAACTCCACAAACATGTATTTCGGTAACAGTCAATTTCCTGTGATTACCTCGGATGTTGATGGTAATCGCACCATCAACTCTGAATACGCCAATATTTCCAGTATCATGGCATCCACCCTGACCGTGATCAACGTAACGGAGGTCTCTACGACGGTCAGCACCATGACGGTGGAAGGAAAGTTCACCGCAGCGGGTACTGCCTTCTACACAGGTGGTAGTTCTGATTTCAAAAGTGGTGCGAACACTGAAATCGTAGTCCTGGGTCAATTGTCAACGGAGGCCAGTCGTGCCTCTGCCGCCGAGGGTACTATTACAACGAACTTGAATACAGAGGCAAGCCGTGCCAAGTCCAGCGAGGCCTCTCTTGACTCTCGTGCCACCAGCGACGAGGCGGCCCTGTCCACGGAAGCCTCTCGTGCCAAGTCCAGCGAGGCCTCCCTTGACTCTCGTGCCACCAGCGATGAAGCGGCCCTTTCCACGGAAGTCTCTCGTGCTCAGTCCGTTGAGGCCTCCCTTGCCGCCGCCAGTGGCTCTGGTCTTTCCACGGAAATCTCTCGTGCCAAGTCCAGTGAGGCTTCGCTCGATGCTCGTGCCACCAGTGACGAGGCGGCCCTTTCTACGGAAATCTCCCGCGCCACGTCCAGCGAGGCGTCCCTTGACTCGCGTGCCACCAGCGACGAGGCGGCTCTGTCCACGGAGGCCTCTCGCGCCAAGTCCAGTGAGGCGTCTCTTGACTCTCGTGCCACCAGCGACGAGGCGGCTCTGTCTACGGAGGCCTCTCGTGCCAAGTCCAGTGAGGCGTCTCTTGACTCTCGTGCCACCAGCGATGAGGCGTCTCTGTCCACGGAGGCCTCTCGTGCCAAGTCCAGTGAGGCGTCCCTTGACTCGCGTGCCACCAGCGACGAGGCGGCTCTGTCCACAGAGGCCTCTCGTGCCAAGTCCAGTGAGGCGTCTCTTGACTCTCGTGCCACCAGCGACGAGGCCGCCCTGTCCACGGAAGTCTCTCGTGCTCAGTCCGTCGAGGCCTCTCTTGCCGCCGCCAGTGGCTCTGGTCTCTCCACGGAAATCTCTCGTGCCAAGTCCAGCGAGGCTTCCCTTGACGCTCGTGCCACCAGCGACGAGGCGGTCCTCTCCACGGAAATCTCCCGTGCCACGTCCAGTGAGGCGTCCCTAGACTCGCGTGCCACCAGTGATGAGGCAGCCCTGTCAACGGAGGCCTCTCGTGCCAAGTCCAGTGAGGCGTCTCTTGACTCTCGTGCCACCAGCGACGAGGCCGCCCTGTCCACGGAGGCCTCTCGCGCCAAGTCCAGCGAGGCGTCTCTTGACTCTCGTGCTACCAGCGATGAGGCTGCTTTGTCCACGGAGGCCTCTCGTGCCAAGTCCAGTGAGTCGTCTCTTGACTCTCGTGCCACCAGCGATGAGGCTGCTCTGTCCACGGAGGCCTCTCGTGCCAAGTCCAGTGAGGCGTCTCTTGACTCTCGTGCCACCAGCGACGAGGCTGCCCTGTCCACGGAAGTCTCTCGTGCTCAGTCCGTCGAGGCCTCCCTTGCCGCTGCCAGTGGCTCTGGTCTCTCCACGGAAATCTCTCGTGCCAAGTCCAGTGAGGCGTCCCTTGACGCTCGTGCCACCAGCGACGAGGCGGTCCTCTCCACGGAAATCTCTCGTGCCACGTCCAGCGAGGCCTCCCTTGACTCTCGTGCCACCAGCGACGAGGCGGCCCTGTCCACGGAGGCCTCTCGTGCCAAGTCCAGTGAGGCGTCTCTTGACTCTCGTGCCACCAGTGACGAGGCGGCCCTGTCCACGGAGGCCAGCCGTGCCAAGTCCAGTGAGTCCTCTCTTGACACCCGCATCGATTCCTTCCGCTCCTCTGTGTCCTCCGTCTTTGCAGGCATTGGCCCCATTGTCGGTATCAGCACGGCCAACTTGACCGCTGGGAACGTCACGACGGGTACCATTGAATCCTTCATCACCCTCTCTATGTCCGACGCTCGCAAGAAGAAGGATATTGAAGAGGTCGTGAATGCCCTCAGCACGGTCGATGCGATGCATCCTGTGTACTACAACTGGATCGACCACGTCAACATGAACCCCGCCAAGAAGGAAATCGGCTTCATTGCCCAGGAGATGGAGACGGTCCTCCCTAACGTCGTGAACACGGCCGATGACGAGATCGGCACCAAGCGTGTCGGCTACGACCGTATTGTGTCTCTCCTTGTGGCCGCCGTCAAGGAGCTCAAGGCTGAGGTCAGCACCCTTCGTGGTTAAACAACTTCGCGTGGGGTAACCCACTTTCTAAATAAGTGATTGTTGCTAATCATTTATTCAGACACAGCCAACGTCCGTTCTAAGAGCCCCCAATCGGTGCTTTCGCAATCGACGCACGCAACCGCTCTTCAAATACGCGACGTACATCTGGACTCTCAGGGTCCACCCGTCGCAGATACGCCTTCGCCCGTTCCCGATAACTGTCCACCGATTGGTCGTGCTCCCTATAGGCCTTCATTATCGCATCCGCACACTGTTTGACATCATGCCCTTCGTAAGCGTACCCGCATCCCTCTAAATCCGGTGAGTTATGAACCAAAGGAAAGCCATAGTAAAGAACTTCATAGTACAAGTAATTCAAAGTATTGTTCATTTGGTGACAGACAAAGATGGGCATCGTGCCCTCTTGATTACAGCGAAGAAATACGCTGGTAAGAGAGTCGCGTGGAAGCACTTTGAACCGGTCTGCCAAAGTAAGATTACTGACCATGACGCGTGCGTGTAGGTGCCCCGGGAAATTGTGGACACGCACCTCTTCCAATAGATCCGGATGCCGTTGATGAAAAAGGTCGCAGGCGACAATGGGAAGCCACGCCGTTTTCACAATCATCGTATTTGGCTCCATGATGATGACAGAGCATTTGGTGCGTAGCTTCAAAGCATACATCATACGCGTAGGATCCGGCATCATACGCTGAAAGATACTGGGAGACCATAGATGAGGAACAATGGAAGCAGGTGCCCCACGAATCAATTGAAAATAGTCCGAAAATCGAGCAAAGGAAGGAATCAACCACAGTTCGTCCATCGGATCCCCCTTATGAATAAAGGTCTGTCCATCTCCCGCTCGTACGAAATCCTCTTGGTCCTTCATATACGAGTTTCCGCAAATGAACCCAATGACACGAATCCCATGGGTTCGCAACATGTCATACAGCCCCCGCGTCACGATGCGAGTGACAGTGATGATTGTGTGAAAGTCAGAGGGATGAAAGATAGACGCGTCTGTCGTTAGTTGTTGAACCGTCAATCCTTCAATCGCAAAGGGGACGGGATTGGCTTCAAGGCAGAGAAATTGACATCGGTATCCCATACCTTCAAAACACTTGTACATGAAATAGGCGTTTTGCGTAATACCGTTTGTGAACAGTCGGGCGTCATTATGAATCAAAATTCCTATGGCTTTCGATTTTATGGAATCCATTTATAGTTCGGCTGATTGAAAATCAGCAATCTAAACGAGGTGCGGCTTTGCGATGCTCGCTTCCATCATTTCATTGAACACAAACGAGGCTTTGGAAGACAAGGGGTGAATATTTGCTAAATACTCGGCTCCTCGCACCTTGTAGGTTTGAAGATGACGGTCGTGATGTTTCACAGCATAAAGAATCTGCTCAACGCATCCCGAAATCGAATCCTCTGGATAATAGTATCCGTTTCCATCCAAATCAGGAGAGTTATGAACTAGAGGAAATCCAAGGTGAAGTGCTTCATAATAAAGGTAATTCAGGGAATTGAGACATTGGTGCGATAATATAATCGGCATCGCTCCAGAAGCGTTGAACTCGGATAACAGGACCGGGATGGCGGTTCGACCGTGTTTATGAACCTTCTCAGAGACAGACAAGGTACTCAGCATATGGTCGGCGTGCTTGTGAGACGGAAAATTGTAGACGTGGACTCCTTCGATTAACTCCGGGTGTTCTTGAAACAGTTTCTCGCAGGCCATCAACGGCAACCAAGAGGTCTTTGCGATGATTAGATTGGGTTCCAAAATAAGGAGATTCACTTTCGGGGAACTTCTTCGTTCAATAGAATACTGAACTGTCTTTAAAGAGGTCTTCAATGTG
>Ga0114962_10004326_pt1 | contig 11315 bp, 13 predicted proteins | sample C_130820_MF_Meta_FD_87017 | JGI IMG/M metagenome (GOLD analysis project Ga0114962, IMG submission 87017) | Freshwater microbial communities from Lake Croche, Canada to study carbon cycling - C_130820_MF_MetaG | ecosystem: Environmental > Aquatic > Freshwater > Lake | place: Lake Croche, Canada... | reverse complement strand
GCCTACTTCGCCACCAACGAACTCTCCGCTGTTGACGGCCCGAAGAAAGCATTGCGTGAAACTCGCATCGCCCAGCTACAGACGTTCCTCGATAACCATCCCAACTTCAAGCCATCGAAGCTGACAGGTGTGCCGCTGACCGCATGGAACGCTGTCAAGACCGCGCTGGCGAATGCTGGTGCTGCCGAAGTGCTGACGCATGTGTTGCAGCGCGGACAGAACGCAGGTGTGCCAGTTCAGGTTCCGATGACTGGTGCGACCTACGCTTGCTCATGGGACGGAGTTTCTCCGAACGTCAACACACTGATTGGCACCTTCCCTGCTGGTGGTATCAGCATCATGGGCTGGCCGCAGACTGACGTGTTGGCAGATGCACCGGAGCCACCCACGCAGGCGCAGATCGATGCTGCTATCGCTGCTGCTGCTGCCAGGCAAGCTGTGCAAGACCAGTGGCGCATCGATGCACAGGCGCAGATGCAACTCGGCATTCCCGCCTATCAAGCGTGGATCGCTCTTAACCCTTATCCCACTTGACAACCCGCAAAATCAGGCGTAGCGTTGCAAGTGGGTACTCACACACTCGCAGCCCAAGGAAAGGAAGCCACCATCATGTTCGCTGAAGACAGCCCCCAGGCACGGCGCGGAAAGCGCGGCAAGCGCAAGTAAGCATTATTGCGCTGCGGTAGCGGGCTCCGGCCCGCTGCTCCCTTCAACCTTTTCAAGGAGCGCATCATGCGTAAAGGCCGCAAAAAGCATCGTTAAGCCGCGAGGCTGACCCCCGAAAGGGCACCGAACCCCCGGATGCCCTTTTTTCACATTTGGAATTGCTCATCCCCGGCCACGGGATTCGAGGTCACCATGCCAGTCGTCACGCCCTACAGCGCCCCCAAGCGGCACGCCCACCAGAACCAGCCCAACATGCCGGTGCGTACCAATCTTGCAGCGTGGTATCGCTACCACGTCGCCATGACGAATACGTCGGGCAACTGCACGCGCTGGGAAGACCAGTCTGGCAACGGGCGGCATATGCTGCAATCCACCGCTTCGCTCGGCCCCGTGGTGCGATCCGACGGCAGCTTGCTGTTCAACGGCACTACTCAGTACATGCAGTCCACGTTCACCCTGGCGCAGCCGTACACGGTTTACATTGCGTTGAACCAAGTTGCCTCGACCTCGGGAAGCATTATTTTTGACGGCGTCACCGGTAACGCCCGGTTGTCGCAAAGCACCGCCAATGCGGTGTCCATGTCGGCAGGCACGTCGCTGGGCACCGACACCACCATGCCAATCGGCATTGCATCGCCCGGCGTGGCTTGCTGCGTGTTCAACGGCACGTCGTCAGTGCTTCAGACGGCGGGCGGCGCGGCCTCGGTGACGACCTCGGGCAACGCCGGCACCACCGCAGCGGGCGGCATCACCATCGGCGCATCACGAACCCCCGGCAACTATTCCAACATTGTGATAAACGAGATTGCCATCTTTTCGGTTGCTCACGACGCGCCGACCCGCCTGTGGATGCTTCGCTACATGGCCCGGATTGCCAGCCTTGGTGGTGTGTAAGCACTCACTATTGACAAGCCATTGAAAACGTGCCACATTCCGCGCCATGCCAGTTGATCCAGCCTTGTTGAAGGTCATTGCGGGGGGCGCCGGTAAGAATCCCGGCGCTTCCCCGCCAGCCATGCAACCGGGCGCGGAGTCGGGAGATCCTGCCGGAGCGCCGATGATGACGCCCCAGCCCGCAGAGGGCGAGCAGATGTCCGCGATGATCCAGATCACGATGGCAATGGACATGCTGACGAAGTCGCTGCCGCCGTTTGGCGCGGAGTCGGATGAGGGCAAGGCGATCATGAAAGCCGTGGAGTCACTTTCCAAGGCGTTCGGCGAGCAGGAACACAAGGCGCGGGAGCTTGTCCCGGCTGAGTTGCGGATGTTGATGCAGACGCTGGGGCAGCAGTCCCCGGAACAGCAGGCGATGGCGGGCGGCGGCCCTGCCGGAGCACCTCAGATGCCCAAGGCCGCCTAAAGGAACTGAAATGCCGGCACGCTACCTCGAACCATCCGCTAAAGGCAAACGCGGCGAAATCGACAACTCCCGCGCCAATGGCCGGATTGTCAACCCGCCCCGCTTCGCCGCCCTCGGCGGCCTGTCCAGCGCCAAGAAGGCCGGCGCGATGGAACGCAACGCCAAAACCATCAAGAAGCCCGGCCAGACGGTTGTCTAAGCCATGAGCGACTCCCTCGAAAACCAGTTTGCAGATCCGGCCACCACCGAGTTGGCCGAGTTGGCGCGGTCGTTGGCGAATGATCCCAAGACTCGCCGCCAGTTCCTGCAACTGGTAAAGGCGAAGAACCCGAACCAGCCAATTCCCGAACTGGATCTCGAGGCGCAGATGCACCAGTTTGCCAAGCCCGCGCTGGATCGCGTCGCGGCGCTGGAGCAGAAACTGCTGGAGAGAACCGCCGAAGACAACGTGTTCTCCAAGCGCCAGGCGCTCAAGGCCAAGGGTTACAGCGACGAGGAAGTCAGTTCCATTGAAAAGCTGATGATCGAGAAGCAGATCGGCTCGCACGATACCGCTGCGGAGTTCTTCCGCCAGCAGAACACGATGGCGTCACCTACGCCGAGCACGTTTTCGCAAGTGCAGATGCCCGTCAAGGGCAAGGAAATCAAGGAGGCCGGCGGCATCAAGCGTTGGGCTCAGGCAGAGGCTTATCGAGCGATTGATGACCTCAAGGCCGGTCGAGTGAAACTCGCGTAACCGAGAACCCACGATGCTCCAAAAACGCAATCGCCCATTCCTCGATGTCCTCGGGCCGTTGACCTTTGGGTTGTTTGACCACCCATACCTCAAGGTTTTCGGGGCGATTGTCATGCTTCACGCCATTCTTGTGGTGGACGTTTTCAAACGGCTTCAATGGTCGGCCAAGAACTTCTTCCATAACAACGCGGTGCTGAAGAATGGTGCGATTGTCGCGCCCAATTCGAACGTATCCGGTTTTTTTGTCAACGGCCCATCCGCGCTGCTTCTTCTGGCGCATGCCCGTATTAGAGCATTCCGGGGAGCAATAGCGAACGCCACGGTACGGTTGAGACAAAAATGGTTTGCCGCAGCCCTCGCAGATTTTTTCGGCCAGCGAAGCTTGAGTGCGCGCCTCGCCCTTGCATTTGTGCGAGCAGTAAATGCGGCGATCCGCGTGCGCGGCCTTTGCTTTGAACTCCCCACCGCAATGGGCACAATTTTTCGTAACGGGCGGATTGCCCACAATGCCGCTGGCGCGGCGATAGACTCCGGATGGCATGGTGAACTCCTTCTTGACAAGGGAATTCATTATACCAAAAGGAATGTTTTAACGCAAGCGCTTGTAAGCGCCTGAAAGGATTAGGAAATGCCAGTTCTCGGTACGGGGATAATCCCCTCAGGCGCGACAGGTTCCGAATTAACGTTTATAACTAGGCGCGCGTTCATCCCGAAAATGGTGGTGCAGATCTACAACAACACGCCGCTGTTGGGCAACCTGATCGGGAACGCACAGTCCGCCATGGGCGGCGTGTCCTCGGTTTCGGTGCCGGTGCAGGGCGCGTCGTTCGTGAATGCGCAGTGGTCGGACTACTCGGGCGAGTTCAACCAGCCCGCCGTCCAGCAAGGCGCATACCTCTCGGAGCACAACCTGAAGCTGATGATCGTGCCGGTGCCGTTCCTCGGCATGGAAGGCATCGTTCAGGACGCCCATGCGGTCATCCCCCGCATCGAGGCGACGATGAACGACACCACCAACGTGGCGTGCGCCCTGATGTCGAACGCGATCTACAACAACACCGCGAACAACAGCGCCTTCATCGGCCTGCCTGGTGCGATCGACGACGGCACCAACCTCGTCACCTACGGCAACATCAACCGCACGCAGAATACGTGGTGGAAATCCACGGTCTACAACGCGGCGTCCGTCGCCCCGACCCGCCAGAACGTGCTTCAGTACATCGCCGGCACCTACAAGGCGTCTGGTGAAATGCCTGACTTCGCGGTGTGCGGCGTCGGCACCTGGGCGTACCTGGCGCAGGACTTCATCAATCAGGAAGACTACGTTGTGACCCCCGGATCGGGGTTCAGCGATGTCGAGGAAGGGCCGAAATCGGCTTTCCGCGCCCTGATGGTGGCCGGCGTGCCGGTGTTCTGCGACCCGGATTGCCCGGAAGGTACGATGTACCTGCTGAACACAAACTACATCAACCTGTACATTCACGAGCAGGCGTCGTTCACCTTCACGGGCTTCGAGTCCACCCTGTCGAACTGGCAGGTCGGTTTCGTGGGCGCGGTGCTGACGGTGGCCGAACTGGTGAACGTGAAGCCGAAGTCTTGCACGAGAATCGGTTCTTACTCGTCACTCTCGCTGTAAAAGGAGCGCATCATGGGCATCAATCAAATCGGTTACGTCGGCCAGAACCAACTGAGCCCCCGGATCAATTTCCAGCAGGGTGGCGTTGGCGCACAGGTCATCGGGCAGGTCTTCGGCGGACTGCCGATCACCCTGCAAAACGGCCAGGCGTTCCTGATTCCTCCCGGTCAGTGGGAAATCAACGCGGGCCGCTACACCCAGATCCAGTACTTCGATTCCACGGCGTTCCGTTGGAGGTCGTATGGCAACTGGCCCGGTCAACTGAAAAATGTATCGTCCGACGGCACCAACTTCCGTTTGATCAACTCCACCGGTACGCCGGTCGGCGCGGTCATCACCAACGTCGGCGCGGGTAACGCCACCAACGGCTACAACACCGTCACCGTAGCGCCCTCCACCGGCAACTCCTCGTGGGGTACGCTGGTGGGCGGCACGCTGAACACCACTGTGACCGTCACCGCCTCGGGCAACTTCTCGCTGCCCCCGGTGCTGGTGTGGACGCCTGCCGGCAACCAGATTTTCCCGTTCCTGCCGCCGTCGTTCTACTGCAACATGTCGGGCAACAACATCAACACCGTGACCGTGCAGTATCCGGGCGCCGGGTTGACCGCTGCCGGCACGCTGACCGCAGTGAACTCCGCTGGCGACACGAATCCGGGCGGCGCTACCATCACGCTGAACGCGACCCTGACGAACTCGGGCAACCTGACCGCGATGTGGCCGCTCACCCAGGGCAATGCCGTGACTTCGGTGCCGACCTTCACCTTCACCGGTACGGGTTCGGGCTGGGCGGCAACCGCCATCATGAACTTTGTGGTGTCGAACATCACGTCGGTCGGCGGCCTGGCTGGCGGCAACCTCGGTGTGTCCAAGCCGATCATGATCACGGCGGCCAATGCCATCGTGACCGCAGCGCAGAACGCCGCGCTGACCGGCAACGACTACGCGGTTTTGCTTGTGCAGCCCCGCATGCCGTGGCTCACCGGTACGTCGGACGCCAACGGCAACTTCAACGGCAACACCACCGTGACCGTGATTGACGGCGGCTTCGGCATCCAGGCGGTTCCGAACCTCGTGGCGATCCCGTCGAACATGAACGGTGTTTCGACCAACTCGTGGCCGGTGTTCACCGCGCAGGTCGGCGGTTCGCCTGCTGACACCTCGTTCCTGCAAGCGATCTGATCATGATCGGCGTCAAGAACAAGTCGGAAGTCACCATCAAGGCCCGGTACAACGGCGAGGATTTCACTTTCTCGCCGGGTGTCACCGTGGCCTGTTCCGAGCTCGCCGCGGCGCACATCTTCGGCTATGGGGAGAAGGACAAGACCCGCGCCCTGCACCGCTTGGGCTGGATGACCTCTGCCGGGCAGTATGACGAAGGCGTAAAGCGCCTCGATGACTTCGCGTTCCTTGCCGTTGAGGAAACGAAATTCAAGGAAGAGGCGCCGACCACGCTGCATCTGCCCAAGAAGGCCAGCGACACCATCCCGATGAGCAAGGCGCCCGAAGGCGAGCGTCAGGTCGCTGTCGGCAGGTAACATGACCCGTGCCAACGCTCTCGACCTACATCACGCAGACCCAACGGCTTCTGCATGACGCTAACGCCACGTTCTATTCAACTGCTGAACTGACGGACTACATCAACGCGGGACGGCGGCACGTCGCACTTGACACCGCCTGCCTGCGCGTCCTCGAAACCGTCACCCTGGCCTCGGGTGTCGAGACAAACACCCTCTCCACGCTGTCCACCAAGGGCACGCGGGCGATCGACCTGCTGAACGTGACGGTACTGTGGGGTAACTCGCGCATCCCGCTCCAGTGGGCGTCCTTCACCCAGTTCAACGCCTACTTCCGAACCTGGCAGACCAACCAGTCGCGCCCCGCGGTGTGGTCGAACTTCGGTTCGGGCTCGGCGATGGTCATCTACATCCAGCCGGTGCCGGATCAGGCATACACCGCCTACCTCGACCTGCTGTACATCCCGGCAGATCTCACCAGCGATCAGGATACCGACGAGATTGTCTACCCGTACTCGGATGCCGTTGCCTACTACGCCGCCAAAGAGGCGAAGGTAAAGGAACAGAACTACGGCGAGTCGGCGGTGTTCGAGCAGAAATACAAGGAAAAGGCCGCCTGGGCGATCAGTCAGTCGTACACACGCCGTTTGCCAGACCCCTATGGACAGTTCGGAGCATGATCAATGAAGTCCATCAGCAACGCGCCCAAAGCGCCGGGGCAGATCCCAATCGAGAACAAGGTCTTCCGCGAGTTCGGGGGGATCAACACGCAGGCGGCCCGCACGTCGATCGCGCCGGAGCAGTTCTCGTGGCTGGAAAACGTGATGCCGATCGGGGCGGGCAACCTGAAAGCCGTACCGCAGAAGAACGCCGCGCTGACGACCCTGACCGGCAAGACGGTCTACTACAGCAAGGAATTCAATATTGCGGGTGTCTTCTACATGTTCTATGCGTGTACCGACGGCGCCTTGTTTCAGGTCAAGGTGTCGGATGGCACCCAGACGGTCATCATCGCGGCAGGCACCTACTCGGCTAGCGGCGCGCAGATCGCGCAGTGGAAGAACGAGCGCATCCTGATCATCGACCCCACGGCGGGATACGCCATGTGGGACGGCACCACGTTCTACCGCCTGTCCACGGCCACCACGATCACCGGCACGATTGTGGCCACCACGCTTACCGTGACCGCCAGCAACGGGTGGATCAGCGTAGGCAGTTCTCTTTCCGGCGGCACCGCTTCTGGAATCATTTCCGCGCAACTAAGTGGTGTCGCGGGCGGCGTGACGGGCACTTCCACCTGGTCATTGACCAGCACTGCCGGTAACAACCCAACTACCGCGACGCCCGGTTCGCCCACTTCCGGCACCAGCATTGCCACTTTTGCCGGTCGCGTGTGGATTGTCAACGGCACGGCCAGCCGCACCATCAGCTACACCGACGCCGCTTCATTTGACTCGTTCATCAATTCGGGCGGCTCGACCACCATCACCGACGAGGTGCTGACCGGGCAGATTTACCAGCTTGTGCCGGCCAACAACTTCCTCTACATCTTCGGCGGCGATTCGATCAACGTCATCTCCGACGTGCAAGTCAGCAGCGGGGCGGCGGTGTTCAGCAATACCAACATTAGCGCAAACTCGGGCACGGATCTCAACCAGGCGATCGTGGTCTACTACCGCGCCGTCTGGTACATGAACCGCTACGGCATCTTCGCTCTCTACGGCAGCACGCCGCGCAAGGCCAGCGACGACCTCGACGGCATCTTCCCGCTGATCGACTTCACCAAGTCCGTGACGAGCGGCACCGTGGTCATCTTCAACATCCTGTGCGCCGCCTTCATGGCAACCTACAACGACCCGGTGGCCGGCGCGCGCAAGATCATCATGATCTACTTCAACAAGAAGTGGTTCGTGACTTCGCAGACCGGCAGCCTGACCACGATGGCAACCTCGCACGGGCAACTGGACACGCTCTACGGCGTGGACACGGCGAGCATCTACAAGCTGTTTGGCAACAGCACGCTGTCTATCAGCCAGACCGTGCAGACCGCTTTGTGGGATCTCGGCGACTTCATCCCGATCAAGCAGTCCCTGCGCATCGGTGTGGAAGGCACCCTGCCGGCCTCGACGGGATCGGTGACGGCAACCTGCGACACGGAGTTCGGCAGCCAAGCGCCAGAAGTGCCGTTCGCGCAATCATTCAGCATGATTTGGTACAACAGCAGCGGTTCGGTGTTCTCGTGGACGAACAGTCTCGGCGCGGCCTTTGCGTGGCTGATCGGCGGCTACGTCTGGTTCCAGGGCGACGTGGAAACCACCGGGCACTACCTCGGCATGACCGTGACTTCAAACACCGCCGTGAACGTCTACAACGGATTGCAATTGCAGTATCGACGCCTGCCTGCGGGCTGGGGGAACTAACATGGCAGCCAAACCGGCAACAGGACTTACGACGTTCGGCAGCAACACGACCGGGACGACGACGCAACTCGACAACAACTTCACGGCCATCACCGGGGTTGTGAACGACCTGAACTCCTACGCAAATTACCTGACCGACACGGGCGGCGCGAATGCCTATGCCGCGGCGCTACCTGCCAGCACGACCGGCGCGCTGACGGCGGGCCTGCGCATCCAGTTCAAGGCAAGCGCGACGAACACCGGGGCATCCACCTTCAACTGGAACGCCGGCGGCGCGGTGAACATTCTGCGCCCAGATGGTTCTTCCCTGACAGCCGGTGACATCCAGTTGAATGGGATCGCCGACCTCCAATACAACGGCACCAACTGGATCTTGATCAATCCAGCTTTCGTCACAAGCATTGCTTCAACGGTTCCCGTTCGTCAGACCGTGCTGTCCGGCCCGATTGATTCAAGTGGCTATCCAACGCTTTTGCCGACATCATGCACGAGCTTGAATTTTACGACCTCCAATATCACCGTTTCCGCGCCGGTTGTTGTGACCTCTTCCGGTGGATTCAACTCTTCCGGTGGATCTGACAGGATTGGATATACGACTTCCAACCTGACGTGGACGGGCTTGACCGCCAATGCGGTGAATTATCTCGGCCTGGTCATCGCGGCAAACGGCAACGTAACCACTTCGTTCACCACCGTAATCCCGGTGTTCCAGTGGGGTGGCACGGCCAGCAACGGCAACGGCAACTACACGTTCAACATCCAGGCGATGCAGATGCAGGTCGGCAACGGCACGGCCACCGCACAGACCTTCACCACGTTTGTGGGCGAGGCTAACTGCAACTCAAATGCCGTGGTGAGCGCGGTCAGCTACGCCTACATGGCGCGCTACCGCAGCACACTTACCGACATCCCGCCCGTATCGTGCCGGACGGTGTTCAATCACGCGATCGGCGTCGATCCGCAGTTCCTCACGGCAAATGCGTTTGTGCGCTTCACCACCACCACTTTTGGATGGACAGCCGGCATGGTGGCAAAAGCGGTTTCCTACCACAACGGAACCGGCGTGCCCCCTCTTGACCCGATCGCGCTGGAAAGTGCGACGGCGATGGCGTACTTGTCGGGCAGTTTCGCGGCGGTGGCCGTGCAGAATTCCGAGACTCTGCCGACGACCTATACCGCGGTTCCAGCCGGCAACGCGAACGGCCAGATATTCGTTACCGTGGCGAGGGTGTTTTGAACCTCTCGCCTTTCGTCGATACGCCGTTCGATGATCCCGAAACCTGGGAGACATTTGAACTCGCCCACGGCGCGGCGCACGAAAAGGTGTTTCAGGTGCTGGCGAGATCCGGCAAGAACCTCAACCACTACCCGCTGTTCGACCTGCAAGAGAACACCGACTGGAAACTGATCCACCAAACCGAGCACGAGAGCATTTTTAAGTTGTTGGGGCTGACTGGGCTGCCGGATCTGGCGAGCATGGATCTGGACAAGCAGGATGAATTTGAAGACTGGATGGCGTATCATGCTCAAGTACATTCGAGGATCAACGCAGCACTGGGGATCACGTCATGACCGCAGTCATCGTGCCGCCGTACTATCAGGTCGAGCCTGAAGAGATTGATCGGATTTGGGACGACATCAGGCCCGACATCGAGCGTGCTCTGGCGACGGCGAACGGCGAAGGCGATGCAGAGCATATCCGCATGGGCTTGCGGCGCGGCACCAGCAAACTGATCCTGTTCCCGAGCGACACGGCAGCGTTCGGCGTGGTGTACCAGATGCTGGTGTTCCCGAACTACAAGATTGCTCGCGTGATGCTGGCGTTTGGCAAGAACATGAAGGACGTTTCGGTGGCGATTGAGACTGCCGAGCAGTGGGGCAAGGAGCAGGGTGCGAAGTATGTGGAGGCTTGGGTAGCCACCGAGTCACGAGTGCGGTTGTTCAAGCGGTTCGGGTACGACAAGACGTACACCATCATCCGCAAGGAGTTGTGATCATGATCGAGAAGACGCTGCGCAACAGGTTTGACCCGGAAGCGGGCCGATATTGCTTCACGGGCGTCGAAGAGGCGGCCCCGGTGGCGGCAGAAGCGGTTGGCGGCAAAGGTGCTGCGGACGCTGGTGCTGGCGCGTTGGCTGGCGAAGAAGCTGGTGCAGGATTCCTTCCCGGCATGGGCGGCGAAACTTTAACAAGCGCAGGAGTTGGCCCCGGATTTGAGGCGGCAACCGCAGCAAGTATGGGAGAAGGCGCGGGTTTTCTTCCGGGCATGGGTGGTGAGGCGTTGACTGCTGGCGGCGTTGGGCCGGGGTTTGAGGCTGCGCAGGCCGCAAGCGCCGCTGCCCCTGTCACCCCGGCAGCGCAACTTTCCCCGACCTCTCCCGTGACCGGCATGGCCCCCGGCGCTGCCCCGGAAGCTCCGATAGCGCCCGGCGGCGAAACGCCCGGATTGCCCCCGGCAGCAGACCAACCGTGGGGCGTCAACGCACGTCCGGTCGATGCCTTGGCAAATGCGGAGGGCATGACTCCTGCGCCTGTTGAGCCAGCGCCGACTGGCCCTCCGGTCGATCCTTCCGTGCCCACCGGCCCGACCGGCGATCCGACGGCATACGGCAACAATCCGCTGATCCCGCAAGTTTCCGCTGCCGCCGCCCCACCTGCCACCGGCATCGCCAAAGCATTGCAGTCCCTCGGCATCGTGGACGCAGCAGGCAACATGGGCAAGAACGTCCTGCCGCTCCTCGGTCTTGGCACCAACGCCATCGCGCAGTCCCGCATGGGTAGCACGCTCTCCAAGAGCCTGAACCAGGCTGGGCAGCGTTCCGGGGCCGCAGCAGACCAGTTGCTCGGGCAGGGACTTTCCGGCCAGGCTCCGCAGGCGGTCGTCGCGCAGGCGAACCAGACCTACCAGGCAACGGTGGAGCAGATCAAGCAGCAGTACGCCAACATGGGCCGTGACCCGCGCACCGACACCGGGGCGATT
>Ga0114962_10004322_pt1 | contig 11319 bp, 10 predicted proteins | sample C_130820_MF_Meta_FD_87017 | JGI IMG/M metagenome (GOLD analysis project Ga0114962, IMG submission 87017) | Freshwater microbial communities from Lake Croche, Canada to study carbon cycling - C_130820_MF_MetaG | ecosystem: Environmental > Aquatic > Freshwater > Lake | place: Lake Croche, Canada... | reverse complement strand
CCCCCACTTGGATATGGTGGGGTTTGAATAAAACTATAAATCTGGTTAGAGAAATTCCAGCTTCCTGCTGGAATACTCGAAAACCCAGTTAATGGAAGATTAAAACTAGCTATGGTTCCGGTGCCATCTGTATAAGAAAAATAACCATTATAATTAGTTGGATTATATATCGCATTTCCAGTAGGTCCAGGACCAGCGCGGGGAACAAGTCCCATACCAAACCCAGTGGGTCCTACGTTATTTAATAATGGCTGAGATGTTCCGGAATAACCGCCAGTCTGTGTTGCATAAAAATAATACTCAAGTCCAGTTGATATTCCCTGAGGTCCTTGTGAACCAGTTTGACCGTTCTGACCATTTTGAGGAGAAAAGGGAGTTATAACTTGACTAATTTTTGAACCATTAGACCAAAACTGGATGTATTGATTAGTAGCAAAAGGTGTGGTTGAAATAAATCGAATATCTACATAATCTGTAGCGGGATTGTTTATAATTTTTGTTGTTCCAGAAAATAGTGAAAATGTATTAACTGTATCTGTATTATTTATAGTTACTGGAGACCCTGAAACTAATAGTGTAGCAGTTATGCCGGAATAATATATAATTTGGGGAGTTATGGTTATTGTTGCATCTGTTGGTACACAGCTACATGTTGAATCAGTAATAAATGTTTTAGCTTGGATTGAAAAATTCCATGAACCAGCTGGAATAGTTTGGTATCCAGTCAGTGGTAGTCTAAAATCACCAACTATCCCTGTAGCATTTATCCATGAAAAATACCCAGTAGCTCCAATTCCATAACCCGGCGGTGTATTTGGTATTTGAACAATACTTCCACCAACGGGACCAGGACCTAGCGTTGTGTTGACTGGAAATGGTCCAACATAATTAAGAACTGGCTGTGATGTTCCGGAATAACCTCCTGCTTGGGTGGTATGAAAGTAATATTCAACTCCAGATGATAGTCCCGGAGTTCCCGTAGCGCCAGGAGTTCCCGCTGGACCCGTATTTCCGGGTAAAACGCAGTTTGGGTTGGATTTTGCATTTAAGTATAATTGGTAGGCATTTACTTGCGCAGGCATCTTAACATTTTAAGAAGAGATTAGTAATGGAGGGTTTAACATACCAGCAAGTTTTGGCAGACCACTATGAAGAAACAGGCAAGAATGTGCTAGTTCATCAGAACGAATATTCGGATGAAGTTCCTGCAGAAGATAAACTTCCAGATGAACTTGAAGATCAAGCCGACTTTAATAAGTTTTCTCCCCGTCATGCTCCTGAACATCACGAACCTCCTACAAAGCAAGATGATAAGACGAAACTAAGCCTTGTATATGACAAGCAAACTCAGGTAAGACTTATTAATATTGATTCTCGGTTTCGTAATGTTGGATCAACATCGGTAGCATCGACAGTTGCTACTACCGGTGATACGGTAACAGACTATTTTATTACTAAGGTAAATGACCAATCTAATAAAACTAAGGCGGTGTATAACCAATCATCGGCTACAGACTATATTTTTAAACTGAAGGAACCAATCAAGAATGTTATTTCTGTTCGTCTTTCTAGCATTGAAATTCCTAACTCGTTTTATACATTCTCACGAGCAAGAGGTAATGTTTTATTCCAGATTACATGTGCAGGGCAAACTGCTATTTTAGAAATTCCCGCAGGAAATTGGGATTCTACAGTATATCCACCAATTAATGATAGTTCTACTATAGGTAGTGTTGGATTTCCATATGTAGTTAATTCAAATGGATCTATAACAGAGGCACAATTATATTCATACCCATCTATTCTATGGAAGGTATCATGGACCATCAATACATGGCTTAAAAAAATAAACTTTGATGTGACAACAAATTGGTTTATCTGCGATTATATTGATATCCCTACTGGTAAAATTGTTATAAAGACAAAGACAGAAGTTACTCAATTTATTATTAATTGGGTTGTTGATCCAAACGCGGTATCTGATAATGCTGATGTTTTAAATACAGATTATCCTCAAAACTTAGATACAGTAATAAACAGATCTGGAACCACTGTGGCGGATTTTGGGTTGGGATATAACCTTGGATTCCGCAATACAATTTACGATTCAAGTGTTCCACCAACAAATTTATCAAGATTAAATGCTGGATTTCCACCAAATAGCGCTACTTTAGTACTCAAACAAATCTATGCAGAAGCTATTTTAAATACGACAGACACTAACTATGTATTTTTAACTTTGGATCCCGATTGGAAGGTTATTGAGCAAGAAACGCCAGATAGAAACCAGCTCTATGCGTTCGCAAAGATTGTAATTGACCAACCTAAATTTACAATTAATTATGACAGTGGAGCTAATACGCTCACCAAAGAATATTTCTTAAAACAGCCCACAAACATTCATAGTTTTCCTGTTCGGCTAAGCGACCCATACGATCAGGATATTGATTTGAATGGAATGGATTTTTCATTCACACTTGAAGTTCGTGAAGTTCTTAGCTCGGCTTTATATGAGACTATGCGATCTTAGTCGAAAGAACATTCAAGCTATTAACTGTAGTAACGCGTGTCTCTCTTTGATTTATATAATCTGACATAATCTGAATTAATTCAGTCTTCTGTGAGGTTATTACATTTAATTTTGCCGTTACTATAGCCTGTGTAGCAATACCCTGAGCCACCACAACCGCCGTCCGGTTTGTCATAGTTTGATTATGGATTGCGTAGGTATCAATAATTATTTTAGGTGTTTGTTTCCTAAACATTATTTAGCTCTCACATTAAATTTACTTGAGACCCCCGCCCCCGACCTCCCCCCCACCGCCAGTTACTACGTCTCCAAACTCGACCAAGTAGCACTGCCCGGATTGTATTGGCATATTAGTTGTAACACCATTACTTAAAATGGATATAACGACGGGTTCTTGACCTGGATTGCAGAATGCGCCGCCACTTTCGGTGGCTGTATAATTGACACCAAGACTTAATAAAAATGCTGGTCTTGTTATTTCTAAGCCCTTGTCTGTGAAAGTAAAGACTCCGGCAATTGATGTTCCAATAGGGGCGCCAAGCCAGGGATTCATAATTGTATAAGATCCGTCAGTAGGGGCTCCTGGTGGCGAGCCACCACCACCATTGCCACCTCCCTATGCGGCGACGAACTTAATCTCGTAAATCTTCTCGACTGACGCGGATTCTGAGCCCGCCCCAACAGCCATACCAGCGATTAAATATCTGCCGGCCGTACCGTCGATTCCGTCGAGCGTATACGCGCGAGTCTTCTCTAGGTTGTATCTGACGTAAACGCTGATAGAATCGCCAGGCGCGAAATCAGCACCGCCGTCCTTCGTCTTGTCCGCCGCCACCGCCTGCTCGTATAGCGTAACTGGGTGAGACCCAGCCGCGCTTGACGCCCCCGGCGAGAGGAGCGTGTCGGCGAGCGTGCTGCCCACAAATGGGTTATTAACTACCTTGACAACAGCCTCAAGGGGGATGTTGGCGGGTACCCACGCGCTAATTCCTGTGAAGTCGGAAGTAATCTTCTTGAACTTACCCTGAAGAGTGTCTACCTCAAAATTAGCCCCGCCTAGCTTATCCTTCGTGACATCGCTAAAGTCCGCACTTACGGTGGGTCCGTCAGTGGACCCCGCGAAAAGACCGTGAAGGTCAAACGTTACCTCTGGGAAAGCCTCCGCGCGAGCGGTTACGCGGTCCTCCGCCGTGTAGTTGCCAGTCCACGTGAGGGCGCTATTGAGCTGCTCTACGCTAACTGAGAGCGTGATGGTATCCGTCGCTGTGACGGGGGCGTCATCTGTCTCACCAGCTAACTTGATATCTGTCTGCTGGGAGATTGTCTCATCGAAAACTGACTGGTAGTAAAGGGCGGACATTGTTATACTCTTAACGAGGACGATATTCGTGGCGTATATAAAAACATATACCCCCCCGTCTAATAATGGATTTAGTGTATGAAACCCACTTTTTAAAGACAATTATTGCGGATTTCCAACAAATCCTAGTCTTCTTACGACCGGGTATGTTTGGACAATTATATCTCCAAAAGGTATGGGACGAGACTGTAAAACAGGTAGAAGGATATCACTTAACTCAACTTGGAACGATGTATTTTATTTATTATAAAATGTTTGGAGAAATTGCGTCAAGCACACCAACCTATCAACAGCAACGAAACATCAATCAAGTATGGTTAGCAATGAATCTTCCACAAAATGTTATTGATGTATAATAATGGACAAGCCAATCCACAGTTCTCAAGTCGAGAGCCATTACAACATGACTTCGAGCAATCACCTCTTTTCCGCTCCTGCTCACAATGGGGCAGTTCCAAACATCATGGACAAGGTTGGAAACGCCCACGCATCCACACCATACAAGACGAACCCTGAAACTGGAAATGTCTTTAATATTTCCATGAGAAGTGACCTCGTAGGTCACATACACAAGTCAACGCCACTAAATGAGATATTCTTTAGTGACGCGAACGTCGATAAAATTCAGAGTGACATCCAAAGTCAGGTTAGCCTTATGAGTGGGGGCAAGTATCAAGTTGACCGCCAGAGCGACAAGGAGTTAAAGATTATCATGCGAAGCTACTATTTAATGTATGGTAAGAATGACCCGTCACAGGTAGCTGGGGAGTTAGCAGACCTAAATGGGCGTGTTGTAGGCTACGCAGCGGGTAAGGTTTATTCTGAGGTAGATTTCCACATGTTCTACCTAAAGGATATCCAAGACTTCGCTGCTCCAATTGCGAACCCAATGAATCCCCACGTTTATGGAACGCGTACTGGAGAGCTCAAGTCTTTCTTTTAGACATGTAATGGACCTTATAACATTTCACGACCAGATTTATGGAAAGTATGATAAGAAACTATATCTATTCGAAGCTACTTGGGATTCATTCAGACCCATAGCAGGAATAGCTTGGAACGGTAAGATGTTCGTTCCGATAGAATCACACAAATCAGATTTATTTAGCGAGACATATGGGTATGGATCGTTAAATGAAAAAGCACTTTGTAGAAAATTAATACAAGAAACAGAGCTCTCCGAAGCACGCGAAGTTAAGGACCCAATCATAGTATGGAGATGGTATGGTGAGCAAAACGTCAAATGGTGGAGAGATAGACCATGTGTATTTTTACCATGCGTTTCTAAAGATAATGAATCATGGAGACTATATCTGCGGTATCTTGAATCTAAAGCCAAGACTTTGCGTAGACCTTTTCACGGACGTTCTACAAGACGTTTAGTAGCAAAGTGAGTTATTCAGCAAATGAAGATTAATATTATTAGTGATAATCGTCCAAAGACTGGACTAATGCAAGATGTTCGAATTCTAGCGGGGCTTCTTCATGTAGCCGATACTCAGGTAAAGCTTGTTCAGTATATTCAGCCACAATGTGAAGAGGCTGATATTAATATTTTTGTGGAAGTGGTAAACCCATCACTGCTGTCATATGCTTCAAAGAATATTTGGATTCCAAACCACGAACAGACCTACCGGACTTGGTTGCCATATGGCAATATGATGGATGAGATTTGGGTAAAGACTCGGGAAGCTGAGCTTATCTTTAAGCCCCTAACAACAACGCCTATTAAATATATTGGGTGGACATCCATTAATAAGCAGACACCATCACGAAAGAACTATTATAAGGCGATTGTTCCACTTGGAAAGAATCAGAACAGGGAGATTGCCGCTCTATTTGATGCATACAGACGCGTAGACAGAACTACTTATTCAAAACTTCCCATCTTGAATGTTGTATCACATACTCCTATTGAAGTTCCCGAAACCATTAAGGATTCTGTAGTATTACATGGTCTTCTTTCAGATGCAGACTATGACAAGCTTCTAGCAGAATGCGGTGTATGTATCTGTCTTTCGAAGGCTGAGGGATTTGGACACGCAGTAAATGAGGCTATGGCTTCGGGATGTAATCTAATTCTGTCAAATATTCCTGCCTTTAATGAGCTAGCTCCAACTGAAGCACTATTCTGTAATTCTCGTGAGATCACCCCATCAAAAGACTGTCTTGGAAATCTAGTGTATTCCGATGTTAAGTCTCTCTGTGACGTATTGGAGCAATATGTTGATACTTCATTCGAAGATAGACGGGCTAACAGTGAGTCGGTTCGTCTTAGATATGAGACTCGGCATAAGGAGTTCATTAAGACAGTTAAGGAGTTATTTCAGACTCTTCCTATTGAACCATCTGTAATGCCAAAGGAAGATGAGCTTCCATGCGTTTCAATTGTTTGCGTAACTTACAACAGACGTGTATTCATGCCTATTCTAAAGTATTCTTATATGATTCAGTCATATCCTGAAGATAAGTTGGAATTAATTATCGTAGATGACGGTGAGGATTCAATTGAAGATACACTTATCGGAGTTCCTAATGTAGTCTACGTAAGACTTGATTCCAAAAAGACTGTTGGTGAGAAGCGTAATATTGGAGTTTCCAAGGCTATGTATGATGTTGTAACCTTTATGGATGATGATGACGTTTATCCCAATAACAGTGTTCTTCAGAGAACCGCTATGATGCTTAAGACACCTGCAAAGGAGTGCGCTTTCTGTACAACGATTCCCTGCTATGACATCTCAAAGTATTCATCATTCATGAATGTTCCACCACTTCAGCTTGAAATGTCCGAACGTGTTTCTGAAGCTACTCTGATTTTTACTAAGAAGTTCTGGGAAGAACGTCCATTTAGTGAAGTTCAAATAGCAGAAGGCGACTCATTCATTCGCGGACGCGAACACATGTGTCGGGAGCTTTCTCCTCAGGAAGTTATCGTAAGTCTAGTACATCCCCTCAATACTTCCTCACGTAAAATCCCTGACTTTAAAGAGCCAAACGGTTGCCATTACGGCTTTAATGAAAAATTATTTGCGATGGTGTCGGAAATCGGCGAATCTCTTTAGAGACCGAACATCTTGCCCATCGAGACGCTTGAGTGACGGCGCTTGTTCTTACGCGTGCGCTTGCCACCCGTGGGGGCGGCGGCATCCGCAACGGCGGCGGGAACGACTACTGCATCCTTCTCAGCACCACCGCGAAGCTTCTTGCCGAGCTTCTTGAGCATCTTGCGAGCCTGCTTCTTCGTTACGACCTGGAGCTTGCGACGGCGACCACCGACCGAGGCGGGCGAAAGGGCGGAAAATGCTTCTACTGGGGATGACATTTGTTTATACTTTCCAGAAGAGAAACTTTTAGGAGGAGCAAGTGAGACAATCATTTAACGCGGGCTCGACTGTGAATTTCTGGGCTGACGATGCAGCCTTCGTTCTTAGATAATAACACCCCGTCTTCAAACCTTTCTTCCAGGCGTAGAAATGCATAGATGAAATCTTAGCATATGTGGGCTCGGAAAGGAACAAATTAAGTGACTGCGACTGGCAGATAAATGGGGCTCGGTCGGCTGACATGTTAATAAGAATCTTCTGTGGAATTTCCCAAGCAGTCTTATACACGTCACGTAGTAGCTCAGGAATCTCGACAATACCCTGAACACTCCCGTTATTCGCGATAATCTGAGTGCGAATATCTGATGTCCAAAGGCTTAGCGCGGTTAGGTCATTAACAAGATGCTTGTTGACCACGATGAAGTCCCCAGCTAGAACTCGGCGAGTATAAAGGTTGCTCGTAAACGGCTCGAAGCACTCATTGTTACCTAGAATCTGGGATGTAGATGCAGTTGGCATAGGAGCTACGAGCAGGGAGTTGCGAGCTCCAAACTTAGCAACATTAGCCCGAAGCACGTCCCACTCTAGATAAGGGGTCTGGTTTGGAATGGCTCGCCATAGGTCAAACTGAAACTTACCCTTAGAAAGTGGCGATCCAGGATATGACGGGTATGGTCCATCAACCGTGTGCTCATCGTGCCTGTAGGACCCCACCTCGATTGAACGATTAATAGAGGCTTCCATCGCCGCGTAATAGATATTCTCAAAGATTTCACGGTTTAGGTTTGATGCCTCTAGCGACTCCCATGGCATCTTAAGAAGAGCAAATACATCTGCTAGACCCTGAACGCCGATACCAATTGGGCGGTGACGCGTATTAGAATTATAACACTCAGTAGTTGGATAGAATGTCTTATCAATGACGATATCCAAGTTACGAGCAAGAATGGAAGTATATGCTCTCAACTTGCTAAAGTTGAAGAACTTAACACCATACTCGACGTTATACTCGACAAACTTTGGAAGAGCCAGAGAACCAAGGTTACAGACAGCCGTCTCATCTGGGGAAGAATACTCCATAATTTCGACGCAAAGATTTGAACTCTTAATGGTTCCAAGATGTTGCTGGTTGCTTGTGGCATTCACAGCATCCTTATAGCAGAGGTATGGTGTTCCAGTCTGAATCTGGGCGTCCAGAATCATCTGCCACAACTTCTTCGCCTTGATAGTTTTGCGACCACGGTCACGACGCTCATAGTCGCTATACAGAAGGTCAAAATCATTACCCCAGCAATCGGCGAGTCCGGGACACTCCTTGGGACACATCAGAGTCCACTCCATATCATGCTCTACGCGATACATGAACAGGTCAGGAATCCACAGCCCATAGAACAGGTCGCGTGCACGGTCCTCCTCTGCTCCCTGATTCAGCTTAAGCTTCAAGAAGTCCTCGATATCTGCGTGCCACGGCTCTAGATAAACCGCAAATGACCCATTACGCTTCCCTCCCTGATTCACATACTTAGCAGTATCATTGAATACCTTCAGCATAGGGACAATACCGGTCGACTCACCATTGGTTCCGGCAATACGTGAACCACGAGCGCGGATGTCATGGATAGAAAGACCAATACCACCTGCCCACTTAGAGATTTGGGCACAGTCGCTCAGCGTATCATAAATTCCCTTGATTGAATCCTCCTTCATAGTCATTAGGAAGCAAGATGATAGCTGTGGCTTAGGTGTGCTAGAATTGAATAGCGTTGGAGTAGCATGGATGAAGAATCCCTGCGATAGAGCGTCATAAGTCTCCTTAATCTTCGGCATATTCTCACCATGTAGCTGGATAGCTACACGCATCCAGAGGTGTTGGGGGCGTTCGACAACCACCCCATGTCGCTTAAGAAGATATGACTTCTCTAGCGTCTTGAACCCAAAGTAGTCGAACATGAAGTCGCGAGAATAATCAATCATTAGCTCATACTGAACTGGGTTGTTAGATACTAGGTCGTAATAGTTGATAGATATGACACTATCTTCCACATCATAACCATGAAGCTTGGTTACACACTCTAGAAGAGTGGATGGTGTATTCTTATGGTGATTATCAACCAAGATACGGGCTGCCAACATGCCATAATTTGGGTGATACTTAGACTGCATCATTGCACACGTTTCTGCAGCGAACTCATCGAGTTCAGAAGTCTTGACATTGTCTGATAGCTGACTACACACCTTCTGGGCTACCATGTCCGGGTTTACTTGCTCTAGCCCATCCGATAACTTGCGGATACGCTGGAGAATTTGATCAAATGATACTGGCTCACGAGAACCATTGCGCTTGAGTACATATAGATGGTCTGACATATTGCTGTCTATAATACTCGTTCTAATTAAATCCGTTCTCAATGAATAAATGGAGAAGCAACCCGAACAAAACCCACAAACTCCCATTAAAAAAGTTGCACCATCTTCTGCAAAGAAGACGGCGAAGGGTGGCAGACGTCGCAAGACCAAGACTAAGAAGCGAGTTTAACTGAAATATGCATGGCTTCAAGTTCGTGAACTAGAAGTCCAAGAACATATGGAGCCGTCAGTGTAACATTTTCTAATTCAGCATTGTTATCTAATAACCCACTCTCAGGTTGGAATAGAAGTTCTGCCTTATCTGAGCGTTCCATTAAAGACTCATTTAAAAACTTAGAAAGACCGTGAGATATCAAACAGTCGCGTTCCATCTCGCCAATACGCAGACCACCGTCATTTGCTCGACCCTCCACCGGTTGATGAGTTAATAGCTTCTTTGGACCAGTCGTGCGATAATTGAGCTTATCTTCTACCATCAGCTTGGAACGGATGTAATATGTTGGTGCTAAGAAAATCTCGGACTCCATCATTTCACCGGTATGTCCCGAATACATCACTTCATGACCATATGGATGAAACCCAGCTTTTAGAAGAAGTTCGCGTGTCTCACCAACTCTATTCTGCGTAGAGAAAGGTGTTGAGTCAATCATACTTCCCATATGTAGCCCTAACTTGGTAGACATACCTTCAATAAACTGTCCAATCGTCATACGTGATGGGAAGGCGTGAGGATTTACTATCATATCCGGCTTCAATCCTCCTGCAGTGTAAGGCATGTCTTCTTCACGAACACGCAATCCAACCGTGCCCTTCTGCCCGTGACGAGCCGAGAACTTATCGCCTAAAATTGGAATACGGTGTTCAGCTACACGGATTTTTACTGCATGGAGTCCATTAGCAGTGGGATAACGATATACTGAATCTACAAACCCAATCTGCCCCTTCTTTGGAACCTTAGAAACATCATTATGCCCAACAGTTACGCCGTTCTTAGTTTTAGGTGTTATAATGCCAACTAGGATTGTTTTATCATCAACTGGAACCCCAACACGGATTATACCATCGGAATCTAGGAGGTCATAATTATATCCTTCTTTGCGAGTAACAGTTTCACGGTATTTAGGGTCAACTGCGATATTGGCAAACTCTGAAGATGATAAGACCTTAATTTCACCCTTATCGAATGTTGATTCCAAAGCTTCCTCCTCAAAATCGTATGAGTGGTAATAGGTTGTATGGAACATTCCACGTTTTAGTGCTCCCTCATTTAGCAGAACAGAATCCTCCTGATTATAACCAGAATAAACCATTAAGGCTACAATAGGATTCTCACCGTATGGTAGGCAACCAGAACCTCCCAATATTTTATTATACAGCCAAGTCTGAGATAAGGGTCTCTGTGCATAATTCAACCATGTAGAAATAGTGTCAAATCTCTTATTGAAAGCTGTATTAAACCAACCACACGCCTGTTTTACTTGCTGGCAACTGAAAGCATTACGCGTTCCTGGATCAAAATCTGAGTTTGGTAGAACACTAGCAGTAGCAGACATAATTGCGATACCGTGAATCTCTGATGGCTTTGTAGGAGAAAATGGTTCCATGCTAATTCTTAGACACTCGGTTTCAGAGGCATCAATATAGTCCATAGTTTTCTGGCGAATAGCTTCCCAAGTCTTAATCTTCTTAACCTGGTCTCCCTTGACACCTTCACGATAAATGGGTCTCAGTGGTCT
>Ga0114962_10004321_pt1 | contig 11320 bp, 6 predicted proteins | sample C_130820_MF_Meta_FD_87017 | JGI IMG/M metagenome (GOLD analysis project Ga0114962, IMG submission 87017) | Freshwater microbial communities from Lake Croche, Canada to study carbon cycling - C_130820_MF_MetaG | ecosystem: Environmental > Aquatic > Freshwater > Lake | place: Lake Croche, Canada... | reverse complement strand
TCGGCACGCGGATGAATAAACTTCCAATACTCGTCGCGCCATTCCTCCACTAAGGCTCCACCCTTGACAAAGACAGCCTCAACGTCCCATGTTAGCGGCAGCCCCTCAGAAGCATCCATACCTTTTAGGACTCCGCGCCGAGCCTGATCGCCCTTCTTTTCAATCATACGTAAAAAGAGCTCGGCCTCATCCATAGACCACCTTTTACACACTTCCGCGACAACATCGTACTGAATACGCTGATTTACCACTATGAATCGCCCGGTTTTCTTCATAGTTCGAAACTCTTGCATGACACATTCATGACCATTCTCATTCAGTTTGTGAGTTAGACTATGGGGCAGGAAGTCATTGCCCATGAGAGACATTAAGGTAACATAATTAATCGTCTCATCCAACCCTTTTACACCAACCCGCATCTTGAGTTGTTCAATATTCATGAATGAGTATTCTTGTTCTTGACCTTGACCTTGTGTCGCCGAACCAAATTCTTGCTTTTCGCGCAAAAGCCAGACTGGCTTTTTAAGAGTCTCGCTGCAAATCATACTCAAAAGAATAAGATCTGCATCAAGTCCGTAAATAATGATATCACTGACTGCATCCTCTGGGCAACTCTTGGCTAACCAACGCATCAATTTATGCTCCCCCTCGCCCTGTTCTTGTACACTACTTAGTTCCCAACCCTTTCCATGTCCTCCATGTTCCTTAACCAATCCCTCTAACTCCCGAGTTAGCTTATCCATAAAGGCTGTTCCAGGAGTAATAGAATTCGAGTCCCAGCCAGAATCTGATCCAGATTGTTTCCGTAACCAAGCAGACTTGAATCGACGAACACGCTGTTGCCGAATTTTCGCCATCGGTACAACTCCGTCAACGGCTAGATATACCTTCTTTGGACGACCAGCAACAGTCCATACCTCTTTTACAGTTTTAAGAACCTCTTTCAAGAGTGCTGCTTCCCAAATATCGATATCGTAAGGATCGGCGCCCAAACCTGGCGCAGCTGGCATATCTGGTGCACGAATACATCTATAAATCAAACAATTGAAGTCAAAACATAGCACCTGTGCATCTACAGATAATTTATTTGACACAATCCCTGGAAATTTCTGTATAATTCTTCTGAAATACGAGGGGATTCCCATCTTACTAAGAAGTTGTCCTCTGGCTTTAGAATGGCCGAACCTGCACCTTCGGTTGGAGCATCAGCAGCACCAGCAACTCTTACACCTGAAACAACAACACAGACTGCTATGGATAAAAAGGATAACCGCAGCATCTTACAACTCTTTTTAGAATTTGTTCTTATCCCGATTGACACATCGATGTTTAAGATTGCCCCTGAAATTGGCCATCTTGCACCAATTATATTAACAGGAGGAGCTCTTTTCGTTTCAGCCGTCACGATTAATTACCCCATGTTCATGTTTGCTCTGGCATCCATCGAGGCATCTGTATTTTATAATATGCTGGCTAATTTTTCAGACTATATTGTGACACCGACATTTGGAGTAGATACAACTGCTTCCGACAAAGAAGGATGTAAGAGTTATTTCCAGACACTGACACCTTCCCGATTCGGTTTCTTCTTTAATAATGGGCTGAAGAAAGTATTTCCTAATTATCCGCTCTATTATATCACTTTTGCAGCTACATATTGCATCCAAGGACTTATGTACTACAGCGAGGAGTGTTCTCAAATGGGTCCTGAATACAGCAACCGTCCTTATTTAGCAATCATTGGAGCAGCAATGTTTATAGTGCTATATATGCTATATTTATTTGTGTATGGATGTGATAGAAATATAATAGGCCTTCTATCGACTGTTATCCTGGCTACATGTGTTGGATATCTGATTGCTTTCCAGAACTATAGTGTATTTGGAAAACCGGCCGTAAATATGCTCTTCATTCCCCAGCTCATAAAACGTACAGGAATGGATTTTGTCTGTGTATCTACGGCTGACAAAACCTGAGCAAGATTACCGTCAAATATAAAATTTAAGAACATCAGTTCTTAAATTTTATATTTTCGGACTGTCTGCGAATGATGTGAAGTACAAAGAATTTAAACGAAGTGAAGGAGTTCTTAAATTCTGTACTTCACGTTAGTAATGGAGGGATACATTAAAAATACTAGAGATTTCACAAGTGATGTTTTCTTGACCCTCCCTATTATTATAGTAGGATTTGTATTTTTTATAGGAACTCTTACATCAAATGTTGGAATGTTATATTTATTTGTAGGTCATGCTATTCTCGTTCCTTCTCTATCATTTTTAGCAAATGCGAAAGGCTCGGCTTGGTTTGAAAATGATTCTTTCAGCATTCTAAAACTCTTTCGATGGCTTTTCAGCGTGTCCTCAGTCTTTTTTACATTGTTGTATGGATTCAGGCTTGATGTTGGAAATTGGCTCTGGTATATACCTGTAATGATACCCTTTGTGGGTCAGTTTATCATGCATCATCTGCAACAAGATAAATCAGTATTCTGGTTTTTTAATATACCTGCCTGGTTCACAACTCCTAATCCGATGACTCGTGCCGCTGCCACCTGCGACTTACTTCCTGGCGGATCTGAACTCAAGTATCCTGAAGTTTCTCCGTCAAAGTGGGTGACTCATATCGCCTTTTTCTTTGGCTTTATATTCTCAAATGCAGCTGCTATATATAATCAGCCCTCACCAATTATAAGAGCCGGCTCTGATGAATCTGATACGGCGGCTCGTCAGGCGAAACTTGATGAACGCATAACAAATCGCAAGGTTCTATCTGCGGGAATTATGACTTCTTCCATTGTTATCTTACTTATAACATTAGGTCTTCGATATTGGAGAACTCCTTGCGAAGCAGGATTTTTCTATTCTTTGATACCCAGTATAATAATAGCAACAACGGGAGCCTGTTGGTTTAATATTCTATATTACATTTGTGGCGTAAAACCGACGGATGTCTTAGGAATCGTGCAAGGCATGATTTCTCCAGACATGGCTGATAATCCGATTGTGTGTCTAGGTTCTTAAGCACTGAACCCTATCCACATACGAAAATGACGATTAAATTCTTTTATATTTTCCCCTTTTACTTGACCTTTTAGAAGAGAATCGCTTAAGACATTTGTATATGCCTTCCACGTTTCTAATAATTTACGATTGTCTGTGGGTTTTCCTAGCTCAGGTGTAAAAGGGATTGTTGATGGTTTTCCAAGGCGGCGATTTACTTCTTCGTGAAATGTCCAGAACCAGAGTCCGTAGTCCGCGCCGGCGACTGGGGGAGGATTGGCTTTCCGATATTCTTGCACATGGTCGCGACATTCTTTGCATGGGATAATGGATTCGAGATGATCGAGAAGCCAGCGTAATTCTCGGAGTTCGTCAATATAGATTTTCGGAGAGCTTAGTCCTGCTCTTGCACCTATGGTGTGTAGAAGTGACCAGAGGATGGGTCCCCATACATTAGGTGCGGCCGGCATTACTAAAATTGAAGCGGATGTTTGTTATTTTTGGGAGTCCGCGGCAATGCAATATCCAGTTGTTGCCGAAATTTGGTCACTCTTTGAAAGCACTTTGAGTATACAGGCTAAGAAGTTGGTGGAAGATATTGCCAAACATGAGGGAGCTGATCCAAAGGCTTTGTGGGCGAAAGTGAGACCGCAGGTTCGGGTAGGACTTTTAAACTACGAGATTCCTGAGGATGCTCCAACAACTTGTTCGCATTCCTCTGGTCTATGTGAGGGAGGGGCAATTCGCTTGCGATGCCGAGCCCCTTGCATGATAGGATTTGATGCATGTCCTCGTCATATAGGAACAGCCAAGTCTGACCCGAGCGGTTTGTATGAATTAGTTGCCAGAAAATTGGATTATAAGGGTGCTTCATACTTTGTTGATAAGAATGGAATCGCGCACGATAAAAACGGGAGGCCGAAGGGGCATGTGAAAGAGGATGTGCTGTACTTATTCGAGGTTGGCACAAAGCCTTAAACAATTTATGATGTATTTCTAATAAATGAGAGGTCAGGAGCCGGCCAAAAAAGCTCGCAAGCGTTTGCCTCTGTCGCAGAGGCAAAAGCAGCAGCAAAAGCCAAAAACCAGCTGCAAACCATTCAATCTTCACTTCCGCCCCATATGTTTTAATATCCTCCCCTCATATCTTTTTCATGCGAATATCCTCAGACACCTAAGATTTATGTCATATTCAATACCCCAACAAGTTCAATATGTTCTGCAAGTTTCAAGATCCCCCTATAAATACAGAGTTCCCTTTGTGGCATTTAATAATGGTAACTTCTGGTCAATCCAAGATTCAAAGCCTCTTATCGATGCAATAAACGTAATTCGCCGCTCCAGATTTCTGTTCCGTATATTATTACATCACTGGCGGTCTCGTAAACTGATCACAGTAAATACTGACGACGTGGCCACACTGGAGACACCCAAGAAAGCCATTTTCGTGGTCGACTGGCAAACAAAGAAAAAGTATCAATACGAGGCCACCACCCTTATGCGCGATATGACAGAACGGCTGCTCAATCACGACGGATTTTTCGACACGTCACAAGAACCTCGTAACCCATTAACAAACAACCCTTTAACACAAGCCCAGACACTTTCGATATGGAATCAAATCTCTTACGCTGGTATTCCTGTCAGTACAGCATTTACAGCCTATAGACAATGTCATTGGAACCTGGAAAGATTTATAAGAGAATATTCTAAGAATCTTCAACTTCACGCCTTTCGCCGAACAATGCAGAATACACGTCATGGAGATTGTATAGAAAGATTACTGGATTTTATTGATTATGTATATGATCAGGAAGATTGTATCTACAATCGATTTGCCTATAAATATGTACTGAGTAAATTTCCAGATAATGATACAATTAAATCATGGGCATCCTTTTGCACACGTTATTATGAGGCATCCATAATATATCAAAATAGAGACCAGGCTTTGGTAATACAAGATGCAGTAATAGAAGGTGCTCTTAAACTATTGTACAAGCAGGATAGTATAATACAAATATATAATATTCATAGACGATATCTTTTAACACAGGCACAAATACAGATTGTTGGCGAGGCTTAATTATTTACGGGGCTAATAATAAATGGTTTTCCCACCAAAAGAATTTGATACTGCTCCTATTGTTTTATTATCAATTCACGGGAGATATAATTCTCTATCTAAATATACTCTTCCTCCGAATACCTGGATTTTTGAGACAACCGATGTTGGAGATGTTTGTTTATCAACAATTGATCAGCCTCTATGGCAATTCGTGCAGGGTGAAAATCGCGATAAATTCTTGGCCTATTTGAAAGATGAAGGTAATGATGAGAATGAAGAAATGAGAGATACTTTCAAAGAAGTTATTTCTCAATTAAATTACTATGAACCTGGTGATATGATATATGAACGTGAGTTTATCTTTTCAAAAGAGGACAAAGATATGAATTTCTACTTATTTCCCGTTGGAAAAAAGTTTCATAATCCTGTAAAGGGATCGGCTATTTTACCTGAATTGAGAAAGCATATAATTGATACAGAAGAAATGCAGAGTACAAGTACAATCATTGAAGAGGCTCGGAAAAAACATCGCGAATTAAAGAATGGTGCAATTTTTATAATTTCATCGTGTGGTGCAATTACGCCAACGAATTACAAGCATTTTGGAACAGAGATTGAAAAGCATCAGAGGGCTCAGATTCTTAAATTCAAGGAATATACAACGGCGGCTTCCTTGGATGCTGTTTCTGCAAAGTCACCTCCTGTCAGCCGAAAGAGTCGTTCCTTGCGTCGACCGAAGGAGACTGTTTTACCGAGTGAAGAAAAACGCAATCCTTCTAAAGAATTATCGAGAGCTGAACCAGGACTTACAATGAATGAGGACAGCCCACCGCTGCAATCGCGAAAGGGCGGATTTGTTCGACAAAAGACAAGAAAAATAAGAAAACTAACAAATCTTTGCCCTTGTTCTCCCGATGTTGGCGATTGTCCTAGGTGTAGTAAGAATTGTATAAAACATAGAAGAAAAATAGCAAGGACGCAGAAGAATAAATAAATATAACTTTAAGATTATCTGTTAGATATGTTTGGCCAACCGACTCCCAGCCAACTTACTGAAATCCGTCGTGTAAAAGCGATGGTCTCTGACACGATGAGTGGCCAGTGTTTTGTTGGACCAACTGGGCCAACCGGTCCAACAGGACCAGCAGGACCATCTGGCGATGGTGCCGATCTTGTTTCGACTATAGAAGGCTTGGGAACTTTAGGATATGTGAGCACAGCATCATTGGTATCTACGACCCAAGGAATCTTAAATAGTGGTGGAGGTGGAGGACTTCCATTAATTGCTTTAACATCAACCGTGGCTGGCCTTGGTACTTCTCAGTACGTAAGTACACCCTCTCTAACATCTACTGTCCAAGGCTTGGGGACTGCCCAGTATGTTAGCAGCTCTAGTCTGGTTTCAACAGTTCAAGGCTTAGGGACTGCAGGATATATTTCATCAATCTTGAATACTAGAGTGAATAGTATAAGAGCAAGTAGTATAACGGTTAGTAGTTTGAATGCGGTAAGTACATATACTAGTACTATTAATGCTGAGAATGGTTATATAACACAGTTACTTGTGAGTTCTATATCTTCATATAGCATGACTGTATATGGTGCTAATACATTAACAGTTCAAGGTGGATTTTTTACAAGTTCTTTATATCTTCAGAATACTCCACTTACATATACACAACTGTCAATTGTTAATAATCAGCTTGTAACAAATACAAATGGTCAACCACCATCAATAGGTATAAATCAAGATAATCTTATATCTACAGTGCGAGGCTTGGGAACTGCTGGGTATATCAGTACTGCGACTGGTGGTGGAGGAATTACTGGCGGCGATCTTGCATCCACAGTAAAAGGTCTGGGAACTTCCCAATATGTGAGCAGTTTGAGCCTTGTTTCGACAGTTCAGGGACTTGGCACCGCAGGCTATATTTCATCTGCAAACACCCCTTCCACTGTAACAGGTCTGGGAACTGCTGGCTATGTCAGCACAACCTCTCTAACATCCACTATACAAGGCTTAGGAACTGCTAATTATGTGAGCACAAGCTATCTAGTCAACTATATAACATCTTCTATTCAAGGCCTTGGGACTTCTGGCTATATCAGTACTGCCACTGGAGGTGGAGGAATTACTGGCGGTGATCTTACATCCACCGTAAAAGGTCTGGGAACTTCTCAGTATGTGAGCAGCCTCAGCCTGGTTTCAACAGTGCAAGGTCTTGGCCAAATATATTCTTCCACCATTACAAATGCACCTTCTACTGTAGCAGGTCTGGGAACTGCTGGCTATGTCAGCACAACCTCTCTAACATCGACTATTCAAGGCTTAGGAACTGCTAATTATGTGAGTACAAGTTATTTAGTCAACTATATAACATCTTCTATTCAAGGCCTTGGGACTTCTGGCTATATCAGTACTGCGACTGGCGGTGGAGGAATTACTGGCGGTGATCTCGCATCCACCGTAAAAGGTCTGGGAACTTCTCAGTATGTGAGCAGTTTGAGCCTTACCTCAACAGTTCAAGGACTTGGCCAAATATATTCTTCCACCATTACAAATGCACCTTCTACTGTAGCAGGTCTGGGAACCGCTGGCTATGTCAGCACAACCTCTCTAATATCCACAGTGCAAGGTCTGGGAACTGCCCAATATGTGAGCAGCCTCAGCCTCACTTCAACAGTACAAGGACTTGGTACCGCAGGATATATTTCATCTGCAAATGCACCTTCTACTGTAGCAGGCTTGGGAACTGCAGGCTATGTGAGCACAACCTCTCTAACATCTTCTATTCAAGGTCTGGGAACTGCTGGATATATCTCATCAATTGTAAATATTAATGTGAATAGCATAACAGCAAGTAGTATAACTGTAAGCAGTTTGAATAGTGTAAGTACATATACCAGCAGTATAATTGCCGAGGCTGGAATGATAACAATGTTATACGCAAGTTCAATTTCAACGTATCATATGGCAGTGTATGGTACACAAACCTTGGTTGTAGATGGAGGATTCTATACAAGTTCTTTGTATCTTAAGAATGACTCAAATCTATTTACTTCTATAACAGTTGCTAATAATCAAATTGTAACAACAACAGAGGGTCAACCACCAGTAATAGGAGTAAATCAAGATACGCTCACATCAACTATACAAGGTCTGGGGACTGCAGGCTACATAAGTACTGCTAGTGGTGGAGGTGGTGGAATTACTGGTGGTGATCTTGCATCTACTGTGAGAGGTCTGGGTACTGCAAGATATGTGAGCACAAACTCTCTAACATCGACTGTACAAGGCCTGGGAACTGTGGGCTATGTCAGCACAACCTCTCTAACATCGACTATACAAGGCCTGGGAACTTCATTATATGTGAGCACAACCTTCCTAACGAATGCTCTTACATCAACGGTGCAAGGATTGGGCACAGCAAGATATTTAAGTTCATTTAATAACATTTCTTCAATCAGTTCTCAACGATTTATTGCATCATCTATTGGTGTGAATTGCAATTTTCCTTCTTATTTATTGGATGTAAATGGAACAATAAATAGTAAATCTACAATCTTTGCTGACACTGTAAGTTCTCTGAGGGGAAATTTCTCTTCTATTAATGGAGGTCAAATAGTTGTATCATCTGATCTAATATCTAGTGTAAAAGGCTTAGGACTTGTTGGCTATCTCAGTTCCTTTAATAATATATCAAGTGTGACTGCATCTTCAATTGGTATTAACTGCAATTTTCCCAGTTATTCATTAGATGTAAATGGACAAGTTAATATTAGTGGAAATTCTAAACAACAATTATGGTTAGCAGTTGGTAATGGTGGAGGCTTTACTTCTGTAAAATGGAGTGCAAACGGAACCTCGTGGACAAATGTTGTAGCTGATTCTATCTGGGCAACTACAACACAGGTAAATGGAGTTGCATGGAACGGTTCTATCTGGATAACGGCTGGTACGAATTCAACTCCTGCAAATACATTACAGTATAGTGCAAATGGAAAAAGTAATTGGTTTCCTGCTGTAACAGGAGGATTTACTTCACAAGCAAATGGAGTAGCTTGGAATGGTTCTATGTGGGTAGCAGTTGGACAAGATGCTACTGCAGCGCGTGTTATACAAACAAGTACAGATGGGTCAAACTGGACTGCCAGTGTAAATGCGTCATTCTCAGGAAATGTGGTGTATAATGTAGCCTGGAATGGTTATATGTGGGTAGCAGTTGGACAAGATACAACAAATTCTATAAAATATAGTTACAATGGAAAGAATTGGTTAAATGCTTCAGGTTCATTCTTAACTGTAGGACGAAGTGTGGCTTGGAATGGATTTATGTGGGTAGCAGTTGGACAAGATTCTTCAGGTAATACCATTAAATACTCTTATAATGGAATAAATTGGTTAAATGTTTCAACTCAAGGATTTGTAAATGGGTTAGGCTATGGTGTAGCCTGGAATGGAACTATGTGGGTAGCAGTTGGAAATGATGCTAATGGAAATTACATTATATATAGTAAAGATGGAATAAATTGGTTGAATGCAGTATCTCCTGCAGAAATAGTAAATGCTATAGCATGGAATGGTTCTTATTGGTTAGCAGGAGGTAATAGTACAAGTAATATATATATTAGTTATAATGGAATAAATTGGACATCTATATCAGGATCATTTGCGGGTGGTATAAATGGATTTTCCTACAGTCTAACACTAATACCAGATTTGCAAACAAAGAATCTGAATATTTACTCACAAGGCCAGCCAACCTATTTGGCATCAACACATCAAGTTCTTGCAACTGCTTCAACTCTTGTAGTAGATAATACTCTTTTTATTAATAAAAATATAAATAAGATTGGTATTTTAAATCCGAATCCTCAGGCAACTTTAGATGTTGCAGGATCTATAAATGCCAGTAGTATTAATGCTACGAATATCTATGCATCTACGAATATGTATGTGAATGGGTTTCCTGTTCTTACTAGCGCCCCTCTTGCCCAGTCATTATGGATTGCCACAGGAAATAATACTGGAGTCGCTTCCATTAAAACGAGTTCTAATGGACAGAACTGGACTAATTCAGTAACTGGAGGATTTAACGTAAAAGGGAATGGTGCAGCCTGGAATGGATCCTATTGGCTTGCTGTTGGAGAAGATAATTCACCGCCAAATACAGTTCAATATAGTTATGATGGTAATAACTGGACTCCATGTGGACCATTCGCAACTTCAGGAAATGCTGTTGCATGGAATGGATCTTTATGGGTAGCTGTTGGAACAGATGGTAATGCCATTCAATATTCTACAAACCCTATTACAGGAACTTGGAATACTACTGGCGGCATTGATATAGCTGGATATGGAATAGCTTGGAATGGATCGATGTGGGTAGCAGTTGGTAATAATGGTGGTGAAAAAATTGTATACAGTTATAATGCTGAAATATGGTTTTCTTCTTCTGGTGGATTTGATACCATTGGATACGGCGTGGCTTGGAATGGTAGTATGTGGGTAGCTGTTGGTAGCGATTCACAAGGTAAAACTATAAAATATAGTTATAATGGAATAGATTGGCTAGATTTAACTGGAATATTTACGACCCAAGGAAATGGTGTGGCCTGGAATGGCATCATGTGGGTAGCGGTAGGTGAAGATACGGGTGGAAATACTATCAAATACAGTTATAATGGTACCACTTGGAACAATGCTTCTGGAGCCTTCAGTGGAACAGGTAAAGGTATCGCCTGGAACGGTTCTCTTTGGGTAGCCACGGGCACTGGAGCAAATGCAAATCAAAGTATCTTATATAGCAGCAATGGAGTAAACTGGTCACCCTCTTCATCAGGTGGATTTACATCTGGAGGAAATGGAGTTGCGTATAGCTTAACTCTGATACCAGACATGCAGACTCAGAATCTAAATATCTACTCGCAAAACCAACCAACCTATTTAACATCGAGCCATCAACTTCTGACAACTGCATCGACACTTATTATAGATAACACTCTATTTATTAATAAAAATGCAAATACGATTGGTGTTCTAAATACGAATCCTCAATATACAGTGGATGTCACAGGAACTATAAATGCCTCTGCGAATATTTTTGTAAATGGACAAGCCGTTCTTACAGCCGGCGGTGGCGGTGGTGGTATTTCTCCTACAGATCTAGTATCAACTGTGCAAGGTCTGGGAACAACGGGCTATATCAGCACTGCCACAGGTGGTGGAGGAATTACTGGCGGTGATCTT
>Ga0114962_10004320_pt1 | contig 11320 bp, 7 predicted proteins | sample C_130820_MF_Meta_FD_87017 | JGI IMG/M metagenome (GOLD analysis project Ga0114962, IMG submission 87017) | Freshwater microbial communities from Lake Croche, Canada to study carbon cycling - C_130820_MF_MetaG | ecosystem: Environmental > Aquatic > Freshwater > Lake | place: Lake Croche, Canada... | reverse complement strand
GAACCAGTCACAGAACCAGTCACAGAACCAGTCACAGAACCAGTCACAGAACCAGTCACAGAACCAGTCACAGAACCAGTCACAGAACCAGTCACAGAACCAGTCACAGAACCAGTCAAAGAACCAGTCACAGAGACTAAAAAGAAACAACCGAAAGAACCCAAACAACCGAAAGAACCCAAACAACCGAAAGAACCCAAACAACCAAAAGAACCCAAACAACCAAAAGAACCCAAACAACCGAAAGAACCAAAAGAACCGAAGCAACCGAAAGAACCGAAAGAATCGAAGAGACCAAAAATAACAAATAAAGAATCAAAAGAAAAAGATGAACAAAAAGAAGAAACCAAACGTCCAACAACACCGATTTTAGAAGAAGAGTCATTCAATATTCAACCCAACATTGACGAAGAAATCAAACAACCATCTACTCTAACACTAAACGAAGAATCAACCAAAGAAATCAAACGACCTTCAACACCAATACTATATGAAAAGTCATCAAATGACGAAGAAAACGAAGAAGATGAAGAAGACGAAGAAGAAGAACAAATAGAATTGGATACTGCTATCGTTGATGGAAATATGATATATTATGACAACCAGTTCAACGCATACAATGAAGAATATGAAATCATAGGTAAATACAACAAAGACAAGAACGAATTAGTATTAGAATAATAGAATAGTTATTGTTGACATGTTTATTGCTTATGATAGTATTTATTGAATATCTTTTGTAATATTATTAACTAATAATCAATTCTTTTTTTTATAAAATTTACATATAATAAAATCAAAAAAATAATGTTTACTATAATTTATTGAATATATAATAACTCGAGTTATAAAAATATAAAGATATTTTTTTATAACTTAAAAAGAAGACATCAACTATGTTACTCAGAACTATCATATTGATGTTATATATCTCACCGAGTAACCAACTTATTAACTATTTATATAAGTCACTTTATCGTGTTAACGTTATTTTAAAAGCAAATCGTATTTCAACATACTCATCAAATAATGAAATAATGAAAACGAAATACGAAGCAAAAACACAAACTCAAAAAGAATATATCGAAGCATTAACAAATACGAAAACAAAATTAGTTATAGCTACTGGACCGGCAGGAACTGGAAAATCTCTTTTTGCTTGTAGTACAGCAATTCAAAATTTAAAAAAGAAACATATTGATAAAATAGTATTAACACGTCCATTAGTGTCAGTAGCAGAAGAAGAAATCGGATTTCTTCCAGGAAATCTTAATAATAAAATGGCTATTTGGGTTCAACCTATGATGGACATATTCAAAGAATATATTTCAAAGAAAGATATAGATAATTTAATACAATCAAATGTTATAGAAATAACTCCACTGTTATACATGCGTGGTAGAACATTCAAAAATACTATAATCATTGCGGATGAAATACAAAATACTACTCCACAACAGTTATTAATGCTATTGACTAGATGCGGAGATAACTCCAAAATGTTTATTACAGGAGATATTAATCAAAGTGATTTGAAAGAAAAAAATGGATTAGAAGATTTCATCGAAAAATACAAAAGTTCATCAAAAAATATGAGCACAAATGATATAATCAAAATAATACAATTCGAAAGAAGTGATATTCAAAGAAGTGAATTAGTAAAGGTTATATTAAATATATATAATCAGTCACCTCCATCTTCATCTTCTTCATCTTCATCTTCTTCATCTTCTTCATCTTCTTCACCTCCATCTTCATCTTCTTCACCTCCATCTTCGTCACCTCCATCTTCGTCACCTCCATCTTCGTCACCTCCATCTTCGTCATCTTCGTCACCTCTATCTTCATCTTCGTCACCTCCATTTTCGTCACCTCCATTTTCGTCACCTCCATCTTCGTCAATAATACCAATAAGAAATAAAAATAATGATTGTGCGTTAATACCTATAGAAGACGTGAACCGTCTTGGAAAAATAGCAAACGAAATATTTTACAAATAAAACACGAAAAAATCAACTAATTTACATATTATAAAATACTAATTATCTCATATTTATTTTAGTTACCCGGAAGGGGACCACGTCTATAACCAAGAGACTTATTCTCAGGTGAATTATTATCTATATTTTTAACACAAGATGACGACAAATTATCTACATATATGCTTTCAATCAAAACATTTGTGTCGGTTGTTTTTGTAACACCACATAACATCTTGTTTGTAAATATATTATCATATTGTGGAGTCAAATATTTTGAGTTCAATGTAGCACATTTTTTTATTTTAACTTGTTTTTTAATTGATTCATATTTAGACAATGAGCATTTTGCTACATGTGTTATATGATCATCTTGTGTTCCTCCATTATTTTTAACAATATTGAAACCCTTCCCTTTTTGAGAACAACGAAACCGTCTCAAACATTTATTTCGTATTTCTATCATTTCAAGTGAATTTATAACAGAAGGTTTAATAATTTTATTATTATTGAAATCAACTAAACCAGAAGTAATACTATGTCCTCTCATAGTATTATAAGAACCATAAAGTCCTCCCGAACCACGTATAGCATTACCGCGTGCGAGTGTTCTCGGTAATGAACGTGAAAGCATTGTTTGACCAACCCAACCTTGAGAACGATGTGTTCCATTCAATGAAAAATTTTTATATCCAACACTCTGACTGTTATATAAATAACCCGTCTTTTTCTTTAACGTAGCAATAGACATATAGTATATACTTATAAATTATTATTATATCTCCCAAATAAAACAAACGCATATATGAATTGTTATATGTTGTTTTATTATATTATTCTCTTTTTGGTCGATGTAATATCATCGAGTAGTTACTATAATGCGTAAAACCTAATATTTTGATTATAAAATATAAAATATACAATGGATGAACTCGATATATCTTGGGTTAATGAACTAGAAATATCACACAAAACAAAATTATCACCACCGCAATACATCAATATACATTTTATTTATATAAACATCAATTATGAGTTGATACACACATATAAAATGATATATGATTTAAAATCATATACTAAAGATGAATCAATAATTAATAAAGAAGAATTATTGAAAATAATACAATTGAATAAATCCGGTGAAACATCAAATAATACAAAATATAGATTAAGTGAAATACTAGAATATGTAGTCGATATCCATAATGAATCGAAAACCATCGAAACAATTAATAAAGAACTAGAATCAACTAGTATTAAAAAAATAAATTATATAGACGATATCAAGTTCAAACCATCTATAACAAATTTTCATACAATCAATACATTATACTTAATTTATATTGAAAAACACGACCATCAACAACCACCAAAACCAACTATAAAAATATTACAAACAGAATCACAAAATAAAACTCAACCTTCTTTTTTAATAAAAAAGAAAACAAAAAAAGTCAGGTTTGATAATTTAGAAAAAAATCTCAATAGTTTCAACCATACTAAAAAGAAAACGTAATATATGATATATTGATTTTAAATATATTTTTGATGATGAGTATTACAAATAAATATAAAATAACTACAGATATAATAAAAATATTATATAATTTTTTTTATAAAGAAAAAACGGAAAATATTATAAATATAAAAAATTCTATATCTTCACCAAAAAAACAAGTTAAATTTTCAGAAAATGTAGAAATACGATTTATTCAAACAATCGATGAGTTCAAAGAATTTTTACCCGACATGTATTGGAATTATGATAATAAAGATGATACTTTTTTACCATTAAAACATATGAAATTTGTATATGAATTAGAATTAAAAAACGATAAAAAAAATAATAATTATAATATTTTAATACCAATAAATATAAACAAGTCACCAACGATGAGTGTTTCTTTTCCTTCTTTTTTTGACGAATTTGTTTTCAATTATGAAAACCAATACGTCTTATGTGAAATACCCGAAATGTTATCGGGTATAAAGTATTATGATTCAAAAATAATTGAAAATAAAAAATGTTCAGTATTGTAAACTGAATAAGAATGATTCTGAAAGTGTCTCTATAAATTCTATTAATTTTGATGGTAATTCAAAATCAGGATTAAAAAATCCTAAAGAATTCAAATAATTTAAATAACAAACTGATATAGAATATTTATCCCAATATTTATATCTTTCAACTAATTTTATGATAAAGTTTTTCCATTCTTTTTCTTTGAATTCTGTTTCTATATATGAACAATAATTGTTTATTTTTTTACTGATAATATTATTTTCCTTTTTTAATTCATTTATACTACCAGTTTCACCTGTACTACCAGTTTCATCTGTACTACCAGTTTCACCTGTACTACCAGTTTCATTTATACTACCAGTTTCACCTGTACTACCAGTTTCATTTATACTACCAGTTTCACCTGTACTACCAGTTTCACCTGTACTACCAGTTTCATTTATACTACCAGTTTCACCTGTACTACCAGTTTCATCATCTTTTATTAATGATAAAAATTTTTTATTTAATGAAATTGAATTATGTTTATAAAAAATACGACATTTATTTTGTATTTTTTTAATATCATCATCCGTAATTATATCTTTGTAACTTTTTTCTTTTCCATCTTGATTTTCAACTGAAAAAATCTTATTGAAAATATATGAGAGTAAATATATATCTAAACACCAAGGATTATATATAGTTTCATAATGATAAAATATTTCTTTTAATTCGGCAGGTTCTCTTAACTCTTTTGAATCCTCATCTTTGAATAATCCTTTATTATCAAATGAAAGACCAAAATCAATAATAATTGGTATTTTTTTATTTATATCATAAATAATATTATCGTTTTTCAAATCATTATGAATAATGATAGGTTTCAATTCAGTGCTCGTTTGTAATAAATCTATTGAACGAATCAAATAGTCATATGTTTTTATAATTCTTTCAAGACAATTATTAAATAGTTGTATATTTTTTGTCGAATCTTTGGATTCGTGTAAAACTTCTTTGAAATAATCAAGTAAGCTTATACCATCTACTAACTGCATATTAGTATTAATAATAAATTCTTCTTCTTGTGAATCCGTTTTAATTATTGAACATTTTGACATTTCTTCTGGAGTCAATAATTTTATATCGAATTTACAATAATTCAATAATGGAGAAAAATACAAATAATAATTAGGTATTTTTTTAATAATTTTTCCAAAATACAACTCTCTCAAAAAACCAGTTTGAATATCAGAAAATTTGATAAAATCGTGAGAATCACCCGAATCGTGAGAATCACCCGAATCATGAGAATCACCCGAATCATGAGAATCACCCGAATCATGAGAATCACCCGAATCATGAGAATCACCCGAATCATGAGAATCACCCGAATCATGAGAATCATGAGAATCGTCAAAATACTGTTTTAGTATTTTTTGTTCACTACTCGTTAAAATTTGAATTTTACTAATATATTTCACACTACTCTCTAAAACTTGAAGTGAAGATTCTCTACATTTGATTTCCGGTTTATAAACACACCCAAATCCTCCCATACCAATCAACTTACTTACTGATGATTTTTTTGTGTCATCATTTGAATCCATATATTATAATCTATATTTATATAACATATTTGCTTTTATAAATATTATTCGATAATTTTATGATGCTGATTTTTATAATAGTTATCATAAAATTGATTTATTAATAAAATTCCTATTACCAGTTTATAAATTCATAAACTCATATAAATGACAACAGATAAAAACAAATTATCTAAATATATCGCTACTACCAGATTCAATGACCAAACATGGAAAGAAAATCAAGACTTTCTGAAAAAATATAACCAAACCGCAAAAAAAAAAATGGAATGTATATATCCCGTATCACATATTAATGGTTCTTTATCTCAGAATACAATATTTTATGTATTAGAAATGAATAACCAAAATAATAAAATAATGGGTATAGGACTAGTTAAAAATGTACCAATATATAATAAATATATGGTATATCAAAATTCAAAATATAATCAATACGCATATATAGGATATTATCGTATTGACCGTAAAAATATGAATGAGTTAGAAGAAACAATAATGAAAGTGTTAGATTATTATTGTTTTAAAGGTAAATCTCATCTTAAACGATTGAAAGGAATGAAAGTTTTTCCTCAAAAAATACTAGACAAATGTAACTCAATATTGAATATATTGGAATTTATAACAAAAGCATTTATTTCTAGATATGAAAAAACATAAAAATCATTAGTTTCAAGTTTCTACTATAAAATCATCGTTATAATCGTTTAATAAAAAAATACAACTTTCTTTCAAATTATATATATGAATTCTAATAAAGAAATAGTTTCATTCGATATTTCAAAATATACTGACTATGATTTATTTGAATTGCTTGATTTAAATAACCCCACTGATCGAGAATTGGAAGCAAAATTATATTCTCTAATTCAAAAATATAATAATGTTAAAAGCAATATAGGCAAACAATTCAAAAATTTATATATAAGTATTTTTAATCATTTCTTTGAAACTGGTAACGAAGAAGAAGAAGAAGAAAATGAAAATGAAAATGAAGAAGATAAACACGAATATACAAAGAACAAAGAAAATACAATAAATGAAGGATTTGAAACTAAAATCTCCGAAATAAATCCAGAAAAAAATGATGAAAAACCCACATATACCAAAAATATAGATTATAGTAAAGGAAATTTAAATCCAATTCTCAAAGAAACCATTAAACGTGTGGTTAGTATAGATAGTTCATTTAGAAACACAACAAGTTACCCATATTCTACAGATTTTACATTCAATCTTTCCGAAACACTTCATGATGTCGTTTCTCTCAAATTATATTCCGTCAGTATTCCTTATAACTGGTATACTATTAATCAAAATTATGGCAGTAATTTTTTTTATATAAATGGTAATGCTAATGGTATCAATAATGGATATTATAACTATAAAATCGATATACCTTATGGTAATTATACGGCTCCTCAACTTATTGACGCTGTAAATAGTTCAATACAAACTAATCTCATAAAGACAAATCCAGATATCATTTTTGGCTCAACTGAAATATCTTATAATTCAGTTAATGGACGTTGCTCTATAAATTTGGATATAAAAAATAATTATAATGAAACGAATTATCAACTATATTTCCCTTATTTTACAACAGACCTATCGAATAATAAACAAACAAAAGATTCTTTACCTGAAATTTTTGGTTATAAATACAATAACTATAATCCATTCACTATTTGTTCAAACCCACTCAATAATAATCTACAAAGTTATTACAAATTCGATGGAAATAATAACACATTTAATATAGTTATATATCAAGGCGTAATAGATACGAACACTAATAAGGTTTCTTCATATGTTGATTCTAACACTTCCACTATATTGAAAACTATTCCAATAACTCTTTTTAATTCATCTATAGGGAACTATACCGCACAATCTATTTATAATGAATTAAATAGCCAACTTAAATCAAATAATAATTTGATAAGTGAATATTCTGATATAAGTTTTGTTGATATTTCAGGATATACACAAATTGTGAACTATAATTATAAATTATCTATAAAACCTAATCGTAAAACAACTGTAAATGTCCCAAATCAAAAAATACGAATTGAATTTCCAACGGAAAATTCCAATCCAAGTCCTATTTGGACGAGTCCTAGTTCTTGTTTTCAATTTCCAACACTGAATATGGAATTACAAAATACATATAGTGAAATAAATAGTTATACAACAACATATGTAGTAAATACATCCCCGTTCATTATTCTTAATTGTATAGCCAATGGCTTTCAAACAGATTTTACATATACTACTGCTACTGGTTACTACAATACACAATCATTAAATGATTATAAAATTGATATTTCAAATTCTTCCCCTACAGGTTATATTTTAAGTGACTACTATACAGTAATTCGCAATGCATTCTCTTATTTGAATGAAGTGACAAACGGACAAGTTATACTTACTACAACAAATACATTAGACCCTAATTTCAATACACAAATTAGTTGTAACATCAATAAAGTAATTCCCAAAGAATATTTTTATTTAGATACAACAAATTCATTCTTGAATACTTCTTTTAATTTTAGTACAAATCTTTATAGTGGATTGAATACATCACAAATACTACCAAATCTTAGTTTTGGGGTTAATAATAGCAATAATACATTTAAAATATATCCATGTACTTATAATGGAGATAATACGATGAACTATGGAGACAATAAAAGAATGAATCCACAACCAGTTACTATAGCACCTGGTAATTATTTTTTAAATGATCTAATTAATGAAATTAATAATATTTTTCAAAACTATTATATACTAAATAATAATAACATTGACTTAAAAAAATCATACATAAATTACACAATAATTGGTGATACAATTAACTTAACTTTGAATTTAAATATAGAAGCTAAATTGACTAATAAAGATTATGTTTTGTATTTCTTTGATGCTAGTTCTATACTTGAAAACCCAAATAATCCTGAAAATCTTTTTACAATATACAACTGTTACAAATATGGTGTACAACAAGACTATACTGGTGATAATTTGAACTATTCTTGGTTAGATATAAGTAATAATCCTGTGTCTACAAATTCTTGGAGAAATAATTTCGGTTTTCAGGACCCTTCATACAATCTTTCAACTAATAATATTATAACTGGAACTAAACAAAATGAAAGTAATTTATTGAAACTAACAGATGTAAATAAAACATTTCAATTAATACCATTATACGATCCATCTGGTGGCGTATACGATGATATTTCGAGTAATATAATATCTTATACTTTAGATTTGAGTTCTAATGTATCATATACAAAAGAACAAATACGAGATGCTATGAATATACAATTAAATAAAGTTGGTTCAATAGCAATAGGTTCATATGTAGATACTTCTAATCCAACAACACTTATTCGATTAAATATAAATAAAATATATACTGCTAAAGATTATTCTGTGGTTTTTTATGATGTAAACTCATTTACAAAATGTAATTATGGACCAAATTCAAGTGCTGAAACTACTACGGCAGATACAACACTTGGTTGGAAAATGGGATTCCGCACAGATACATTATATAATTTAACACCTGAAAATTTGAATACAAATATATTAGATGGCACGACATATTATGGAAATTATATATCAAATCCTTACACATATGACGCAATATCAGGAATAGCTAGATTAGTTGGAGATACTTCAGTAAATGTGAACTTATACAACTATTTTTTGATTATTTTGGATGACTATACACAAAATCATTTGAATGACGGATTGGTAACTACGATAACGAGTGACTTGAATGTTCCTTTACCATCATATGCCACAAAAGCTAGTCGTAAATGTATTGTTACAACAAATACAAATGGTGTATCAAATACATCAACATATGATAATTATAATAAATTAACAAACGCACAAATATATTCATCTAATCAAATATTAAATGTACAAAAAACGAAATATTTGAATAATGTATTTTCAAGTGGTCCATTCATACAAGATATTTTTGGTATAATTCCAGTAAAAATAGCTGGTCTATCATATGGACAAACTTATTCTGAATTCGGTGGAACTTTGCAAATACAAGAACGTGTATATTTTGGACCAGTAAATATAAGTCGTATGACTGTTCGTATAATGACTGATAAAGGAAATATATTAGATTTGAATAATCAAAATTGGTCTTTTTCTTTGATTACAGAACAATTATATAATCCGAATAGAGGATAAATATTTACAACCATATAAATTATTTATTTTCAAGTATATCCATTCTTTTTATAAGAGACTCAATAAGAGAATTTTGTTGATACATTTTTTCTGTAAGAGACTCAATAAGAGAATTTTGTTGTGTATTTATTTTTTCTGTAAGAGACTCAATAAGAGAATTTTGTTGTGTATTTATTTTTTCTGTAAGAGACTCAATAAGAGAATTTTGTTGTGTATTTATTTTTTTTAATTCTTGTATTTCTTTCACTAGAAGACCGATTAAACCAATGTAATTCAATGTTTGATAATCTTCATCGTCTTTCTTACCTGATACTAAAAATGGAAAATATTCTTCAACCTCATGCGCAATGAATCCTATATCTTCTTTGGATGTTTTTTTATTTAAATAATGGACTGGACGGAGGTTGTCTACTGTATACGGAGTATCTTTCAGACTTTTTACATTTTCTTTTATTCTATAATCACTACTAGAATAAAATGCTGGAGCTTGTATATTTGTATTAAAAATATGAGTGGTACCACCTTGAACATTATATAACATATTGTTATAAGCGTCTGTCGATAAATAATTATAACTGTAACTAGCATTGTATCTAATATAATAATAATTACCCAAAGCGTAAATAGGATTAAAGAATATATGACCTCCATTACTACCAGAGTAGTATAACATATTTGAATCATTACCAGTGCCGTTAGTTGTAATGTAGTTACTAGTACTAGATGTTCCAAAAATTAAATTCCCAGAAATTCGAGTATTCCCAATAACATCCAAAGTATAAGACGGAGTCACCGTCCCTATTCCAACTTGATTAGAGTTATTAAAAAACATTGTGTTTATTTGGTTGTTATTACGAATATTTAAACCTGATTTCCCATAAGATAAATATGTAGTGTTATCAGTGAAACAAGGAAAAAAGCTAGGGTAGGATAGTCCTGCCGTATCCGTAACAAATATTGCTTGCCCATTCGACATTCGAATACTAGAATTTGTTTTTATATCCCCATTAACATCCAAAGGATATGATGGATTAGTTCTAATTCCAAGATTTCCACTAGAACCGATAATAATATTTCCACCAACTCCAATACCTCCATAAACAACCAAATCTCCAGTTGTAGAACTAGTTGATGGATTTCCTTTATCAATGTAAACCTTATTTTTGAAATACGTGATACTACTGTTACTACTATTATCAAAGAACGTATAACCAGTATAAGAATAACAACTAAAAGAAAGATAATCATTAACTATTGCGACATAAGCACTAGTTCCATTTTTGAAATATAAAGCATTTTGTGTTACAATTGATCCATTTATTTGCATAGAACCTCCAATACCGACTCCTCCATTAACTTGTAAAGAACCTCCAATACCGACTCCTCCAGAAACAACCAAAGCTCCAGTTGTAGAATTGCTAGAAGTAGTAGTAGACCCAATATAAATATTAGAACCGATGTTAAGATTTCCGGCAACTCCAGCACCTCCAGAAACAACCAAAGCT
>Ga0114962_10004319_pt1 | contig 11321 bp, 7 predicted proteins | sample C_130820_MF_Meta_FD_87017 | JGI IMG/M metagenome (GOLD analysis project Ga0114962, IMG submission 87017) | Freshwater microbial communities from Lake Croche, Canada to study carbon cycling - C_130820_MF_MetaG | ecosystem: Environmental > Aquatic > Freshwater > Lake | place: Lake Croche, Canada... | reverse complement strand
TCAGAAGTCCAGTTGCTTCCAGTGGTGGCTTTGGCGGCAGCGGGGGTGGTCAAGGCGGTGCAGGCGCTGGCTATGGTGGCTTTGGCGGCCAGTACGGCGGTGGAGGTGGTGCAGGCGCTAGGGCTGGTTTTGGTGGTGGCGGCGCTGGCGGCATAGGCGCGGTTCGTATTGTTTGGCCCGGACTTGGTAAACTTGTTCGACAATTCCCTAGTACGTGTGTGGGAACCCCATAGTAATAAATATAAGACGATGCTAAGGATCTAAATGTCATTTCCATTAAACCCAGTTAACGGTCAAACTACAGTAACTAATAATATTACTTACATTTATAGTTCTGCAGGTACGGGATATTGGACTAGGAGTTATGTTAACACAAGTACACTAGCTACTACGGTAGCATCATTGAATATTGTCAATTCTTCTCAAAGTATTAACACTGAAAGTGGTGCGTTAATAGTTGCAGGCGGAGCCGGTATTGGTAAGAATTTGTATGTTGGCGGCAATGGAGTATTTACTGGGGAGTTAGTTGTTTCTTCTACCGGAACCATAAGCGGTATATTCAATATATTAAACACCACTAGCAGTACATCAACTGCTAGTGGTGCATTAGTAGTTAGGGGAGGAGTTGGAATTGGTGACAACTTAAACGTTGGTAACGGCGCAAACATCATTGGTATTACAACACTCACCAATACAACACAAAGCACAACAACTAACACTGGCGCCCTACAGATTGTAAATGGCGGCGCTGGTATTGGTGGCAATGTTAATATTGGTGGTGGATTAAAGGTAACTGGCTTAACAACAATTACCAATACTACAAATGCAACTTCAACTACAACTGGAGCGTTGGTAGTTAACGGTGGAGTTGGTATAGGTGGCGATTTATACGTTGGTGGAAAAATTGTTGCTAACGAATTAGACATACAATTAACCACTGTTACTACAACTTTGATTGTAACAGATGATGTAATTTCTACAAAAAACACTACTCCTGCCGTTAGTAGTAGTTCAGGAGCACTAACTGTAGCTGGCGGAGTTGGTATTGGTGGAAAAATATTTGTTGGCACCATGGATAATACTACTGGCACCAACATTGTTTATTTTAATGCAGCTACTGGAGAATTCACTTATGGACTTAATTTTGGTGTGCCACAGGCTGGCGGCGCCGTAATTGCCAATACTTTTGCAAACCCACTTAGCCTTACAAATCAAAATACTGCTACTGATGCTACTACTGGAGCATTGCAAGTGGCTGGCGGCATCGGAGTAAAAGGTAGTATTTACACCGCTCAAAAAATAGGTTGGACTTCATATACCACTGCAACAGTTAGTCGAGTATATCAATTTTATAATCCCGCTACTAATAGTCTTGATACTGTGTTTGGCTAAAAATGGCTTATGTAGTTTTTAAAACACCGGGTGCTGGAAGTTGGGTAGTACCTACTGATTTTAATCCTAGCCTAACAAACAAAATTCATTTAATAGGTGCCGGCGGTGGCGGCGCATGTTATGCTGGAGGAGGCGGCGGCGAATATAGGCAAATTTATAATATACATTTATCGCCTGGTAAACTTGTTAATTTTAAAGTAGGCGCAGGCGGCCAAAGCCAAAACAACTGTTGTAGAACGTGGACGTACAATAGTGTTTGTACCCAAAATCGTGTAGCAACTACATTTGGATCATCGACTCCGTTTGGTGCTAATTTAACATACGCAGTCAACTGTGCGGTAACTGCACAGGGTGGATACAACGGTTTTCGTGCATTCGGACAAAACAACGGCGTGGGTGGAGATTCTGTTGCATATGCAGGATATTACGGCGGTCTCACTCCAAATATTGGCACTTGGTTAAATTTTATAAGAGACGAAAAAAGCACTTTAGCAATAAGCTCGGCAGGTGGTCGAGGCCCTATATACAGCTATAGTGGCGGCGGTGCTGGCGGTCCGAGAGGTCCGGGCTCTGGAACAATCGCAGGTGGAGGCTATGGCGGCACAGGTGTGTTCCTCTACAATAACCGCTATTACGGCGGCCAAGGAAATGACATAGGATACGGATATGGCTCTGGTGCAGGTGGTACTCTTACTGCTTATGGCGGTCTCTACGGTGGCGGCGCTGGTGAAATCGGCTATAATTATTTCAATGGTATTCAATATTGGTCTGGTGGCCAAGGTGGATGTGGTTTAATTCTAATAGAATATAATTTAGGACTTATATCAACGCGATTAACTGAAGATGGTACATTATATATAAATGGCACATTTAATGAAACTGCCACATCAGTTATAAGTTTGGTAAAACCACTACCTGGTCAAACATCTGCTAAGTATTATGCAAATGAATTTGACGACGTTTCTTTATCACGGCCTAACGGGAGTATATTATTCAATGGAAATCAATACATACAAGTATCATCATCTACTAGTGTTTCCAATCCATTAGATTTATCAACAGGTTCACCTTGGTGGACTATAGAATTTTGGTTTAAAACTAGCACAACATCACCTTCGGCACAAATAATAATTGATAAAGATGGGACAGCCGGTGTAGCTCAACCTTCCTATACCGTAAAATTAGTTGGCTCTGTGTTACAATGGTCCGTGGGTCTCGGCAATGGTGGTAGTGGAGCAGTTGGCAACCTATCTGGAATATCTACCAATAATTGGTATCATTTTGCACTTACACGATATAAAAATACGTTAACTTCTTATCTTCAGGGCATTGTTCGGGACACAGTAAATATGACATTTGTTATGTCAGGATTACAAACCAAAGATTTAATGATAGGGGCTGGTATCTCAGCAGACGGAGTTACCTTAAATTCGTTGTTTGAAGGGAACATTACTGATTTAAGAATTACTAAAGGTTCGGGGTCGGCATATGGCGCAAGTACTAGTGTTCCGTTTACGCCTAATGTAAAATTAGCAAACATTCCAGGCACTTCAATATTACTATCTGCAGAAAATTCTTTAACATATTATAAGGACTTGAGTCCTTATAATTTCCAGTTAACGTCAACGTCACCCCCTAGTTTTAGCAGTGATTATCCTTCCGGATACCCATATAATGTTAAAAAACGTGAAACTAGTACAGCTACTTTAATGGCAATAGAATTTGACGAAGTTAGAATATTGAGTCCAGATTCCGGAACTTTAACTAATAACTTCACATAATTAACCTATATACACAATTTCTTAAATGATAAATATTAGTCTATGGCACAATTAAAATCAGGAACAACAATATGGGGTGACGGCGTCGTCCAGAGCAATCTCAATGTGGGCGGCGCATTGTATGATAGTGCCGACACCAGTAGTAATTCTTATATTAAACCTTCTGGTACAAGCAAAATTACAACGCTAGTAGCCCGTGGGACAGAACTTGTTCCAGGCAACGAAGCAGGTGGTGGTGCCGGCGCAGGCACAATCTCAGTAAGTCGTAGAAGTATTACAGTTGCTAATTCAGCAACGTTTTATGGACTTTACAATGCCACAAGCGGGGTCACTACTCCGTATGCAGGTATAGGTATAGATTCTCTTGGAAATCTATGGTTTGGAAAACTTTGGTATAATACAGTAACTGCCTCCTACACTAGAAAAAGTGATTTATTTTATAGCGATACTAACGGAAATTTCAATGCTACCGGACATATAATTGCTGGCGGCACTTTTAGATCTAAGGGTAGTTATACCGCTGCTGATAATACATCATTGTATCTAGATCTTACAACTACGGCAACTAATCATACAATATTATCAACTGGTGTAAGTACAGACACTATGGGATATAATCCCTTATGGGGCGTATATTTGGGTGGTACTGATAATAGATATATTTCAAACGGAACTACAAGTACGGGTCCACTTTATATATTTAATGGAAATATATATCCAATGCTAACAGCATATAATGCTATTACCGTTGAAACATCGTCGACTTTTACCAATCCAGTAGTAATTAAATTAAACAACGATGATAATACTGGTACTACTGCCACTACACATTTAACATTGGTCAATCAAACTGGGGGAAGTAGTGGTATATATTGGAGATTTGGTAATTCAAACTCTGTAGTAGGTAGCATACGTGCAAATTCTCTAGGCGATATTATATATAATTCTAAAAGGGGTAACTATAAGTTTCAATCGGATTTTGGACCATATACTACAAATTTTTATAATTCGTCAACCATATTCATGACAGTGGATAGCGATAGTATTGTTAATTTTCCTAAAAATATTTATGCTCCAAAATTAATTGATTCTGATAACAATAATTATTATGTAGATCCGGGTACCACATCAACTATGAATCAGTTGACACTGTCTGGTACATTTGATGTTGATGTGATAACTGCTAGATCAACTGTGGGCAATACTTATATTTCTGCCTCTCGGCCATTAATATCCACAGGTGAAGTTGGTTATAAATGGATAACTAATACTTCAACAATTTGGAAAAATTACATACCAAAAAATGCCGACACTTCATTGGTATGGGCACTAAATGGTGTTAATCAATATATTATGAGTGTTGGAGGAACACTGGCCGCAGTAAATCCAGTTTCGGCGGCAATACAGGCCATAACATTTGCAGATGTTGGTAATACGGCATATTATGTTAAACCTTCTGATTATTCATATATAAATTCTTTGGTATTAGGTGGCGCTGTTACATCAATAAGTACCGCAACTGGATTAAAAATTGTAACTCCAAATTCTGATCCATATTATAATACACTATTTTGGAATAATTGGAATTGGCAAACTGATGTTAATAATAGTGCAGCATTGTGGTCAAATACTACTACTCGTGTACTTACAATTACTGGCAATGGAAACTGGGGCTTCAATCAAATAACTATACCAAGCGATCTTGGTATGCTTGGTGGTATTGTGGTAAATGGTACTGGCACTAATCAAGTTGCTGTTATGAAAGGTAATACTTCTGGATTTGCTATCCGGGTATCAGACGCAGTATTTGGAGACTTTTCACTATACGACAAAGCCTACGCAAGTGCAACTGTTTGGCGTAGATCTATTAATTCTCGAGAAGGTACCGTTGGTATTAATGCGCTTGCTAATACCACATATGGATTAACTGTTGGTGGTGGAATATCTGCAAATAAATTAGTTAGTGATTTTGATACTGCATATACGATAAACTTTACAGGGACATCAGTATTAAGTTCCTTAAATGCCGTTCAGTATGGTTGGTATTTAAACACTGGCACAGGTCTTGCCCTTTTAGATAATACATTTGAAACTTCGGCAATATTTGGATCAGATAAAGTTTTAGGTTCAGGTAGTTTAGTAGATTTATTACTTTGGAACTTTCCTGATACTGTTGAAACTTATAATGTAGTATCTACTGTATGGACCGTAGATAGCACAACTGATGTTAGATCGTTATTTACTAGCCAAAATTCTCTTAATAGTGCAGTTGCCGCTAATTATACGTTACCCCTTGGTGCAAGTAAACAACGCATTAGATTTACTTGGAATGGATTTAGTAATAGAACCTGGGATGCATTATTCATCACCGGAGTTTCTGGATCAACTCCGTTATCTATAACTATTGAAAGTGCTGCTGCCGCGGGGGGTCCGTGGACGACCCATGTAAACAATGTATCTATAGGCACAACTACTAATTCAGGATTTCATTATATTAGAACACAAGGCACAACAGTTGGCGCTTATTTCAGACTAACAATTGCAGGTAATGGCACTTCGGCAGTCAATTTCTATAACATAAGTTTACTAGGGTCAAGAGCAGGCGGCACGACTGGGTTTGCCAATAGATTGTTAAACTGGGATGTAAGTAAAAATATTACCACATATGGTAATATAACAACTAAAATTGTTTATGATGCTGCTAGTGCGGCATATTACCTATCACCAGCATATACTTCAAATTTAAATACTGGAACGTTTGTTGGTGACGTACTTACTCAGGGTCAGGGTAGATTTACTGGATGGAAAGATGCACCGGCTACTACATCAACTAGATATTGGGGAATGGGGGTTGAAGTTGGTACGGCTGGCACTGGCATAAATCAAGCTGGATATATTTATTCGATCACTAGATTTCCTAATGGCACTTCCGCAAATGCTCCACTTTATACATTTGGATCTACAATTAGTCTATCACCATCTACTGGTGCATTATATTTAAGTGGTACTTGGTACGACGGCGATAATGTTTTTTACTATGTCAAACCCGGCACCGGGTCAGTGCTTAGTAATTTAAAAGCATTTGGTATGGTGCAATTTGTTAATACTGGCGGTAATAATTACAACGAAAATATTAGGTTACCTAGGGCTGCTAATGGACTAGCAGGAATTTATCTGGGAACTGATCAATCAGGCAGTGGAAGTATTACTTCACAATGGAATATACAAGCAACTGCATTGCCTACCGGACAGTTGACTATTTCTAATACCACTGGTACTGCTGTTAGTATTTCATTGTCAACTAACGACGTGACATTTGGTAATAATACATTTGCTAAAAAGTATTATGGAAATCCCAGCGATGCATTTAATTATTATTATCTATACCCGCCTGGACAATCATATTTGAATGCATTAAAAGTTGGCGCCAGCACCACTACTAATTATGATGTATTAACCTTGGGACCAGATGATGTCACTAGTCCTTTCTTATCATATGCTCACACTAATATAGGAAATATTGATACTGGATTTAATCTCAGTGCTTCAACAGTTCTTCCAAACTATTCTTATGTGGGATCACTACAAGTAACGGCAAATGCTCCAACATATGCTACTGGGCAAGGTAGTCCCACAGCAGTCAATAATACTTGGTATACATTGTACCAAGCTAGACATCGCGGTGGGTATGCCGGATCAGGTGACGGCTACCAATACGGCAGTCAAATAATAATACCCATGACTGGTAGTAGTGCAAATTTCTCTAGAATGTTTTTTAGAGGACAGGGAACTATAAGCGGCATTGGCGGCAGCTGGTCTCCTTGGGCAGAAGTGTTTACTGCGGGATCAGTTAATTATAGTCATCAATATACTGTATATTTTAAACAACTAATTGATCCTATAGACAGTGCTTATACACTAGCCCTTAGTACTTCATCGTATTTCAATAATATAAAAGTAGGTAATGGTATTACAGGATACTTAACAGGTACTCCTGTCACTGGCACTACAAAAGAACCAAATTCACTTAGATTTGGATCTTCCGAATGGGTACTACCTAATACGGATGGCACTGGTATAATTGCAGAAGGTACTAGGGCTGCTTATAGACAAGGGTTATATAATTGGTATAGCACTGCTAATACTAGTGCTAATACTCCATCAGCTGCTGGCAACGCATACTATGCGGGCATTGGATTTGGCCAAGGCACCTCAGGCTCTGTGGAAATTGCCGGCCGATGGATCCCGGCCAGTGATGGTGCAGCTATTCCTACTTATTATTCGGTAGGATTATTTTTTAGAACACTGCGAGATACATCTAGTGGTTGGGCTAGATGGTCAAGAATACTTGACGCCTACACGTACAAGTATGCTGCTAACATGGACCAGGATGTGACCACAACTAGTAGTCCAACATTTGCAGATTTAACCATAACTAATGACACGTTAACATTTAAGCGAGTAACTGCAAAATCTTATTGGACCGATGCACAAAGCAGTACCAATATGATTACGGCTAGGTTTATAATGCCTTGGTATACTGTTACCGCAGGTGGCGCAGCAGCAGGTGGGGCTGGCGGATTTGGACCGTTTAGTGATGGAAGCGCAGCAACTACACTAGCTACCAATTGGCCAATGGGATTTAGATTTGATGAAGTTTCATCAACGCCTGTTGGAACTCCCACCTTTGGACAAAATGCCTACAACAATAATGCATATATTAATTTATGGGTTGGACCCAATAGAATTGTAGGAAATTCAGGAACTGCACTGTATGCAGGCGGGTTGGGATCTAATGTTGATGCTGCTTATTATTTGATACCAAGTGCAACCTCAAAACTTAATACAGTATCTGCTAACACTAAGTTTGAAGTAACAGGTGTTGGTAGATATGAATTTCCAAATAGTCGAGGATTAATGGGTATTGATCAACCAAATGTTGCAAGCGGCACTACCAACGCTGACGGCGGGTTTATCAATAAAGTCTACGGAATTGTAGCAACTTATGGATATGGAAGTGAAGTTAATATTGGCGGTACTTTTAAAAAATTTGCAGGATATAGCATTTCAGCACAATCTGGTACAATTTCTGCTCAGTTTATTAAACAAAAGGATAGTAATAAATTTGGATTACATTCATCCAGTGCAACTGATGGTGGTGGCACCCAGAAGTGGTGGCTGGTTGCAAATGGCAATAAAGACAGTCCTAAGATGATATTGAACTGTCAAGATGATCTTAATGTTGATCAATATTTTGGAATTGGCGCAACAGCAATGTCATATGGAGTGTATGTAAACGGATCTCTTGCCTCTAATGACAACGTATATGCATATTCAGATCGACGTAAAAAACGAGATATTTTTACTATTGAAAATGCGTTAGATAAACTTTTAAAACTTAGGGGTGTTACCTACTATAGAATTGATGCACAACCTGAAGATGTTGGATGCAGGCAAGTGGGAGTTATTGCCCAAGAGGTACAAGAAATATTCCCAGAAGTAGTTAAAAGTTCTGGAGAAAATCAAGATTTATCCGTTGCTTACGGAAATATGGCGGGAATTTTTATCGAAGCAATCAAGGATCTTAAGAAAGAACTTGATGAATTAAAAACAGAATTAAATATGCTCAAGGGCAATAAATAAATTAGGAGAATAAAATGGCAACAAGTATCCCAGAAACACAGGCAGTAGTCTACAGTGACGGTACCCCGTCCTATATTACATATTCGTGGACAGTCACTCGTCTAAATACCAAAAAAGAAAACGGTTTTGAAAACGCAGTAATACAAACATATTGGAAATTGGTTGGTGTAGATACTCAAAATAAGGTAGCGCAGTTTGATGGAGCAACTCCGTTTAGCACTGCTGGACAAACTGGATTCATTGAATTTCAAAATTTGCAAGAAACTGATGTATTATCGTGGATTCAGGACCAAGTTATAGGGTCATATGCCGATCATATTATGCAACAAATTTTTAAAGATTTAGATACACAGCATAATGTAATTCATAGTGCGTCATTACCGTGGGCACCTCCTGAAGAACCCAGTAATCCAGAAACACCGCAGTAATTTTTCTATAGGTATAAGTACTGTTAAATTAAGGAATACTTATGGAAAAAATTACACTTACAATTGATGCACAAACATTTAATGTTTTAATGGCAGGATTAGAAGAATTACCGCACAAAATTAGCCGTAAAATAATTGATGACCTTGTAAATCAAGTTAAACCACAAATAAACGACACGCCGCAAGGTCCGTTGTCTGATAAAGTGTTTAACTAATTTTAAAAATATCCAATAAAACTTCTAGTTTAGCCTTGACAACTTTGTTGTTAAGGCTATTTTTTACGCCCTGATGAAGTGGTTTAGGCCAGCAATCATAGTTACACCAAGCATATGCATTATGTTCAGAGTTTAATATAGGAATAAATTCTTTTTCAACAACTAGCACATATGTGTTATATTGAAAATTATTATCATTAGAAGTAAACAATTCTAGTGGAATAATTTTTTTTATTTTGGGTTTAAGGCCTATTTCTTCTTGTATTTCCCTATGTAAAGAATCTACAACTGTAGTATCAGATGGTTCTTTTTTACCGCCTACCAATCCCCAGGTACCCAAAGTTTTTTCATGAGTACGCATCAGTAATAAAAATCTCTGAGTATCTTCAGCTAGGAATAGCCCACCGCTACATATGATTTGATTTAAAGAACTAACCGCCATGACCAATTATTATACAATCCCTCAAAGCTCTTGCTCCAGTTTCCTTTGTCCCACTTGTATTGTATACCTGTATATGAATTAGTTATGTAAGTAGTGTCAGTAACCGTTGCAGAATTGAATATAATTGTCCATTGTGCGCCATCCCATTCAATTATATCGTTAGCATATGCCACAAAATCAGTTCCTGTACTATTTTTCCAAGCAGTTGGGCCACTATAATTCGGCATTGCATGATCAGGATTTATATCTTCTAATATTAGATATCTTGTATTAGCAATTTTATTGATAGGATTAAAAGTATCAGGATTAATAATTGCATCTATAGATCCGCGACCATTAATTAAAGTATTACCAGGAATAGAATCCACATCAAAATTTAATAACATTTTTGTTTCATCATTGGCATCAAGGGTTATAAACGCCACTATTTCATTACCACTAGGTGTAGTTAATCGTATTTGACTTAATCTTGCTGTAAATTTTCCTGGATATTTGTTTAAGATAGTCAACCAAGACACCGCTGGTTGATTAACATCGTCGCCTTGAGATTCGTAAGATAAAGATTCCAATGTTGCAACACCGTTTAATACCAACAAATTAAAATTATTAGGTGTAACTACAACATCAATTGTGGGTTCTGTAAATATTTGTGCTGCATATCCAGCTCGTAAATCATCAAGTACCGTATCACTGTTTATAGGTAAAAATACATTACTGATAATTTTAGTAATTACATTCATCTGTTTAACTTTAGCAGGTGGTGTGATCCAAACTGGAGCTTCAAATACTAAACTAGATATTTCTAAATTTTCATCTAGACCTTGCGGAACTGTCCTAGTACTCCACTGACCTTGATCAGTAAGTGTTAACATATTAAGGCTAGTCCAATCAATATAGGTGTCTGTAGTTTGTAAATCTAAAGCAGGATTAAAAATATAGGCAATTTGTTCTACAACTTGAAATTTTTGATCGCTATTTGTAGTCCATATATCTGCAGAAAAAGTTATTTTATATGGACTAGGCATTATACGTTCTACAGTATAGTTAGCCCCTTGAGTATTAAGTAAATTTCCGTTGGCATCAACATCACGTTCTCGAATATTAATTTTGCTGACAAACGTGGGATCTTGTAATCTACTTCGATCATATCTAAAATCTTTTATATAACACGCAATAAACGGTGCAGATGCTAGCACGTTTTCACTACCCTTCTTTAATACTTGTGCAGTCTGTCTAGTCAAATCTCCATACCTAACTGGAATTTGAATTAAATTACCTTTGCCATCTTTATAGCTGAAGTTACTCATAACTCGTATAAATTGAGTCACATATCTTCGTATTTGCCCGTCATAAAAATAATCTGACATGTTAATTATCTGCCCTAGGTTTTAATGCTTTACTTAATGCTTGTTTTTGATTT
>Ga0114962_10004315_pt1 | contig 11328 bp, 11 predicted proteins | sample C_130820_MF_Meta_FD_87017 | JGI IMG/M metagenome (GOLD analysis project Ga0114962, IMG submission 87017) | Freshwater microbial communities from Lake Croche, Canada to study carbon cycling - C_130820_MF_MetaG | ecosystem: Environmental > Aquatic > Freshwater > Lake | place: Lake Croche, Canada... | reverse complement strand
TAATCCCACGCTCCATTACTCATTAACCCCCAACTCATAAATTGTGTTCGAGGATCATGGCTGTATTTATTGTCATCAAAGTAATCTGCAATACTGACTTTACCAATGGTAATTGCAAAATGTTTTTTAGGTTCGAAGTTTGCAAGTTGATTGAAATCACTATGATTATGAAAAAATTCATCTCTACTCGAATGTAAATCGTGTCCAATACCAAAAATTTGCCTGAAAAAAGCACGAGCTACATAGATATTTGGTGCTGGACTTCCTATGCGAAATGTTTCTCCATTTGGAGCAGCGGCAATTCCAAGTGTTTTACTAAAACCTGACCCACCTGCAATCTCTGGATTTAAAAAAAAAGCTGCACCTTTCCAAAGTTTTGCTCCTAGAAAAAGTGTACTTGTAATTGAAGTTGCATGTTCTTCTTGAGTTTGTAAACTATTTTCTCCTGAATAAGGCGCCGAAAAACTTGGTTTATATTGGGAAATAACACTAGTCTGAGCGTGAATTGTAAAACGTTCTGTTTTTAAACTATCTTCTTGCGCAAGAACAGAAGTAAATAGCAATAACGTAGCAAATTGTAAATAAAACTTTTTCATTTTTTTAATAATTGCACAAAACTAATTATTTTGAGTTTGAGACGCTTAATTATTTAGAATAAACCTTAAAACAATATTTTTTTAATTTTAGAAAGACAACTTTTTCTACATTTGCGTCAATTAGTAAGTTATGATTAGTTTTTACGTCACCTTAATCCTCTTATCCATACTATTGATTTATGGAGTTATCGAGTACCAAATCCATCAAAGGTATGTGAAATCTATTCCTGTTCGTATACATGTGAATGGTACACGTGGGAAATCGAGTGTGACTCGCTTGATTGGAGCAGGATTAAGGGTTGGTGGTTACAAAACATATACTAAAGTTACTGGAACTTTCCCGCGAATTATCCTTCCTGATGGAAGTGAAGCATCTATTCATCGCAACGAGAAAGCGAATATTCTTGAACAATTAAAAGTGATTAAATTTTGTGCGAAAAATAAAGCACAAGTACTAATCATAGAATGCATGGCTTTACAACCACAATACCAACGAATCACTGAACTTCAAATGGTTAAATCAACGATTGGTGTAATTACCAATGTTCGTTTGGACCACTTAGATGTCATGGGTCCTGGATTAGACGATGTAGGTCGTGCTTTGTGTGGTACTATACCTAAAAGCTCTAAGATTTTTACGAGTGAAGATCGTCGTTTAGACATGTTTGAAGCTGTGGCAAAAAAACGTAATACTAAAATTCATCAAGCACTTGCAAGTACGATTTCCGATGAAGATATGCTTGGTTTTACCTATATCGAACACAAAGAAAATGTATCGTTGGCATTGGATATTTGTGCAGAATTAGGAGTTGACCGCGAACTTGCTTTAGCTGAAATGAAAAAGACCATTCCGGATGAAGGAGTGTTGACAAAAGTTACTGTAAACTATGAGGATAAACGTATCAATTTCTATAACGCTTTCGCTGCAAACGATCCTGAATCTTCCTTGATGATTTGGAATAGTATCGTAAAACACGTAGATGCTGATGAACACCTCATCATATTACTAAACACACGTAAAGACAGGCAAGATCGCGCAAAACAATTGATTGAATTGATTGCGCTTAAATTAAATTATAGTTCTGTTGCCTTAATCGGAGATGTCGTAGATTTAGTGGTTGAGATGGGAATTAAGCAAAAAATTAAACGTGAAGACATTGTTCCAATTGGTAGTAAGCCAACAGAAGAGGTGTATATCGATTTATGCGATGCCTCCAAAAAGAAAACGACCATCGTTGGGATAGGTAATATGGGAGCTGGAGGTGCAGAATTGGTTAAATATTTTGAAAGTAAACAGATAAAATAATGGTAGAATTAGCAATTACACTGGGAATTGTACTCAGTCTCTTTTTTATAGAAGCATTTGGATTAGCTGCCGGAGGAGTAATCATTCCAGGCTACATCGCTTTACAATTAAATAGTCCAGATAAATTGCTAGGTACAGTAATAATATCCTTAGCAACCTATCTAATCATCTTGTTAATTTCGAGATTCACCTTTCTCTTTGGTAGAAGACAAATGGTGGTTGCATTATTGGTTGGCACACTATTGTCAATTTTATCCCATCATTTTTTGATTTTTAACACCGGAAATAGTACTGCAGAATTTAGTGCAATTGGTTGGGTAATACCAGGGTTAATTGCACATTGGTCTGCAAAACAAGGATATCCTAAAACATTGGCTATGCTTGCAATTACATCTATCATCGTAAGACTAACGGTTATCGTATGCTTTGGTGGTGCCTTACTTTCAAATATTTAATAGAATGGCAAAAATATCTATCCGATCTACCTCCGTTCTTAGTATACTAGCGTTACTTGCTATTGGACTACTATACATTGTAGAAACAACGAAAAAAAATGTCAAAGAAGAATGGTATACTGAAAAAATTGCAGCATCGCGACTCACCCAAAAAGCGCTTTTACATTTAAAAAATGAACGCTTTGAAAATGTTGATTTTGTAGACAATATTAATGACCCAAACGAAACTGGATTAATCGGAGAACAATATACGCCAATCACTACTGGAAGTGGTTCATTACCTATCAAAGCATCTACTATGAATCCAAATTTTGGAGGAATGATAGTACAACTCTTAAAAGATGCCAAATTAAAAAAAGGCGATAAGGTAGCTATTTGTATGACAGGCTCTTTTCCTGGACTAAATGTTGCGGCATTGGCAGCCATACAAACATTGGGAATTAAACCTATTATTATTTCATCTGTAACCGCATCTTCCTGGGGTGCAAATGACCCGGAATTTACATGGGTAGATATGGAACACGAGTTAGTGGAAGATAAAATTTTCACAAATCATTCCATTGCAGCTTCTATGGGGGGCAATTTAGATATTGGACGAGCATTAAGTGGAGAAGGTCGCGATTTCGTAGTTGCAGCAATTCAAAGAAACCATTTACCTTTTATTAATACAGGAAGTTTTGAAGGAAATATTGCAAAAAGAATGCAATTATTTAATCATCATAAGAATATAAAAGCATTTATTAATATCGGTGGAGGTGTTGCAAGTAATGGTAGTGATCTCAACGGCGATGCTATTCGTGCTGGGTATCATGAAACATTAAAGTTAAAGGACTTTCCGGATAAAAAGGGGGTAATGTTTGAAATGGCAAAGAGGAATATTCCTATTATTCACTTAAAAAATATAGAGCAATTAATGAATACTTTTGATTTACCTATGGAACCTATACCTTTACCAGAAATTGGAAAGGGAAAATTGTATTATTCCTTAAAATACCAAGTTGGTATTGTTGGTATTTCTTTATTTTTCTTGGTAGGTTTGTTACTTGTAACAATCTATTTAGACAAAAAGCAACACGCACTTGGAAACGAAATTATTAAAACTAACGAGTAATACTATGAAAATTTATACACTGTTTATTGCAATCCTTTTAAGTTCAAGTACACTGATATTTGGACAAACCGAAAAAGGGAAAAAAATAAAACCAAAACACCATGTAAGTGTGGTAAAGATGCAATCCAAAAAACTATTAACGTATTATGCATTATCACACAAAGAACGTACGGAATTAGTGGTAACAGGTCCTGGTAAAATAGAGGTATTATTGCGTGTTCGACTGGAAGACACAACAAAAAATAGTTTACCATATACGATACAACATGTATTGGACGACAAAAAAATGAAAATTGACACGTTAAAAAGTGAAAAGGTATCTAAAAGTTTAAGCTATAAAAACAAAAAATTAACTGGAAAACCAAGTGCTGCTGGCAAAGTTTTTATTCACATACCACCTGGAAAACATATAGTTAAATTATACAAAGGAGATACTGATCAAAAAATTCATGCAGAATTCAAATACCGTAAAGATAAAAATCAACCAAATTGGAAACCAATTGCTCCAATAGTATCATTAGACACAGTTCGTGTAAAATATTTAAACAAAAAAAACGCCATTGTTAAATTTCACCGAATCACCAATGAGAAAAAATTTGTGCTAACTACTACTGATACTACCCAATTGAAAATAATTATCAAGGCGGAATTAGACTATAAAGACCAATCCGGAAAACCAATTATTTTATCCGTAAAAGAAAAAGGAACTACCATAAAATCTTTCAAAATAACGGGAGAGAAATCGCAAAAAACAGAATATGTAGATGAAAAAAAATTAATACCTGGTAATTCAAATGTGATCTATTTGAATCTACCAAAGGGTGTTCATACCTATGAATTCGCATTAGAGGACAAGAAAAAATCAGCAATCGTACTAATCGAGCATAATTCACACATTAAAACCAAATAACCATGAAAATAATTGGATTAGTTATCTTGCTTATAGGAAGCATGTATTTATCAACTTCCTGTGATAAAACACCAGGATATGGAGGAAATTGTGGGATCACAGGTATTGTAAAAGTCCGAAAATTTAATTCCGATTATTCGGTTTTACGCGAAGAGACGATATTAGCAAATGCTGATGTTTATATTGTTTTTCAAAATGGCCAAGGATATGGGGATAAAGTTAAAACCAGTTATGATGGATCTTTTAATTTCAACCACTTAGTACCTGGTGACTATACTTTATTTGTGTATTCTAATGACACAACCTTAGTTAATTCTGATCCAATTCCGATTACTCTAGCTGTGAAAATAGCTAAAAATAAACAATTGGTAAATGCAGGAGTATTAAAAATAGCAGACAATTCTCCTATCAAAGGTAATGCTTCCATCTCCGGAAATATTACCGGACATAAACTTGGCGCATCGTATACTGCAATTCATGAGAAAGTATATTTAACAGATATGTTAGATTCTACAAATACAAATTCTAGTTATACAGATTACAGCGGAAATTATACGTTTACGAGTTTGCCGATAGGGAAATATAAAATTTATGTTTATTCTAAAAATACAGTTGCGACACCTCCGTATTTATTATTAGATACGATCGTTTCAATTGTTAAAAATAACGACATTATCAAAAATATCAATTTTGATGTTAATGACTAAATCTCTTCGAAAAGTCTATTTACTGTTGCTTATATGTATTTGGAGTAATCGGCTATTGGTTGCACAAGATTTGTCTGGTGAAAAGAAATTTGAATATAGTAGTTACCTCTATTTTAGGGTTACCAAGAAAATATATATTGACAACTTCAATTTAATGTGCTTTGATTCTAGAAGGCATATTTTCAATTTTATGCAGAATGATCTAACCTTCAACTATAAGGTAACAAAAAAGTTTATTCTGATGCTCGGAGATGCAATATATGTCAATAATTGGAGTCCTCAATATTTAAAAGCATACCGTAATGATATAGCATTAGGTGCTATTTACTTTCATAGACCAACAATAGGTGTAAAATATAAATTCAATTTCAATAAAAAATTAGAACTCGAAGAAAATGTTACATTTCAGTATTTTACCCCATCGATGGAAAAATACCATGCACGAGTTACATTGGGTTCAAAGCTTACGTATGATACTAAAAAATTACCGTTAGAATTTGAACCATTTGCACAAATGATTTTATATTATTATTTAAACGGTGAACCAATTTCTTATTATAATTCTGATAACTCGTTAGATGGTTATTATTCACCAAATGGGTTACATCGGTATCGGTATCGTTTAGGATTTAAAATAAAACCAATTAAATCTTGGCGAAAATTAGACCTAATGCTGTATGTTGCTGGCCAAAAAGAATTTAATTTACCTGGATTAGGAGGACATAATATTAATTATAGCGCACCAAAAAACAGTTTTTCAGATAAACAAAAAGTGAATCTACCTTTCAACGATTATTCCATTTTAGGGTTTCAAATTAATTATGTGTTTGATAAAAAGTAATTCTAAATTTATTCTCACAAACCAAACCTTTTCCCAGGTAATGCTTTCACCACTCCTTTTAATTCCAACCCCAATAAAATACCACTGATCAAGCGCACTGGAATTTCCGTTTTTATTGCTAGCACATCCAAACTAACTTCCTGACTTTCTTTTAATAAGGCAACAATCTTTTCTTCATTTTCGTCTAGATCCGCAAAGAGTTGTAATTGTTTAGTTTCTTTTTTGGGAGTGTCCTTCCAATCCATCATATCAAAAAAATCATCCGAGGACGTAATTAGATGTGCTTTATTTTTTTGGATGAGATAATTACACCCTTTGGAGTATTCACGCGTGATATCGCCTGGAAAAGCAAATACGTCGCGTGCATAGTCATTGGCTAACTCAGCAGTGATTAATGACCCACCGCGTTCGCCGCTTTCAATGACTATCGTTGCATCACACATTCCCGCAACAATTCGATTACGCATGGGGAAATTTTCCCGATCTGGTTTACTTCCAGGAAGAAATTCCGTAAGTAAACCTCCATTTTCGAGCATTTTTTGCGCAATCGGTGTATGTGCTTGTGGATAAATACGATCTAACCCATGTCCGAGTACGCCTATCGTTTGTATTCCTAATTCTGTGCATAGTTTATGTGCATAGATGTCTATTCCATATGCCAAACCACTAACTACAACAATATCTTTCCCTACAAAGGAATCTATTAATTCTTCACATATTTTACGACCATAGCTGCTTGCATTTCGTGTTCCTACAACTGAAACTACCCTTGGAGCGTTACACGTCATCTTACCCGTCTTATACATCAAAACAGGAGCGTCGTCACATTGATTCAGACGATATGGAAATGTGTCGTCTTTATAAAATAAGGTTTCTATCTGATGCTGGTTAAGATAATTTGTGTATTTTTCAGCTTCGCGAAGGGCGGTATTTCGATCTAATTGTTGTAAAAATTTCTCCCCGATTCCTGGAATTGTTTTTAATCGATGCTTGCTTGCTTTAAAAAAATCTGCGCTATCTTCAAAATGTGTTAAAATTTTCCGGATTTTCTTTTTTCCTCCTCCCGTAAGTAAGGTTAATGCTATCTGATGTTGTAGACTCATGCTAATTTTCAAGTTTGTTACTTAAAATTAAGCACAACAAAGAACATAAAAGCTCTTGATAATTAAGTAATATTTTGGTATTTTATATATTAAAAAAGGCTAACTCCAATTGGGTTAGCCTTCTCACTTAGGTAAAATTATTCTTCGTCTGAATCTTCTTCGTCATCAACTGGCGCGTCGAAGTCTTCTTCTTCGTCATCGGCAACATTCTCAGCTTCTTCTACTTTCACTTCTTCCTCTTCAATATCATCGATATCGTCCTCTTCTTCATCATCCTCTTGCGGAATAACTACAGGCTTTTTATTTACTTTATTTAACTTAATCAAGTAAATAATATCTTCTGTTTCCCATAAAAGCGCATCTAAAGTTTCTCCTGTAGGTGTTTTGATTTGCGTCATACCACCACCAAATCCATCTGGAAATGCATCTTCTAATCGGTCTTTCATGTCTTCTGAAAGCTTGTCATAACTAACTATCGCACGTTTTTTCGACATAATCTAAAAATTTCCGGTTATTTTTTGTTGAATGCTAATTCTTTGGCAAAAATATATTAATTGATGAATTTACAAGGTAAAATAAAAAACTTTTTATTTTTTTTTCTAAAAAGTTGTGTTGTTCGTCGTGAATGTATAGAAATATTACCCGACAGAACATTTTCTAAAAGTGAATTCAAGCTAAGAAATTCTTGTATTTTTGTCGCGTGAAAGCACTATTTACATTTATTTTTCTTTGTTTTCTTTCGCTGATTTCGTTTGGACAACAAATTCGTATCGGCGTATACCGTGATCATGATATTCAAAGGATTGTATTTGCGCATGACGGAACAAATTATAGTGTTTTTGCAGACACAAATTATGTAGGAGAACTCATAAACGAAGGGTATATTGAAATTCAACAAACTACAGATAAACGCTTAGAATTATTTATCGGAATTATTTCGCACGGAATTTTTGAGAAAATATCGCTAATCGCAAACGAAGAAAATGCAAGTATCGAACTTACACCGACGATACCAACTGTTAAAACCCGAAAATACCAAGATGATTTTGAAATTACACCAGGTTTAAAAGGTCTGACATTAGTCAATGTGGTGAATTTCAATAATTATTTAGCTGGCGTTGTTGAATCAGAAGGAGGAACAGGGAAAGAAATTGAGTATTACAAAGTGCAAGCACTTATGAGTCGAACGTATGCATTAAAATATCTTTCTAAACACACCAAAGAAGGATTCAACTTATGCGACCGCGTGCACTGTCAAGCTTACCATTACAAACTGCGTTTTACTCCGGATATTGAAAAAGCAGTGAGAACAACCGAAAATGTGGTGATGGAAGATGAACATGGAAATTTAGTGGATGCATATTTTCATGCGAATTGCGGCGGACAAACCAGTGAAGCAGACTACATTTGGAACAATCGGGTAGAGTATCTAAATACATTTAAAGATACATTTTGTATCTATACAAAACAGGCAACGTGGGAAAAGCGTATTCCAAAACAGCAATGGGCAGATTTTTTAATAAAGCGGTATAATTATCCGATCGATGATTCGATTTTAGGCCCATTGGTTTTTAACTTCACACAAACAGAACGTTTAGCTTTTTACCACCATCCTATTTTAGGAATTCCATTACGCGATATCCGTCAAGAATTTAAATTAAAATCCACCTATTTCAGCAATTACTTGGATGGGAAAGATGTATTAGTTCGTGGAAGAGGCTATGGTCACGGGGTGGGTTTGTGTCAGGAAGGTGCTATGCAAATGGCAAAATACAAATACAATTACCTCCAAATTGCCATGTATTATTTTCCTGGGGTGCAGATTCATAATGTAGCGGAAGATGCCTTTTATGCACAACAGGGTAATTTATTTTTATGTTCCCCATATCGAACTGAAGATTAATTACTTATAGGTAATTATAAAAATATCTTCGTCATCTTTTTTGAAAAGCTTATTTTCACGTGCATAAGCCTCTAATTCAGAAGTATATCGCAATTTATCTAGGATGTTTTTAGTTTTCGCTAATTTTGCCTCGACTAACGCTTTTTCTTCTTTCATGTTATTTAATTTAATGTTTTGCGAAATGATGGTAAAAATATCTACGTCATCCAAAAACATTCCGTAAAATGAAAAAATGAAAAGCGTAACAACATACTTATTTTTGTAGTATTTCGATTTGCTTTGAAGCCAAATTCCAAATTTGCTAGTTGTAAATGCACTTTTCATAACTCAAAGATACAGGCTAATGGTAAGAATTATTGATTTGTGAATGGATATTTTCAAGAATGAAATGTTTGTAAAACAAAAAAGGTTGCCTTTCGACAACCTTTGTAATTAACTTCCACAGTAAAGACAACCATCCTCGTCATCTTCCGATGTTGGGTTGAATTCTATTTCTGGATTCAATTGTTTTTTCAATTCATAAATGGCTTGCATCGTTTCACCATCCTCGAATAAATTTCCTGTTAATTTTGTTTTTAATTCCGCAATTTCTTTTTTGATTGCGTCTTCTGTCATTGTAACCATGATAAATATTTTAGATACTACGAATATATTTCAAAAACGTAGAATTCTCAAAATTAGATAGTATAAAGTTTTGAGTAATAGATGTTAATAAATTGTATGATTTTTTATATTATTTATTTGGAATGATATAAAACAATCTAAAATCAACGTTTCCTGCGCTTCGCTAACCATTCTGGAACCTCTTTTTTCGGTTGTTTGTGATTTTCGGAACCCAATAATTTTTCTGCTAGATCTGGACGATTTGCTTTTTGTAAACGGTTTTTAATCCAATCTCTATTTTCACGTTTGTACCAAAAGAAAAAACGATTTTGATTCAATTTTTCCTCCTTGGTTTTAACGGTTTTAATTGGCTTCAAGGTATATGGGTGCACGCCGGAATAATAAATCACTTCAGCAACCGTCATTGGCGTTGGTGTAAAATCTTGTACTTGTTCCAATTGAAAGCCCATGTCTTTTGTTTCTGCCGCCAAATTCGCCATATCTTCTTCCTCACAACCTGGATGCGAAGAAATGAAATACGGAATCAATGGTTGATTTAAATTGTGTTTCGCAGAAATCGCATCGTATTTTTCCTTGAATTTATGGAAATACGAAAACGAAGGTTTACGCATCACGCGCAAGGTGGCATCGGATGTATGTTCTGGTGCAACCTTCAATCTCCCCGAAATATGGTGTTTTACTACTTGCTCAATGTATTCATCATGGTTACCATCTTCGTTGTTTTTATTGAAGTCATCCACCAATAAATCATACCGTATACCCGATCCAATAAATGCTTTCTTCACTTTTGGATGTTGGTCTACTTTTTTGTACAATTCCGTCATCGGTTTATGCGAAGTATCTAGATTCGAACAAATTACAGGGTGTATACAACTTGGACTGGAACAACGATTGCAAATTGCTTCGTCTTTCCCTTTCATTTTGTACATGTTTGCCGAAGGTCCTCCTAAATCCGAAATATATCCTCTAAATTCAGGGTGTTTCGTTACTTCCTCCAATTCTTTTAAGATCGATTTCTCACTTCGTGAAGCAATAAATTTACCTTGATGCGCAGAAATGGTGCAGAAACTACAGCCACCGAAGCATCCTCGGTGCATGTTGATGGAGAACTTAATCATATCGTACGCAGGAATAGCGCCACGCTTTTTATATTTTGGATGCGGCATACGCGTATACGGTAAGTCAAAGGATTTATCAATTTCTTTTTCCTCCATGGTTTTGTATGGAGGATTGATTACCAACGTTTGATTACCAACGTGTTGAATAATACGGTTCGCTTCCCATTTGTTCGACTCAACTTCCACGATTTTGAAGTTCGCCGCATACTTGATTTTATCTTCTAAACAGATTTCATGACTTGCCAATTCAACCGTTTCCCATTGTTTATTTTTCGGTAATTCTTCTTCTTTCGGTTGTAAAAAAGCAATTTGCTTCAAGGTCTTTAAAGAAGAAAATGGAACGCCTTTTTTCACCAAACGGAGCATTTCGCGCAAAGGTTGTTCGCCCATCCCGTACACCAACATGTCTGCTTTGGAATCCACCAAAATGGATGGCATCAACTGGTCTTTCCAATAATCGTAGTGGGTCACACGACGCAACGAAGCTTCGATACCACCAATTAAAATTGGAACATCTGGGTATAATTCTTTCAATATATTCGAATACACTATCGTAGCATAATCTGGTCGGTAACCCGCTTCACCTCCAGGTGTATAAGCATCGGTAGAACGCAAACGTTTATTTGCAGTGTAATGGTTCACCATGGAATCCAT
>Ga0114962_10004313_pt1 | contig 11330 bp, 18 predicted proteins | sample C_130820_MF_Meta_FD_87017 | JGI IMG/M metagenome (GOLD analysis project Ga0114962, IMG submission 87017) | Freshwater microbial communities from Lake Croche, Canada to study carbon cycling - C_130820_MF_MetaG | ecosystem: Environmental > Aquatic > Freshwater > Lake | place: Lake Croche, Canada... | reverse complement strand
GGATATTTCCCCCCGCCCTTCTTGCGTTAGGCAGGGGTACTCTCTCCACCACCGGGGATATGAAGTGGTCTGGTTTCGGAGTTGCCTCCGTAATTCTAAACTTATCCAGAATTTTAATACCTTCTGGAATATCATTCATTGTTTGGATAAAGGCCAGACGCGTTAGGTATGGCACTTTATCTTCCTGCTCATAACCAAATATGTGACGCGCCGCTTCAACCGGAATCTCCACGGCTTCATTTATAGGAAAGCGATAGAGAACATATTCAAAACTCGCTTCTACCGGCTTCACCCATTTATTCGTCACACTGACTATTGTCATTAGAAATTTACCGTATCGCCGTACACACGAATATCAACTGTAGCGTTAGCAACGGCAGTTACCACTTTTACATAAAACGATTGCGTGTTGTAACCAGAAACTACGTTGGCCAAAAATGGCGCAATAATAGTCAGGTCTTGCCACGTTCCCGTTCCTGTCATGCTGGTCAATGTAGTTCCAGCAGCAGTAGTTACTGCATTACTGGTATTGCCATCATTTGACGTAAAAATTGTAATGTTGCCTGTTGATACGTTACCACTTGGATCTTGCACCGTAATACGCCGTACAATCACACCGCCGGAAGAAGCAACAGAAGTACCTGTTGTTAAACCGCCGGTTAAAATTGGTATGCTAACTACAGCATTACCTGTGCTTGTAAGCGATACAGTTGATGCAGCAGCAATTGCATAATTGCCAAAATTTGCTGCCGTATTTTGACTAACGGAATCAACATTAGACATGGAACACCCCCTTAAGTAGCGTTGAAGGTTCCGGCTACGTTTTGACCGCCGTTGGTTGCATAAAGGATGATGGACACGTTACCTGCTAACACGTTAGCACGCACGTTTGTACCGTCAGCCAAAATCAAACCGCCTGTATTGTTTGCAACAGCAACCGTCCAAGAAGCATTAGAAATGTTTCCAGACAAGTTGGTATTGAACTCAATGGTCACGTTACCCGTGGGCATAATCCAGTAAATACCACCAGGAATCGTAACAGCGGTTGTTGAACCGTTGGTCAGGTAGTAAGGAAGGAAATACGCACCAGCACCGTTCGTGGCCGCGTTTGCTAGTAAAATCTTGTTTGTTGATAATGACATGGCTTATCTCCTTATAGTGAAATAGAGTTATAGCCAGACACCACTGTCATGCTTTTGGGTTTGGTCGAGACCATTTCCGCAATCATGATAACAGCGCCAACATAGCCAATCTGCCAGTTAGGTAGAGTCGACTCAAATCCGGTAAACACAAACGAACCTTGCTCATGGATGTACAGAGACAAGTAATTAGTGTTCAGGAAGTAGACAGTACCTTCAGGGCAGTAAGGGTCTGGATAAATAGGTACACCAGCAACCATCAATGCGCGGAACGCAGCTTGGGGGCCATTTGCATCGCCATCAAAACCATGTCCAGGGGTGATGACATATTGCTCTTGTCCCACAAAGTCCTGTGCCAGCAAAGTCCAAGTACCAAATCCGCAAATACCAAATGAAGGTACTTCCGCACCTTTCTTAACGGTACCTGAGATGTACTGGAGAATGTTTTGACGGGTGGGGTTGACGTTACCGGCTGCATAGGAGCCAGACTGCCACCAAGAATATGTGCTACGCGAAATGTTACCGTAGGTGCCGGAAGCTGAAACAGCAGCAGGCAAACCGATAAACTGTTGCGTATTTGTAGTGTTGTTGTACAAGGCTGTTGCCATTGCATCCATCATGACGTTCATCGCGTCATTCATACGCGCTTCAATCAAGGGGATGATAGCCGCATCTTGCTGAACTGCACCTTCCATTCCGAGGAACGGTACGGGAGCAATCATTAATTTCAGGTCGAATTCAGCATTGAACGCACCTTGCTGGACTGAAGGCTGATTAAACGAACCAGAGTAATCAGACCATTGCGCGTTTACAAACTGAGCGCCCTGAACGGGTACGGTTACGGAGGACACACCACCAGAGGCAGACTGACTGTTAGCAATCAATGCTGCGAGCAAGGGTGTACTGTTGTAAAGCTGAACGACCAGCTTTGGGATAAACGCCCGGCGAGTAACGTAAGTCAACTCGGTATATTGGGACGACCCCGTTGCTGGAATAATACCGCCGCCGATAGGCATGGTTTATCTCCTTAAAAAAACGTATCCCCTACTTTTTTACAAGCCGATAGGTTTAGGATTTTTCCTAAGTTCCTGTAAGGCCTTTGCTGCTTCGGTTCTTGCACCTTGTGTTGGATTCTTCCAATACATAGACAAGTCAAACTTACTCAATGCGCTAGGTTGATAACCCATAGGCGTAGGCTCTGCGGTCTGACGCATCCAAGACCAATACTCTGCTGCTGCCTCATGGTTGGTAATGCCTTTCTCAAGCATCACTTTTTCAACTTCGCCAATCTGGTCTTCGTTATCAACCAAACCTTTTTTAATCAAAGACATACGGCGTTTTTCTAAATCAGCCATTGCATCGCGCTCTTGCAGTTTAGCTTCCAACTGCTGTACGCGCTGTTCAGACTGATTCATTGCTTGATATGTTTTGTCCTTAATATCTAACTCAGGAATTAACATATCAGGCTTTGCCTGTTTGGTTAAGCGTAAGAATTGTTCCCGTGTATTTGGGTTCTCTGATAGCTGACGCGCTAGCAGGGCTAACTCATCTCGCGCTTCGTAACTTAAGTCTTCTAATGTTGACATAATATATCCCCTTTAACTTCAGATGACTTTTTTGCCGTCAGCAGGTTTTGCAACCATCATCTTGTTTTTGGTACCAAATTTGGAAGCAGAATCTAAGCCTCCAAGGTGTGCAAAGCGGGGTGGGTTAGTAACCACACCATTTTGCTGATTGTCAGATACGGGATTACGGGGTTGGCCTGCGCCACGGGGTTTAAACAAATCCATGATTTACTCCTATAAAGGGCTAGCTTGAGGTGCGGTTGGAGGTGCGCCGCCTGGAACAGCACCAGGAATGGGCGGCATATTTGGTACTGCCGGTGCGTTTTGTAATGCCATACTCTGCGGATTCATACCACCCGCCTGAGGCAAGGCTTGTAACATCTGAAGAATTTCAGACTGTTGCAATTCGTTTGTTTTGGCTTTCTTCGCACCTAGCACTGAAGTCAAAGCAGTCAAAGCACTTAACGCCTTTTTGCCTTCTTCAGATTCACTGCCCAGTGCTGGCAAAGATTGTTCAATCAAATCTAACGCCATTCCTAAATTGACTAACGCGCCTTCGCGGTTGCCCATCTTAGGTTCAGGAGTTGACATAGGTGAGGCCATTGGTGCAGTAGATGAGTCACCCATACTTGGGGCGTCACCCACGGGAGGCATTGGTGAGGGAGCAGAAGCAGGGCCAAGACCTGCGCCTTTACCCTTGCCTATCAACTTCATTAACTGGTCCGGTGGAACACTCATGTCATCCTCTCAAAATTGGTGGGGGTGATTTTTTAAAATTCCCACCCCCCAGGAATTACTTGCGACCTTTACGGCCTTTACGTTTCATGCGTGCCATGATGGAGTCTCCAATTAGCAGCGGCCAACTATAACGGGGAAGTCAGCCACACCCCTCGTCCCTCTCGGGATTACCGTTTGGTCTTACGACCGCGTTTGTGAGCTTTGTACATTTGTACTCTCCATTAGTTACGGTTATCCCCTGCTGTATTCTCTACCACCACTTCTACTACTTGAACGGTTAAAGGATTTTACTCCTTGATTCCGATACTGCAAATTCGATGGAGCGCTCAAAGGTCTTAGCGACTCCGTTGTCACTCGAGGTTGGTCTGCTTTAGGTTGTGTATTACCCTGCTTCGCCACCTGCGGCCTCCAATTTTGGTTTAGGCGCTGCTTGTTGTTGAGGCTTTTGTTTCTCTTGCGCCTCACGCTTCGCCAACTTTTCCTTGAGCAATTGTTTCATCGGTGGTTCTAATAAGTCAAGTAAAGACTCTTTGTCAATTGCTTGAGCTTTAAAGAGATTAAATGCTAACTGACGCGAATCTTCCATAAAGATTGGGCTATTGGAGTGAGCGTCCACTTTCACAACATAATCTTTAGTAAATTGTTCAGGTATAAACGCCACGTCATATTCGTCCCTAAAATGCGTTTGGTCATACGCTTGCATCAACTTCATGTACAGCGTGGCAACCTTTTCTAAGCTATCTTCAACAATTAAAGCGCGTTTTTTGGCTCTTGAACTGCCTAATCTAGCTAATTGAGAGGCATGACCGGCACTTCGTACCCCTTGTTCCCCGCGGCCAGACAAGATGGAGCTAATACCAGAGGCCTCTGCAAACATTGCATCGCACTCATGAATAACTTCAAACAAGTCAGGCGGCATATTGGGAGACAATCTATCTACTTTTGCATTAGGCATATCAGTAGTAAGAAGGCCCCCAGGTCTATTCAACGCAAAGTTTTTCTCGTCTAAGATACCCGTAAAGCCAGAAAGCGCGGTAGGAGGAGATACCTGCTTGCTTAATAGGTCGAGAATCTCTGTCATCCGGCCATTGCGTAGTTGTTGCAAGAACACTAGCTTCTGGACTTCCGACTGCCCCCAGTAATAATCATACTGAGGATTAGGGCAAATCTGGATGAACGGCAGTTCACCTTTCAAGAAAACGCTTGCACCAGGGCGGTCATATATCACCACGTCAGGGTCGCACATAGTTACACAGCGATAATCCTGAATATCATCGTCCCATACCCACAACTCGCTCATCTTTGCTGTAGGTTCAGCAACACGCGCCTTGTATCTGTTCTGTCCGTACAAATCTAGGTTGACGGTACCGTACAGAGTAGGATTGGTTTGACTCATCACAATGCGGTCAATACCTTCCGGTATGTCTTCAGTACGCGGATTATAAGCTGTAGTTATACGTCTAACTATTTCATCTCTACGCGGATGACTATACAGCCTGTTGTAAAGCTCTGATTTAGTTATGTAATATGTTTGGACAATGGCTTCTTGTCTGTCAGTGTATGGTGTATCTTCACGCAGCACACCCATAGCACTTGGTTCAATAAGAAAAGGGTGTATGCCATTGTTATAAACAAGTTTGACAAAAGTGGTGTTAAACACCAGCGCCCAAGTTAGGGCGGTCGAAAATACTTGGTCAGCGTTAGAGTTTAACCACTCATCATTAAGAGCGCCCGTTAAACGAGGCACCTTGCGTTCTTCAAGATTGCTTACAGAAGCGCCTAAATTGATAGTAAAACGGGTGGTCTCTGCTGAGTACAGGAAGCTCGTCAGAGTGTCGATGTGCGGGTATATCTTGTTGAATATGGCAGGGCTGTCTTCTGGCCCGGAACCAAACAAGTAAAAAGAACGTAGCGATGAGTAATCACCCTTGCGTTCCTCAAGGCTCACCATACACTTTTGGATTAAGTCCTTGTAGAACTGCTCCCGATGTTCGTGACCTTCAGGTATACGCATTATTTAATCTTCAGGTTTTCATGGTCAGGAATATAACTTGCCGTCTTGGGTCCGGTCAAATTACCGGCCTCGCTCGGCTTCATTCCTACGGCTTCCCCTCGCACGGATTGTACCGCACGTCCAGACAAAAGTGATTGCATATTTAACCCGGGCATACCACCGCCCCAAATCGCGGAATCCCGCGGTGCGGGTTCTTGTGGTTCAGGCTTGGCATTGTTTCTAGTAAAGTAACCGGCCTGGTTCTCACCCTCACGGGTGGTTTTAATGTCGGTCATCTTGTAATCCATTGCTAATTGCTTCGCCGTCTTATCAGCCCTTTTGGAACGCTCTGACTTGAGAGCAGGCGCACGCAAATGCACGCGCATAACATTTGCCTCACAACCATCAGCAAAGCAACTTGCAACATCACTTTCAAAATAACCATGTGTCGGACATTTGTAGTCTTTAAGTATCATCATTTATCCCCTTGAATAATCTCTAGGGTTTCGCAACCCTACCTTAACTTGAAGTCTTCCATCAACTAACGCTATCTTCTGAGAACGTACAACAACGCGTTCAGGTTCCCTGCGGTACTCAACAAACTTAGAACGGTCACGGTTTTGCATGATGCGTACATACCCGTCCTTATAGTTATGATAAGCGCGGCTTACTCTTATTTGAGTACGCTCTGAGAGCGGTTCCGTCTTGCGCTGAAATACGTCCAACAAGAAGTCTTTGTTAAGACCGCACATCTCTGCAAACAAGGCCATGCTGATACCGCGCTCTTTGTCGGCAATGAAGCGGTCCATAATGTCTAGTAACTTGGCTTTAGGAATTGGCTTTAGTTTGTCCATAGATGCCTAACTTTTTTAAGTAATCAGACACGCCGCGGCTAACTGCTTTCTCGCCTGAGGTCATTGATTCTTCTTTGCGGTTTGTCTCGCGGGTAATCTTAGCGGCCATCAAACGCGGGCCTACTTGTTCTGCAAACGCTGCGGCTGCCAATGCAGCGGCGATAACTCTGTCATCCTTATTGCGGCCAGTAGCTTCAATGCTACCTTGGTCTCTGACCACCGTCTTCATCTCGTCAATCAGGTCCATAGAGAATATATCCATCATGCCGCGTTCAAAGTAATCTTTCATGTAAGTGAGCATCCGCTCTTTAGATTGCGTAGTAGTCAGCCAACCAATAGAGTTACTAATGCCACCCAAGGTGTCGTTCCTACGCCAAATGTACTGTTGCATAGAACCGTAGACGTTCATCAAGTCATTGCCCATCACGCCGCCCATACTGGCCGCTTGGCGCTTCAGATTGCGTAGTTCGTTAATCACGGCCTGACCTGGACCATTGACTTCAAGGTTAAGCGTAGAGTTCTTATAAGCACCTGCAAGGTGCGCGATAACCCAAGCAAACTGGTAGGTGTTCATCTCTGAGGTAGCAAACTCCGCGACCTGTTCCATTGCATCTGCGTAACATCGGAAGACTTGGATACAGAAGCGGTCAGCCCAATCACTAGAACCATAAGCAGGGTCAGCACCAATAACGTAATAACCTTGTTCAACGGGTTCCTCAAATATCTTGAGCGTAGCCAGGCGCTCCGTACTCTTAACCACCTGAGTGTCATGGAAGTAACTCCCCATCACATAACGATAAGATTCAAAATCTATTTTCTTGGCAATCTTCATTGCGTCTGTGCAACGCGCATTGCTAAAAAAGCTGGTGCCTGTCATCACAAAAGCATAGTCCTCCGTGGGAGGAAACTCTTGATACATTAGGCTATCGTCTTTCATTCCCTCATACAACTTCCAACGCCACCACGCCATTTGCCGTGAATTGATTTCAAAGTTGTATAACTTCTTAATGTCTTTGGTCCATTCCTTTTCTTCTGCCGTCAGCTTGCCATCCCAATACGTTTTGTACACATCGCTTTCAGGGGACGCGGAATAAAACTCATTGCGCCACCAACCACAAAAAATGGCTTTCTGAGTACGCGCACGCTTCGCGGTGGTGTACATATCATGGAACATATTGAATCCACGCGCTGTACTCTCAAAGATATACAAGCGGTCATCATTGGTTTCAGCTAAGGAAGCCAACAGAGAGGCTAGGCCTTCTTCATCACCCCAAGAGCTTGTCTCAGTACCATGCAAGAACGTAATGCCCTTACCGCGGCCCAAACCGCCCTTTGCACGCGTACCTGCTACCTGATAGAACAACCTGCTACGGTTCTTCAACGTCAACTGAGTACGGTTATGGTTGACCAGAGGAATTTTAAACTCTTTGGGCAAACCTTCCATGTAAGCAGACAAAGTACCGCGGAACATATCCCGGTTTTCTTCCGTGTCCGTTACTAAAGTTCCACCCAGGCCAGCATGAGTAAAGTGCCAATACAAATCCAATGCCAAAGAAATGGTAGTAATTCCAAGCTGCCTCCCTTTCAGTATCACAAAGAAATGAATGTCTTCTTCAAGACCTTGTGCAATCTCATCCATGACGTAAGTCTGCGTACCTAACATCCGGTCTAGCTTGCGTAGCCCCTTCTCCTTGGTCTCAATCTTTAACTGAGAACAGAAAGTATAAAACTGCTGTAGGTTAAACTTCAATTCTTTCCCCAGTTGTTTACATCCCAATTAGATATTGCGGCCATCACCACCTTGTCCTTGGCGCAAGCTATCAACTCCTTCACCATCAACGGGGAGTAATCCCGCTTCCAATCCTGTACTAACTGCAACTTCTGCACCTTCGTGCGGCACATAATCGCCCTATTCATCTCCTTGGCATACCGCCGCCTAGACTCCCTCAGGCAATCCTCCACACTCTGATGCCCTTTTCCTCCGTCCTGCAAGTGAACTTCCTCCCTAACTTCTTTCCCATCTTGTAGTTCAAGTTCAACACAGTACGCATTACCCTATCAACCACCAAGAAACTCTCACCCACTTGCACCTGCAAGTACGGTAACGCCGGTAGGCGTTTAGGTGTCGGTATTCCAACCTCTATCTCTACAGTATCCATACTACCCTCCATAACCTAAAACAACATGGTAACACAGAAATACAGAAATTTTTTATGGGGGGAGCCAGTTGGGGGTCACGCACAAACAGGGGTCGTACCCCATGCAAGGGACGCGGGGAGCGGGTGCGTCATGACGTGCAGTCTAATCGGTACCCAATTCCCTGATATATCACATACCACATACATAATATTGTGTAACGGTAGGGGAGTAGGCAATCACTCAACCGTCCCATTTAAAAATTGGACTGACCGTTTATATATATATCTACCTACCTATTAAATATATTTATATATTGTTTTATATATATGGTTGACAACCCATACCTACCTATGGTCTACTATGTATAACGTCACTTCCTGGACGTTACTAACAGAGAGGACAACATCATGAGCTATACAGAAAACTTTAGCGATTTCGGTGCAAGAGAACGCGGTTTACTCATTGACATATTAACCGCATGGGATCAGAAGGGTTTGCCAACTGGTTTTTGGTCTGAGGATGTACGTCCTGCATTTAACACCAGCTCTGGTAACGTATTTTTAGTCAATGCAGATTACCAAGTTGCAATGTTGCAAGACAATCATCTACAGATTTGGCATACATTGCCTTACTCGGGACAAGAAGGATTTGAGTCTGATTTACTAGAGTTAGACTTTGACAGTCTTAACATTTGTGACCAGGAATATATTGCTAATCTAGAAATAGGAGAGACAACATGAGATACCTAGCCTATGAAGAAGGTAGCTTTTGGGTTGTTGAGTTCATCAACAGCAGCGGCAAAGTGATTTGGTCTGAGTCTTACCAAACTCTTGAAGAAGTTTGTTCATCCTTTGATGGTTTAGATTTGGAGATAGTCAAATGAAACAGTCATTCAAAGATATGGCAGTGCGTGAAGCAAATGCAATAACCAACTTTATTGAAACCGTTCAACAGTTTTATCCCTGCACAGAAGAACAAGCATTAAAGGTTTTGAAGGTTTACAAGAACTGTAAAGTAGTCAAACTTGACCGTACTAATGGGAGATATACAGTTGTTTATCACGGTTTTTGGGAACCAGAAACAATACAAAACGCAATCAACGCATAGGAAAAAACAACATGAGAGACATAATCACACCCTACGAGCGCATCACGCGAACCCGTCCACGCGCCTTCTTGCATAAATTTGGAGAAACCATTTTGTTTATTGCCGCAACTTTCTTCATACTCGCAGACGTTTACTTGGTTATGAGAATATTTGGATGAAACGATTTTTGAGTTTAGGAGCAGGGGTGCAATCAAGTACCCTTGCTCTTATGTGCGCTAAAGGCGAAATTGAAGCACCAGACGCAGCTATTTTTGCGGATACGGGTTGGGAGCCTAAATCTGTTTATCAATGGCTAGATTGGCTTGAAACACAATTGCCCTTTCCTGTTTATCGTGTATCAAAAGGTAATTTGCGAGACGATACTATCAATGGTATTAACAACCGCGGTAAAAGATTTGCGTCAATACCTTGGCACATGGACGGCGGTATGGGTAAACGTCAATGTACTATGGACTATAAAATCGGTCCGGTTCGGCAGAAGATGCGTGAATTGATAGGCCGACATACATCAAAAAACAAGTGCATTGTCCTGATTGGTATTTCACGCGATGAAGCACATCGAGCTAAACCTTCTCGCAATACCTGGCAGATACACACTTTCCCATTGTTAGACAAAGCCATGTCACGCGGAGATTGTTTGGCCTGGATGAAAAGAAACGATTATCCCGAACCGCCTAAATCGTCTTGTCTTGGTTGTCCATTTCATTCTGACCAACAATGGCGAGAGATTAAATCTGTTACCGATGAATGGGAAGACGTGATTTACATGGACAAATTAATCAGAAACCAGCCCACGTTCAACAAAGCCCAGTACATGCACCGCTCCCTTATGCCTATAGACCAAGCGCCATTTAATGATGACAGACAACCTGATTTGTTTGGCAACGAATGTGAAGGTATGTGCGGCGTCTAAAATACCCCTCAAACCCGTTAGGATGCGTTCTAGCGGGTTTTCTTTTGCCTGTATATCCAAACCTACCTTGAACCTACCAAACGCGCCGACAGTCGTTCTATCACGTTATATATATCGCGCGTTATACAATATCGTTTAAAAGTGATTGTATATACATAATCTATATTTAAGGTCTTTAAAGTAGATTATAGATATTCATTCTTAGAGAGAGAGGTTTTATTTATATAGATTAAAGGAGTTCTATATATATTATATATTTAATATGATTCATCTATAACTTCGTTATAGATTCATATATAACGTATATGTCCTGTGGATAACTTTTGTTAGGGAAGGCACTTGACATATACGCGTGATGTACGAGACACTTGTAACCGTAGTACCTGACCTATACCTGATTTATCTTACTGACCTACTGGAGGACTTACCTATGACTACCATTCACGCGTGCGTGGATTGCATCCATTTCATTCGCCCCGAGAACCACGACAACTTAATGACTGCTAAATGCGGTCATGAATTTGATATTAATTTCATCACTGGGGAACGCGATTACAAGTTCGCTGACCTTGTCCGCAAGCACGGCCCTTGCACCCCCCACGCCGTGTATTTTGAACCTATTGCAGACCCACGCATGCAAGAGTTTGATGACATTGACGGCGAACCAATTGACCCTGCGAGGCCCTTCTAATGGTTAAAACAGATAATCACATCACTGATGGAAAGAGCGGTTTGCAGTACGAAAACGATGCACTACGCGCTGAAAACAAACAATTACACCAAGACTTCCAACAACTTCAAGACCAAGTGGAAGAACTTACAAAGTCTAATGACGTGTTATGGAAGGTTATCTCTTTTTTAATGGAGAACATCTAAATGGCT
>Ga0114962_10004312_pt1 | contig 11331 bp, 18 predicted proteins | sample C_130820_MF_Meta_FD_87017 | JGI IMG/M metagenome (GOLD analysis project Ga0114962, IMG submission 87017) | Freshwater microbial communities from Lake Croche, Canada to study carbon cycling - C_130820_MF_MetaG | ecosystem: Environmental > Aquatic > Freshwater > Lake | place: Lake Croche, Canada... | reverse complement strand
TTTTATAAATCCACATCTTTTCTGGCATAACTTCATACCTAAGTTTTGAATAAACAGAGTCTAACCTAACCTTTTCTATTGATACGCTTGTTGGTGTAGTTGTGTGTAAACAAACTGCTATAATTGCTATTGCAAAAAATAACAATAGTATTGCAGATGCTATGGTTTCTCTTTTCATAATAATACAAAGGTAAGGATAATATTTGACATTTCCAAATTTATTCAGAACTTTTTGCAACACCATCTTCAATTATTAGGTATTCTCCTGTGGTACCTAAACAATCAATAAGAATTATGCTAGGGTGTTTTGGGTTAAGTCCTAACTTTTGAACAGTTGTATGTCCCACAACACACGTTATACCTTCAACCATATCTCTCATCAAAGATAATGGTCTAACCCATATTGGACCTTGAGTTACATCATCACCAGTTTGGTCAAAATTAGCTCCCATTGAAAAACCAAATACTCTAGGTTGAAATTTAAGGTAATCATTTATTCGTTGAACCATAACATCATTAACCAATGGATTTATGTTGTTAGGTGTTAGTACTGTTTGAACCCATGTTTTGGTCAACCCAGCATGACTAAAAAAGAAGTTGTCATGCAAATAACACATCTGCATAAGGTCATCTTTGATTGCTTGTTCAACAAGTTCACCTATCTCCAAAGCATATGCAGCTTGATAACCAGAATATGTTTCACCTACACCTCTGATGTAATGGTAATCATGATTACCTGTAAGAAGCACAACCTTATCTGGGTTGGCTTTCTTTAATTCAAGTATCTCTTTGAAGTTTACAATTTGTTTATTACCGCTAACTCCTTGATGATGTGTATCAAAGTAATCACCTATGAAGATAAATTTATCACAGGTTGCTAATTCTTTTTCAGCTATTTTTTTCCAGTTCACTCTTCCATGAGTGTCGCCTAGGCAAATAATGCGATGGTTTTTTTTCATTAAATCTTATATATTTATTAATAAATAACGATAATATAGGGTTATTAAGAAAACATAAAAAATATTTAGAAATAATAACATAAACCTATAGCTATTATTTTCATTTTGTTACTTTGAATGTTAAGTAGTGTGTTCTATCCGAATACGGATTTATTTGTTCAATTTCTGTATAACCTATATCACTCAATTCTTTCATGAGTTCATCAATATGGTCAATCTTGGTTAGTTGTCTAAAAAAGTTGCAATAAAAATCACCTTGTTCATCTCTTGTACCCCAGCAAGGCCAGTTTTTATTTTGTTCTGTTATTACAAACATACCAAATATAAAAATACCATCATCCTTCAGAACTTCAAATATTTGTTTGTAATATGATGTACGTTGAGCTTTGGATAAATGTTGAAATACATTCACTGAATAAACTATATCCATTGGGTAAGGGATTGAATCTGGAATGTTTTTTCCATCCGTCTGATAAATCCTAGGATATTCAAACAACGGATTGACATCTATCGCATAATAGTTATCACCCAAACCATTCTTTACCAATAGGTTCTTGACGTTACCATGACCTGGTCCGATTTCCAACATTCTCAATTTTGGGTTGAAGTTGAATTCATTTGCCAATACACCTAAACAACCTGTCTGATGGGCCATTACTGTTGTTGAATCGTTGACTTCATCAATCGTTTTAAATGTTTGAACACCACCAGCTATTGAAAACAAAGGAAAGTTATCAGTTGCCGTTTTCCAGAACTCACGTGAATCAATATTGTCTGGTGACAACTCATCAATGAATTCTTTCTTGTAAACATGATACCCAGAATTTTTATCAAACAAAATTTTATCAGAATCATCTTGTGAGAGGATTGTGACTTGTGTTGGCACCTTGTTTCCATTAGGGTCTAAAATCCAATAATCACTTTCAGTTTTATTAGAATAGAGTTCAAACGTTTTTTTGATTTTTTCGTTCATAAGTTTTTATTTAACAACAATACAAAACACCATTTTTTTCATCATCTGAATGAGGTACACCATACTGTGGTAATCCATTATAAACATGAAAACCATGTTGTTCACCCAGTTCTTGAAGAGTAGGTTTATCATCTAGTTTATTTTCTAATTTATCAGCTTCATGCTCGAACAAACCATTAACTTTGTTTCTGATAACATTGCTTTTTGATATGTTGAAATTATCTTCCCAATAACAAAAATCACTAGTCGTCATAAAATATTTTTAAAACCAATATGCGAATTGTACTGATGTCATTATTTTTGGTTTTTAATTTTTGTTAGTAATGTTTCTATCTTAGGTGCCGATAAAACACCCTTGACATTTTTTCGATTGCCATTAAAAAACAGAAGATAATCTTCGCTAGGGATTGCATACCAAATGTTTTCATAAGTGTTATTCCAAAAAATGTAACCGTAATTTTTATGATTGTTTTCCATATTTTATATTGATAATAAGATAATAAATAATTCAACGATGCAACCAATTACCTTAAAACTTACGTTGTAGTCTAAAGGATTCATTGTTGTGTTTACAACTGATAATAGCAAATACCAAACTATTGTAAATAATAAAGTCTTTCTTAATGTGTATGTCATTTAATTTTTGTTTTTATTTTATCGTATTCATACCAAAAGAGCATAGCTAGTACTTCAAGACAAAAGAAATCACCCACTGATACGTGAGTAATGTTCCATCTTGAAATCATATAGCCCAATAATATAAGGAATAACACAAGTTCGCCAAGTGTTAACCATTTCATTTTTTTCATACTGTTATTTCTACTTGAATAGGATGATGAGCCATTTCGTATCTCAAGTTTAATACGCTGGCATTTACAAATATACCACCATCTGGGAAATCCATTCTACCATAAGCTTCATGAATATGACCAGCAACGTGTAGTTTTAAATTGGTCATCTGACTAATCTTTTCCAACAGATATGGGCAACCAACAGATTCACCTCTTTGTGTCATATCCAAATAACCCTTTACAGGACCATGTGTCAACAACACGTGTGTATCATTAGGAATCATATCCCAGTGTTTGCAAATGTCTGTACCTTTTCTATTAAAAGCCCAATTATAAAACCATGGTTGAACTGGGCTACCCCAAAACTTCACACCATCAATTTCAATACCGCTATCATTAAGATAAGTGATGTTTGGGTATTCTGCCAACATAGCTGCAATGTCTTCTGGTTTTCCTTCTTCAAAAAAGAAATCATGATTTCCAGCTATTAGAATTTTATTCTTGAAATTCAATTTATCATACCATTTCAAAAAGTCAGTAATTTCACCTTTGTAACCACGCCCAGAAACATCACCAGCATGAACTATGGTATCAATACCATTGTCTGCGTTTTCGATAAACTTAGATGGTATGTGTTTATGCTTATTATGGGTGTCAGATATCGCTAAAATTTTCATTTTAAGAGAAGTTTTCGTTGTTTATATCGTGATGGTGGTGATGTGTTTCATTCGAATCGTTTAACATTTCACCCACTATAGCACCAGTCATATCACCACCTACCATACCACCTATAATAGCGTTGTCAGTAGCATAACCTATTGCCATAGATGTAATGAAATCACCGCTATTATCTCTTACCTCACGTTCATTAAAATAATTTCTTACATAGCTATCATCGTGTGTTACATGCAAACCGTTTGAATCACGAGCAACAATGTTCTTAGAAGTACCAGTGAATTCTTGAACTCGTTTAAGATACTGACGAGTTTTCAAATCACCATGCCACATGTGGAATAAATCACCTTTAACATAACCGATGCTACCACCAACGATTGAATAGAATTTCCTTGACCATTGGTTGATTGCTTCAATATCATCAGTAAATGATTTGGTTATACATTTGTGAGCTATTTGGTTAGCAGCCGCATGTGCTATGATATGGTCAGCACCGCCAACCAAAGCACGGTCATACAAAGGACAAAGGTCCAACACCTCACGTCTTGCACCCCAAGCAAAGCCAACATGTCCGTGAACATCATAAATCTCGCTGTCAGCAGCAAATCTATCAGTAACATAGTTAGCACAGAAGCTTCTCCACATTCTTGGATGCTTCAAAGTTGGATTGCTAGTCATGCTTCTGTAATGTTCAACAGCAAATTCAGATGGTTTTTCATTTTCTTCCAAATGAATACAATATTCAAATGGTTGTACAATATTCTTAAATCGAAGTTCTTTCACCGAATCAACCAACCAATTTTTATTGGTGAAGATAACGTCAGCATCTACCCAAAAAACATATTTGTATTTAGGGTCAAGACCTTTGATTAATTTGTTAAGCAAGGATTCTTTATGCCACAAAAGATTTTGAGTATAAACCCTAGTAATGTTATCATTAATTGGAAGTTGTGGTTTTGAATCTCCGATGACACATTCAACAATTTGATGGTTAAGGTGTTTTATTGAATCGTAAAAAGCATTGAAAGCTTTTAAACGATAAGAATTACATTGTGGGTTGAAGTAACAAGAGATGATGATAGCCTCAGAATGAGTTTTGTACTTATCACCGTAAAGAAAATTGTTTTTGATTGAATCTAAAATTCCCATATTTTTGTTTTGTTACAGCAAAGGTACGAAATAAAATTGAAACCACCAAACTTTTCTTTAAAATTCTTCCATCATTTTTTCACTTATTTCTATCACCCTATTATCATACCATTGAGAGAAGATTTGCCTAAAATAAACTTGTTGATATTTGGTTTCATTTGGGAAATACTTATTAAGACTATTCAAATCCAAGGTACCATAATCTTTATGTTTGACAATCCAATTTGTTTGACCCAAACTTACAGTCGTATTCTTTATGAATTCCATTATTTTATCATGAAATTCGTTATCATAATACCATCTGTTCACCCTTTCCATAATGGCTTCATAAACTTTTGGTGTTTCACCTTGTAATTCCAAATCCAAAATAGATTCCAAATCTTTACTTTTCAGCTCTTTGCTCTTGTCATTAAATAAATCTTTAACGTTTGGTTCAACGACTTTTCTAATATAGTATTCTTCAAACTTACTTGTTACAAAAATTGAAGAGAAATCACTATTGATAGCGAATATGTTAGAACATTCACCCATTAGCGTAATGCTTTTTTTACTCAAATCCAATGTATCAAAATAATCATATAATGACTTTAACAAAACTTTTTCATTTTCATAAAACCAGTCATCAAAAATACGAGCCAGTCCTTTGAAATTACCAAATATCTCTACCAAGAATGCTTTGAATGATTCTTGGGAATATTTTATATCTCTGGTTTTATCTTTGATAGCTACCGAGTATAAATCAACAAATAGTTTACATTCTCGGTTTAAAAAATCACTAACTAGTTTTTCGTCTGTCATAATCTAAGTAGTGTTAAATTTATATTCTTACGTTCTATATCAACACTACGTATAACTACCATAACTTCATCGCCAAGTCTTATGCTTTGGCCAGTATTGAAACCTTTTATGCAATAGTTGTTTATATCAGCCATATAAGTGTCACCACCAATTTCTGATAATCTAACCAACCCTTCGCATTTGTTTTCTGTTATCTCTACGAACACTCCGTATTCGGCAACAGATGTAACAATACCCTTGTATATTCTACCAACATTCTCTGCCATGTAAATACATTGCATATATTTGATAGAATCACGTTCAGCCTTTTGTGCTTTCTTTTCTCTTTCTGATAAATAAACACACTTCGCTTCTAGCTTCTCCAACTTAGGAGCTGGTTTGCCTTCCAATACTCTACCCAACAATCTATGTACCATTACATCTGGGTAACGTCTGATTGGACTGGTGAAGTGTGTGTAGTCTTTGAACCCTAATCCATAGTGACCAATGTTCTTGGTTCTGTAATCTGCTTTTTGCATGGTACGAACAACAAGATTATCAATCATGTTTTCTTCTGGTTTACCCTTCACATCCTCAAGCAACTTATTAAGCGTTTTGGATATCTCAACTGGGTCTTGTGTTTTAATGTCATAACCGAATTGTTTGATAAACTCTTTCAAGTTATTAAGCTTTTCTTCGTTGGGTTTATCATGTGCACGATTAACGCTTGGAATTCCTTTTGAATTAAGAAATTGTGCAACATGTCTGTTTGCCAACAACATGTATTCTTCAATCAATTTGTTTGAGTCCTTGCCAACTTTGAATATGATATCAACTGGTTTGTTCTTCTCATTCAACTTAAATCTAACCTCTTGCTTATCAAAAGAGATAGAACCTTTAGATAAACGAACCTTACGCATTTTCTTGGCAATCTTGTCAAGTGTTTTGATTGCGTTGATTAAACCATGAGCTTTTATTAAATCCTCATCTACTTTTTCATCAACACTAAAATCAACAAGTCCAATTTTTTTACATAGGTTTGACATAGCATTATAATCTTTCCATTCTATAACCTCTTGTGCTTCCTCATAAGTAAAACGATGATTTGAATTAATTACCGTTCTACAATACCATTCTTCTAATACATGGCCGTTTTGGTCCAATTTAAACACCGCTGAGAAGCAAAGCTTATCTTCATGTGGTCTAAGACTACACAAGCCATTAGAAAGCCTTTCTGGAAGCATTGGAACGCATCTATCCACTAGGTATACCGAAGTACCTCTAGCGTATGCTTCTTTGTCCAATTCAGTGTCTGGACGCAAATAATGACTTACATCGGCAATGTGAACACCAACGAACAATTCACCGTTCACCCATTCAACACTCAATGCATCGTCAAAGTCTTTAGCATCCGCTGGGTCAATGGTAAATGTAAGTACATCACGCATATCTCTACGCTTGTCAATCTCTGATTGTGGGATTATTTCTGGAATCGCTTCCGATTCAGCAATTACATCACCATCGAAGTCATATGGTAAACCATACTCTTCAAGGATTGAATGTATCTCTGTTTCGTGTTCTCCAGCATCACCTATAACACGGATGATTTCACCGTTAGGGTTCTTGGCATCGTCTTTCCATTCAACCAAACGTGCCACAACTTTTTGACCATCTTTGGCACCCATGGATTTGGCCAATGGGATGAAGAAGTCAATTGGTAACTTGTTGCTATCTGGAACGAAGAAAGCATATCGTGGTGATACTTGAATAGTACCAACGAAATCAGTTCTAAATCGTTCTACGATTTCAATAACTTCACCTTCAATTGAACGGCCATTGCCTTCAATCACTCTAACCTTAACGGTATCTAGGTGCAGTGCTTTGTTTGTGTGGTTTTTGCTAATGTAAATGTCCTTGGGTAAATCGTTGCTAACCAAATAAGCTGAACCACTAGCGTTCATGCTTAATCTACCTTCTAATATTTCGTTTATTTTAATCATTTTTACAAATATACTACTAAATTTTTGTTTTTGCAATAAAAAAGCCCACTTTTTGGTGGGCTTATTTTTAATGATGTCCAGAGAACACCACATTTATTTTAAAATCTTTGATTTTTCCTTCTAGAACATTCTTCTTACCCCATTGTTCAAACGTTGGGATGTGCTCTAAACGGTCATCCCATAGTTCCACCAAATCCAAGTTTGGATTTTGAGCAACAAGCATATCAAGAGTCTTCATCTTTTCGACATCAGTGCTACCACCACTATTGTAGTAGTAACCATCGAACTTCAACCCCTTGGCATCCAATATAGCCTTCACCTTATCACCCAACTTTGTCATACGACCAGTCAACATGATTACAGCAGTGTTAGGGTCAGCTTTTTCTTTTTGGTAATCAGCAATTACACTAGGATTAGATGGCATATCGAAGATGGTTGTGTCAAGTGATTCCTCACGTCCCCACCATCCTTTATGTGGCCATTCTTTCCCAGTTTTTTGTTGATATTGTTGACGACCTGTATCTGGCAAAGGTGTATCCACAAGAGTTTGGTCAAAGTCGAAGACTGCTAATTTAGTTATTTTATCCATGTTAATATTTTTTCTAATAATGTTTGTTTTGGTTGATTGTCAAGAAGAGCTCCATATATTCGTTTGGAAGCACTCCCTATTAATTCTTTAGTAATTATTGAGTGTGCATTTATGGTTTGTCTCAAAGCACCATTGATTTTATTCAATTCTACTTTCTTGACTCTTTTTAACTTTTCAATTGTATCTAGGTTATCTTTTTCATATTCATCAACCATGTTGAGGATAACATCAATTTCATTTGACCCAACTGTTTTGTTTAACAAGTTGAGTTCCAAACGACTTTTAAGTTTTCCACGTCTAGTTTTAAATATATCAAATTTCATCTTTTGCAAAGGTACTAAAAATTTTTGAATAAAACAAATTTTTTTATTTTTTTTGTGTATTTATATATAAAATATTATAACAACAAAGAAAATTACTATTAATGAATTACGTAATATCGTAAAACAGATTATTAAAGAAGAAGAAGTTAAAACTAATCAGACCTATATGTGTGCACTCCCTATTGATAGTGCTGGGAAAAATAGAGTTTATGTTAAAGTTAAATTCTTAGGTAAAGGTAATGACGGAGGTTTAGTTGTGTCCCCTTTAGAAGAAGTAAGATTTATTACAGATGGTAGGACAAATAGTTTTGGTACTGGTAAACAATACAATACAAGTACTGAGTTTATGTTAACCGAAGATTTCCGTCCAATACAACAACCAGCCCAACAACAACAACAACAACCAGCCCAACAACAACAACAACAACAACAACCAGCCCAACAACAACAACAACCAGTCAGTGAAGGTTTAAAATTAAGAAATTATCTTAAATAACCCCACCGCACAAAAAAAATAAAAATGTCTTAGTGCTTCGATTGAAAGTCTGTGCTAAATAAACTGCAACTAACAAATGATAAACAACATTAAAACGATTGTTTATCATCGGACGTTATAAATAATAAAAAACCTTAAAGTGGCGGTTCTAAATTGTCTTTTATCTTATCATAACTTTGTTTAATAGCTTCCGAAAGAATTTCTTCAATCGGTTTTTGACTATTTATAACACCAGATATATTCAATTGTTTTTCGTATTCTTGAACTATCTGCTTCGCTTTTAAGTATTCTTCTTCTTTTATCATTTGTATTTTAATTTAAGTAAACAACTGAATATATCTGTAACCGTTATAGCACATTAAAACGATGCTATAACAGCAAATATATTTAATTTTGAATTTGTAAGCACTTCTTACCTTCAAATAGTTCTTTTGTTATTATTTCTTGCTGAATCCTTCCGCCAAGTTTTTCATAATAACTTCTAACATAATTACCGTCTTTCATTCTGCAATACATCGAGTTGAGCTTACCTAAATCATTAACGATAAAATGTTCTTCTGCAAACAATAGAACTGGTAAGTACTTCGGATTTTTCATTTTCATATATTTTATTTTTAGTTTAACAGATTCAAAACTTTCGCTTCGCAAATATATTTGCAACCGTTATGTACTATAACGCTTATTTTTAACAACATCTACATTTTCTATTCTTAAAATTTCAAGATATTCATTATCCCAATCATGTGTAGATGTTGGTGAAAACCTAAGTCTAGGTGGTACACTATCAAAACCATCACTAATATCAACCTTAATTGGGTCTACTTCATATTGTCTATTTATAATTTCAGTACAAAAATCTTGAAATTCTTGCTCGTTTTTAATTGTTCTATTCATAATTTTACAGTACATAACAAGGTATATGTGAAATACCTTATAAAGTTTCTACTATTATTTAAGTTTGTCGTTAGGTACTTCACATATACCCAACCGTTATACAAAGGTACTAATTTTATTCTACATTTCCAAGGAAATCTAGAAAATTATTTGGATGGTTTAACTCACCCATATTATTGATTACATTTTTTAATCTTCTGATAGTGTCATCCATATCTTGTCTATCGTATGTTCTACCATTTCTATTAGGTGTATCACCAGAATATTGATAGTCCATGTAAAGAAGTTGAGGATTTGGAGCTGCCATGGGTTGTACAGCTACAATGTCTTGAGAAATCAAGCTAGAAACAACACGACCTAAGAGTGGGAACGCTATTTCTTCTTGGGTCTTCCAATAAAATTCTAAATCAACATCTTTCTTGATTGAAATGACCCAAACATTGATGTAAGACTTGAGTACTTCATCATTTAAACAAAATATGGTGACAAGCTCTTTTACCAGCTTATCACCATATGTTGGTATTCTATGTTCTCTGGTGTCTGATTTTAAATAGATACCATCATTACCCACTTCGCTAGTGGCAATCTCATAATGCTTCGATAAGTATGAGTGTACAATAATTTGCATGTACAATCATAGCTATTATTTTTGATTATGTAAAGCCTATTTTTGCGATTTAGGTCGGATGGTAACAAACATTTTTTTACCTTCCAATTTAGGCATCATTTCAGCCACACCGTGTTCACTCACAGCAAGAATCAGTTTAAGGATAAGTGCTTCACCATTGGAAACATGTGCCATTTCACGACCTCTGAATTGCATGGTTATCTTAACCTTATGACCCTTCTCCAAAAATTCGTTCATGTGTTTTATACGATAATCCAAATCATTTTCATCAGTGTTTGGCCCAACTTTGATTTCCTTCATCTCCAAAGGCTTTGGTTTATCTTTTTCTTTTTTCATTTGCTCATATAAGAACTTTTCATAGTTCATTATTTTGCAAACAGGTGGGTTGGCATTTGGTGACATCAACACCAAGTCCATGTCTTGTGATTCTGCTAATTTTAGTGCATCAAAGAAAGGCATAACGCCACCATCGGTAACTCTAACTTCAGTTGCTCTAATTTCTCTGTTGAGCAAGTGTTGCTTCTTTTTATATTTGTTCATATTAGGCTATCTCGTATAAAGTTTTAATCAAATCTTCTACTGATTCTACTTGTTTCACACCATATTTTTTTTATAAATATCACGGAAACCTGTTAAAAATTATTAACCCTCTGATTTTGATTTTACTGGGCTAATATCAAAAGAATCATCTTCATCCTCATTTTCATCTTTATCAATAGCACTTATGATAGATTTGGCAAAGGGTGATATGGTTTTTTGAGGTCTTTGAACTGGACCAGAACCACCCATACCATATTGACTGTATGAATACGCATAATTTATCATATCAGCATCTTCAATCTTGATAACGATTGGCCCATCAAAACCAATTGCTTCACCATTATCATTTTCATAAGGTGACAATTCCAAAGTAGTCCAACTAATAACACGGCTTATGGTCCCAATTGTGTTACCGTCAATTTCAAAACGGTAGTTAATCATGTCATCATTGTAATTAGGTTTAGGATATATATTGACACTCTTGGCAACTTCAGACAATGTTCCGTCTTCTTCTCTCAACATTACGTTGTATTTGCC
>Ga0114962_10004310_pt1 | contig 11332 bp, 7 predicted proteins | sample C_130820_MF_Meta_FD_87017 | JGI IMG/M metagenome (GOLD analysis project Ga0114962, IMG submission 87017) | Freshwater microbial communities from Lake Croche, Canada to study carbon cycling - C_130820_MF_MetaG | ecosystem: Environmental > Aquatic > Freshwater > Lake | place: Lake Croche, Canada... | reverse complement strand
GAGGTGTCACGGCTGACCCCCAGGATCTGAAGGCCGTTGCCATGGAGCGTCGCGTAGGAATCACGCAGAGAGCACGCTTCCTTCGTGCAACCCGGAGTCTCTGCCTTGGGATAGAAATAAACGAGGGTGGTCCCCTTGGAGTAGACATCGCCGAAGATCACATCCTGAGCATCTTGGTTTTTCGCAGTGATCTGGGGAGCAGGAGAGCCGACGGCTAGGGGTTCGGCGCGAGCAAAGAGTGAGAAAAGATTCATGGTGAGCAGAAGAAGAAACATTTGCTTCATGCCCAAGTGATAGCATTATCGGCACCGAGAGCAAGCGTTTGGACCTTTACGGCCTCATGACAAACAATACTCGGATTCTCATCCTCATACTTTCCAGTTGCGTAACGATTCCTCTGATCGCGACGCTTGGGTTCTCCATCTTCCAAAAGCGAAATCCGCCCGATATGAGATCATACGCCCCGGAGAAACAGATCGCCCTTCTCGAGAAGGCACTAGCTCAACATCAGAGCGTTTTTATTTCGCCCGAATACTACCCCATCATACCAGCACAGGATCTGAAGGCGCTCCCCTCCCCCGAGGAGGCTGCTATCGCAACTGATGACATAGCTAATTTTTATAGGCTCAACAGAGAACGGCATTTCTCACTCCTTGTACTGGGGACACTTCCATCCTCCGCAGCATTGGTCCGGCACTTAATCGATTCACCGCTCTGGGTCCTGAGCGATGTTTCCCCTTGGGGTTATATTCTCTTGCCCAGTATGCCTAATACGTCGGCCAAGGCCTCTTGGAGTCCACCAAACACGGAAACCCTGACCCATGACTATCCTGATGACAACAAGCGAGCCGAGTGGCTGATTGCAAGCGCCGAGAACCTCATTTCTATCCGCAGGATGCGTGACGCGGAGGCTCTACTCAAATCTGCCAAGGATACCGCCGCAAGCGGTAAAGACCCTGCCTCCCTGCTTGCCGCACAGGCATCTCTTGCCGCTGCCCAGGGACGCTGGAACGACGCTCTAAACTCCGCCAGAGAGGCTCACCATTCGGATTACCGGAACACAACGGCTTCGGAGATCCTGATCCGCGCCCTCACCGAGTGCGGCAACCCAGACGAAGCTCTGAAAGTAGCCCGACAGCTCACGGAACAAACCAAGAACCAGGAAACACTTTTCCTACTAGCTCGCGCCGCGAATGCCTCCAACTCCAAGCAGGAGGAGATCGAGGCACTTCGCTCGCTGGTCAGCATGGCCAGAAAACACCACCAGCAACTCGGCGCCAGCCTAACCTATCTCGGCCAAGCCTACGCTCGTGATGGCGAACGGGCTCAAGCGATGCGCACATTTCAGGAAGCCGTCTCCCAGCCAGAACTCAACCAGGAGCAACGTTCACTGCTCAACCATCTCATCGAACACCTAAGGCCTGAGGATGGGATTCCGTTAAAAAACTGACGAATACCCACGACCGTCATTAGTTAAGACCGATATCGTCACTCTATGCGTTTCTCGTTTTCCGGCATCACTCTTCTCCTACTATTAATGGAAACTTGCGCCATTCCTGCGCAAGCTCAAGAGACCCAGAAGGCTGAGGAGATACTCCAGGCCGCTCGAATGAGCCCCACGGCAAGGCCGGCTTCCCTGCGAGCTCAGATCCGGGGTGAGGAGAAGTCGATTCCTCTGCATATCGGCCTCAAGAACCATGTGATCACCTACGAGTTCAAGGAGCCGGAACAAATCCTCCTGCTCAAACTCGAACCTGGAAACACCAAGCTTCTGGAGAAAAAGAACGGGGTGTCGCAGACCATCAGCGGCCCCCATCTTCACGATGTCATCAGGGACACCGGTGTCAGCTATCAAGATCTCTCCCTGGGATTCCTCTACTGGCCGCAGCCTATCCTGCAAGGAGAAGATATCATCAAGACCCGACCAGCATGGAAGATCGATCTTCAGGCACCCGCAGGCGAGAAGATCTACGGCGTCGCTCGTGTCTGGATCGACAAGGACTCCGGCGCCATCCTGCGCATCGAAGGCTATGACAAAAAAGGGCTTCTCCTGCGCCGATTTGAAATCGTCGCCGCGCAGAAGATCGACGGCCTCTGGATGCTTAAACAGATGAGGATCGAAAGTTTCAGCCCGGGAAATCCGGATCCCGTTACACGCCGGTATCTAGAGGTATTGGGAAAAGAGGATAGGTAAGAATACCATCACACCTTCTCAGCCGCTGAGCTCCCAAAGAGTCCCGAAGGCCTGATTAGCAAGATCACGATCAGGATTCCGAAGGCAATGGCATCGCGGTAAGAAGAGAGAAAGGATCCCCCCAAAAGGCATTCGCTCAGGCCTAGCAAGAGTCCTCCCACAGCGGCACCAGGCAGACTACCGATTCCGCCAAGAACGGCCGCCACGAAGGCCTTGATACCGGGTTGGGTTCCCATGAGTGGTTCGATCGAATGGATGTTCATGGCGTAGAGTACGCCGGCAGCACCGGCCAGAGCTGAACCAACGGCAAAGGTCAGGGAGATCACCGCATTGCTGTTTACCCCCATGAGGGCGGCCGCATCACGATTCTGAGAGAGGGCACGGAGCGCCAAGCCGAAACGCGTTCTAAGCACAATCTCGCGCAGGGTCACAAGAAGCACCAGCGTCACGGCGATCACCAGCAGATGATTCCCGGAGATCGTGACCCCCTCCCCAAGTGCGATGCGTATCGGAGGCAGAAGATCCGGGAACGCCTTCTGATTCACACCGAAGAGAATCTGGCCGCCATAGGAGAGGAGTAGTGATACGCCGATCGAGGTGATCAGCACGGCCAGCTTGGGCTGATTACGTAGTGGTCGGTAGGCTAGGCGCTCAATGATCACCCCGAGAAGGGCGCAGACGATCATGGCCCAGATGAGCACCGCAGCGGTGGTCATCCAAGGCTGAGGAAAAAGATGGCGAGCAACTGGCGTGGCGTAAAACCCTGCAAAGGCCCCGATCATTAGGACATCCCCGTGGGCAAAATTGATGAATTTCAGTAAGCCATAGACCATGCTGTAACCCAGCGCTATCAGCGCGTAGATCGCCCCAAGAGAAAGGCCGTTGATCAACTGCTGAAGAAACTCATGCACAAGGCAAGTCTACACAGGTCTCCGGTAGGGGTCACCCCTCAAAAGGAGGAGCAATACATCAGAATCTTACCGCAGCCTGGGTTCCAATCACAAAGACATTGCCCAAGGTGCCGTTCTGCTGGGGATTCATGATCAACTCCGCGAACGGCTTTACCGAGATCCACTTTGTGAGCATGCACTGGTAATCGACTTCTAGCACACCTCCCCATGTCGGCTGTGGTTGGGCGGGATACACCGTCTTGCCTCCTGCAATGGCTGCAGCAGTCTGAATCTGGTATGTCTGAGTATAGGCCGATGCAGCATCAGAACTGAACCACGCCGATCCGAAGGCAACTCCAAGGCGATCATCCGGCCTACCCGGAAGAAGACCTTGGTAGACAAGACCCGTCTGGTAATAAAAATCGAGCAGGCTGTACCGACTGGGTGAGAAGCTCCACGCGTTGAACATATAGAGCCCTTTCTTGGAGAGGTTCCTGGCTGGTGATGGATTCTTCTCATCGCTTGGAGCGGTCGACTCCCTAACTCGATAGAGCATCTGATCGGCCTGAAAATACCAGGCCCAAGAGCCCATATTGAAGGAACCGGCATTGACAGCCTTGGCCTTGGATCCACTCCCTGTCTGGTTAACCGGCAGGAAGTTCTCATCCTGGATACCCCACCAGATCATCCCAAAAGCATATTTCCCCTCGAGTTTGTCCTTACCCAGCTTGGGCTCCCATCCGAACTCTGTGCAGGAATAGAATCCATTGGGATTTCCACTATTCCCATTAGGCTGCCCCTCGCCGACGGCATTCCAACCTGCGCCCCCAAAGCTAGAAAGTCCGTTATTATTTACCGTGCCTCGTGAGTTTGGATTTGGTTTGCCCAACTGACTCCTTGGCACGGAGGTATAGGGAGCCACTTGGGTGGGGGTGTAGACGCCCTGAACGGCGCCGGCGGCATTAGGAATCGCTATGTAAAGTCCACTGATGGCATAAGTTGATTTAGTCGGCCTGATACGGAGCGTGCTTCCCCATGCATCGTAAGTGCTACTCCAAGGGATCTTGGCGGCGACATTATTGTTGTATGCGGGATCACCCACAAATGTCTCCCGAGCACCTCCGCCACTATTACCACCAATCCCCTTTGCGCTGGCGATCTGATTATTCTGGAAGAGCTTGGAGAGGGGTTGCTGGAGGAAGAAATCGTAAGGGTTCATCCAACCAGCATTAATCATGAAGGCGCCGTTCTCGGTCGTGTATTCCAAATATTGAGCCATGAGGCGCAATTCCTTGCCACTCTGAATGTTTGAGGGGCTGAATCCATTGGCTGCCCCGCTAATATTGTTAATGTCATCCCCATCCCTATAGCGGAAGTTAGAATATGCCTTGAGTCCCTTGAGGTGGAGCTTCTTTCCGAAGTCGTAAATGAAGGCTAGTTTGATTTGCTCGTCAAAGGCACTTCCCGTTCGGTATCCCCCAGCAACACTGCCGTAATAGTTCCCCTGCCAGTCTCCACCGAATACCAAACCCCAATCGGCCAACTTTTTTTCAAAGCCATTAATCATCTCAAACTCCCTGTGGGTAACAACATCGACTGCATGGCCAACATGTGACATCTGACTCCCGACACTCTGACCGACCACAGATCCAGTTCCACTTACATGCTCAGGATAATGAATCACCGAGGTAACATCTGATCCAATCTCTGAGTAAACAGCCGATAATCCCGAGGGCAAGTAGTGTTGGATCTCGTTCCCCAATCGCTCTATAAAATCCCCAACCCGAGGAGTTGAGGAGAGCGCTGGAGAGGGGTTGGGAGTACTGGTGGGTGTACTGGCGGGAGAGGGGGTAGGAGAGGGAGAGGGGAAGCGTGAGTGCTTCTTCTTGGCATTTCCGTCCAACTCCTCAGTGGGATCCATGAACTTGGGTGCGAGCCCTTGGGCAGGAAGATTACCCGATAATAAATGAAAACAGGTAAGTAGCCCAACAAGGAGTGGAGAAGAGAATCGGGGCATGAACATAGTTTGGAGTTACAGCCTAAAAAAATTGCCTCAGCCAAGCAGCCCTACTCAAGGCCCAAAATGTCACAATTCCGACATGTCTGAGGGAATCTACAGAGGTGGCCTACAAAAAAGCCCCGAGGGATACCCGGGGCTTTTAGGAATTAAGGAATTAAGGAAAACCGTGGGGGACTAGAAGTCCCCTAGGTTCATAGGGAATTAACCTGCGTTCTCAGTAGTGCCTGCAGCCTGATCGCGCTCTTTCATCGCGGCCTTGCGGCTGAGCTTCACCTTGCCCCTATCGTCGACGCCGATGCACTTGACCCAGATGACATCGCCGACCTTGACGACATCCTCGACCTTGTTGACGCGCATGTCGGCAAGCTCGGAAATGTGGACGAGACCATCCTTGCCGGGCAGAACCTCGACGAAGGCGCCAAACTCCTTGATGGAGACGACGGTGCCTTGGTACATCTCGCCGATTCCGATTTCCTTGATCATGCCCAGGATGATTTCCTTGGCGCGCTTCAGGCTCTCACCGTTGCTGGAGTAGATGTTCACGGAGCCATCGTCCTCGATATTGATCTCGGCACCGGTCTCGGCAACGATGCTCTTGATGGTCTTGCCACCAGGGCCAATGATGAGGCCGATCTTGTCCTGAGGAACCTTCACGGTCTCGATACGAGGAGCGTACTTGCTCATCTCGCTACGGTGAGCGGGAAGGGTCTGCTTCATGTGATCAAGGATGAGCCCGCGGTTCTTGCGGGCATCGTCGATCGCGACGGACATGAGCTCGTGACTGATGCCCTTGAGCTTGAGATCCAGCTGGAATCCGGTAACACCGACCTCGGTGCCGCAGAGCTTGAAGTCCATGTCGCCGAAGTGATCCTCGCTGCCGATGATGTCGGTGAGGAGGGTGTGGCGGGTGAGCTTACCGTTGCCATCATCTTCAGAGACAAGTCCGACGGAAATACCTGCGACGGGACGCTTGAGAGGAACACCCGCGTCGAGCAGAGCGAGAACGCCTGCACAGACCGAGGCCATCGAGGTGGAGCCGTTGGACTCCATGACCTCGCTGGTGACGCGGAGGGCATAAGGGAACTCCTGCTGGCTCGGGATGACCGGGAAGATCGAGCGCTCGGCGAGGGCTCCGTGGCCGATCTCACGGCGGTTCTGACCTCCGAAGCGGCCGGTCTCACCGACGCTGAAAGGAGGGAAGTTGTAATGGAGAAGGAAACGCTTGGTCGTCTCACCACCACCGTATCCGTCGATCATCTGAGCCTCATCGGAAGTGGCGAGTGTTGCCAATGCCATGGCCTGGGTCTCACCGCGGGCGAAGAGTGCGGAACCGTGGGCACGTGGGAGAACCGTCGTCTCGCTGGTCAGCTGACGAAGCTCGAGAAGTCCGCGACCGTCGCAGCGTTTCTGCTTGTCCAGGATGCTGACGCGGAATGCCTTCTTCTGGAGATAATCAAACGCCTGTGAGATCTCGAACTTCGTTGCGGTGGGGAACTTCTCGATGATCTTGGCGCTCACTTCCTCGCGGAGTGCGCCGACGGCCTTGCCACGGGCAACCTTGCTCGGGGTGTAAAGAGCAGCCTCAATGCGGTCACCGGCGACTTGGTAGGCGATCTCGAGCATTCCCTCATCGACATTGAGAAGGGTGAACTCACGCTTTGGCTTGCCGGCCTTGGCGATCAGTTCTTTCTGGGCGGCGATAAGCGGACGGGTCTGCTCGCGAGCGAAGTCGAGACCCTTCTTGAAATCCTCTTCTGGGAGCTCATTGGCGGCGCCCTCGATCATGATGACGTTTTCGCCGTCGCCGACATAGACCAGGTCGAGATCGCTATCCTCACGCTGAGCGTGGGTAGGGTTCACGACGAACTCACCATTCACGCGGCCGACGCGGACTGCCGCGATGGGCTTCTCGAACGGGATGTCGGAGACGCAGAGGGCGGCGGAGGCTCCATTGATGGAGAGGATGTCCGGGTCGATCTGGCCGTCCGCGGAGAGCAGGATGCTGATGATCTGGGTGTCGTAGAAGTAGTTCTTCGGGAAGAGAGGGCGCAGCGGACGATCGGTCATGCGGGCGGTCAGGATCTCCTTCTCGCTAGGGCGGCCTTCGCGCTTGAAGTAGCCGCCTGGGAACTTGCCGACGGCAGCGGCCTTCTCCTTGTAATCAACGGTAAGGGGGAAGAAATCCTGGCCTTCCTTGACGGAGGTGGCGGAGACGGCGCTCACGAGAACGATGGTCTCGCCGGAGCTGACGACGACGGCTCCGTCGGCAAGCTTGGCGATCTTGCCGGTCTCGAAACTGATGGGATTCTGACCGACATTGGCGGTAACAGTGGTGTGTGACATAGGAATTGGGAATTAAGGGTTGTTTGGTTGGATTGAGAAATTCCGGTTCAGAGGCGCGAGATTGGTTGAGCGCCCGCTATAGCGTATGACACCCGGATGGGTGTCTGCAGGAATGGTGGGTGTTTTATGGGATTCTCCAGCCAAAAGAGCGGGAGAAGAATAATGGTCTCAGGATCTCATTTCCTATCCTCGGAGAGCCCGACCTCATCAGGTCGGAAATTTCCAGACAGGGGAAAACCGTTGACCGAGGCGTTACTTACGCAGGTTCAGCTTCTCGAGGATAACCTGATAACGCTCGCTGGCGCTATCCTTGAGGTAATCGAGAAGACGGCGGCGCGTGGCAACCATCTTGAGAAGACCGCGACGTGAGGAGTGATCCTTGGCGTTTCCTTTGAGATGCTCGGTGAGGGTGGTGATCCTCTGTGTGAGGTTAGCCACCTGGACATCGGCACTGCCGGTGTCCTTCTCATGCAGCCGGAGTGCTGCGATTTCTGGTGTTTCAGTTGTCGTCATATTTTTTTAGAGGGTCGGAATTTAGCCTTCCTTGGGAATCCTTGCAAGGAGTTTCCAACGATCTCACATTCACCCATAATGAATCTAAAAATAATAGGGAACTAAGCGATGAAGGAGAATAGCTTCTTCGTTCATAAGCGGATTCCATGACAATATTCCTGAATCTTAGCAGGTGTCTTTTATTTCCCGTTATTTTTCTGAGTTCTTGAGTTCCAGATTAACCCATTAGTCTTCTCTGCCCTTAAAAAATTCTGATCCCTGTGCCAAGTGCAGGATTACAATTCCTCATGCAATTTTTTGGGATTAAGAGCAGACCCGTTCTTACTTCTTCCTGAGTTCCTGAGTTCCATATTACTATTTTCTTTTTTTATGTCTGATCTCTCTTCCGAACTTTCCAAAGCTTACGCCCCCGCCGATGTCGAAACCCAGTGGTATGCCCGATGGTGCGAGTCCGGTTGTTTCACCGCCGACCCCGCCTCTTTAGCACCCGCTTATTCGATCGTCATTCCTCCGCCGAATGTCACCGGCATCCTGACACTGGGCCACGTCCTCAACAACACCCTGCAGGACATCCTAGCCCGCCGCGCCCGGCAGACAGGCCATGAGGTTCTCTGGCTCCCGGGAACTGATCATGCCGGCATCGCCACACAGACCGTCGTCGAACGCCAACTCCGCAAGGAGGAGAAGAAAACCCGTCACGACCTAGGCCGCGAAGCCTTTCTGGCAAAGGTCTGGGAGTGGAAGGAGAAGCACGGCGGCATCATCATCGGGCAGTTAAAGAAACTCGGGGCCTCCTGTGACTGGTCCCGCGAACGCTTCACCATGGACGAGGATTATGCCCGCAAGGTGCAGGAGGTCTTTGTCGATCTTCACAAAAAAGGCCTCATCTACCGCGGCAAGCGGATGGTCAACTGGTGCCCCATCTCACTCACCGCCCTAAGCGACGAGGAAGTCATCCCCAAGAAGCAGAAGGGATACCTCTACCACTTCAAGCTCGAGGTCGTGGAATTACCTGGAACCTGGCTGGAGATCGCCACCACACGTCCCGAGACCATCATGGGAGATACCGCGATCGCCGTGAATCCCAAGGATTCCCGCTATGCCCATCTGATCGGCAAGCAGGTCCGCCGTCCCCTCCCCCTGAATGTCGAGGCTCTCCTGCCGATCATCGGCGACGAGGCGGTCGACTTTGAGTTCGGCACAGGCGTCCTGAAGGTTACCCCCGCCCATGACAAGGCTGACTATGAGATCGGTCTCCGTCACAACCTTCCCGTCATCGACATCATGAATGCGAACGGGACCCTCAATGAGCTGGCCGGCGAGGGATTCGCAGGCCTTGACCGCTTCGAAGCGCGCGTGGAGGCAGTCGAGCGTCTGAAGGAACTGGGCCTTATGACCAAGGAGGAGCCTTACGAGAACAATGTCGGCTTCAGCGAGCGGGCCGATGTCCCCGTCGAGCCACGCCTGAGCGAACAGTGGTTCCTTAAGTATCCTAAGACCGCCGAGGCCCGTGCTGCAGTCAAGGATGGCCTGATTCGTTTCTTCCCCGAACGCTGGGAAAAGGTCTACGACCACTGGCTCGAGAATATCCAGGACTGGTGCATCAGCCGCCAGCTCTGGTGGGGACACCGCATTCCGGTCTGGTATCCGCCACAATCATCGACAGGAGATTCCACGGAAGCAATACGCGCTCAGATCGAGTCACCCGGCGAGGGATGGACTCAGGATCCCGACGTGCTCGATACCTGGTTCTCCTCCTGGCTCTGGGCTCACGAGACCATGGACGAGGCCGTCCGCACGAAGTTCTACCCGACAAGCGTGCTCGTCACCGGCCCCGACATCATCTTTTTCTGGGTCGCCCGCATGATCATGGCGGGATTGGAATTCACGGGCGAAATCCCCTTCCGCGATGTCTACTTCACCGGCATCATCCGCGACAAGACCGGTCGTAAGATGTCGAAGAGCCTTGGCAACTCACCCGACCCACTCGACCTGATCGCCAAGTACGGGGCTGACGGCCTACGCTTCGGGATCATCCGCGTTGCCCCGCAGGGACAGGACATCAAGTTCGACGAGAAGCAGATCGAGGAGGGCAGGAACTTCGCCAACAAGCTCTGGAATGCCGTGCGCTTCCGGGAGATGCATGGGACTGCGAATCCCTCCCCCGACCTCCTTGACCTCACTGGGGTCGAGCTTCCCGACATCGCGATTCATCTGCTCGAGCGCTTCGACACCATGCACACGTCTCTGCGTGGAGCCTATGACGACTACCGCTTCCACGAGGTGGCAGGATTGCTCTACGACTTCTTCTGGGGCGACTACTGCGATTGGTTCGTTGAGGCCGCCAAGCCCATTCTCTACGGTGAGAATGGTGAAAATACTGAGAAGTCCTCTGCTAAAGCCGCTATCCTTGCCACCATGGATATCGTGCTCGCAGGGATCCTGAGGCTCCTGCATCCGCTAATGCCCCATCTTACCGAGGAGCTTTGGCGCCATCTCGGCTACACAGCCGAAGCCTCGGCCTCCTCCACGGATGCCAGAAAAGGGTTTCTTCTTTACACACAGCCACCCGGGGAAAATCACCTCAGCGGAATTTCGCAAGAGAGGATCACCGCGGCTGGAGAGAACACCATGGCGCTTTATTCAGCAGTCCATGCCGTGCGTAACCTCCGTTCGGAATTCAAGATCCCCTCCAAGCAGCAGGTTCGCTTCCTTCTGTTTCCCAAAGCAGATTTAGGCGAATTCACCGCCCTCCAGTCCGCGATCTTTGCGGCTCTCACCAAGGCCTCCGCCGTGGAACTCATCACCGGTTCAGCCCCCGCAGGCACCCCAAGTATCCTCACCGATCTCGGCACCGTCTCTATGCCGCTCGAAGGACTGATCGATCTGGAGGCTGAGCGAACCCGTGTGGCCGGAGAGATCGCCAAGGTCGAGGAGGAACTCATCAAAGTGAATGCCAAGCTTGCAGATCCGAGCTTCGTGGAGAAAGTCCCCGCAGCAGTCCTCGAGGATCACCGCCAACGCCACGCCAAGTGGAGCGAAAAGCTTGAGACCCTCAAGACCACGCTCAAGACTCTGGGATAATTTTTAAATATGGAACTCAAGAAATCAGGAAAGGAATCCATTCCGATTTGGTTTTAGTAGATTGGTGCTAAGCCTATTGCATTCAAGCTTTGACGCCACTTGGTTGACTCGTTCGCCCCCGCTCAGCTCGCCCCTTTGGGGCTACCTTTGGTATTCTATCCGATGCGTTCCCACGCATGCGTATTCCCGGCAAGCCGTGCCGCCCTTCGGGCTACGACTGCGTCGTAGTCTACCGCGGCGGTTCCAACCGCCTTGGTTCACTTTTCTACCTTCCACTTTTTCACTTTT
>Ga0114962_10004309_pt1 | contig 11333 bp, 8 predicted proteins | sample C_130820_MF_Meta_FD_87017 | JGI IMG/M metagenome (GOLD analysis project Ga0114962, IMG submission 87017) | Freshwater microbial communities from Lake Croche, Canada to study carbon cycling - C_130820_MF_MetaG | ecosystem: Environmental > Aquatic > Freshwater > Lake | place: Lake Croche, Canada... | reverse complement strand
CTCAATCCTCACAATGGTTATTTGTATTTATTGATAGAATCTGGATTGTTGGGCTGTTTACTTTATTTCAGTTTGGTTTTTATGATGATTAGAGATGCATTCCAAAAAAAGACAATTTCTTCATTGTTGTTGGTTCTGCTATTCATTTTATTTTATTCTGCTGGTCAAAATGATGAACTTATAACTGCATCGGCAATGATTACAATTAGTTCACTCATAGCAGAAAATAGCAATATTTTTTCATTAGAGACTTCAAAAATTACATCAACTTAAAACATTAGCACATGGTATTAAAAGGTTCTAACGAAAATGTAGCATTTGTGATTCATTCACTCAAAATTGGAGGGTCTGAGAAGTTTTTTATAAATGTTGTAAATCATTTACAAAAAGAGGGTTATAACCCATTGGTAATTCTCTTAGGCGATAACAATCCTTTGATAAATGAACTAGATAAAAATCTTAAAATTCAAGTTATCAATCGAAAGTTTAAATATGATTTGAGTATTGCATTTCGAATAAGAGATATTGTTAAAGCAAATCAAATTTTTAAAATATTTTGTGTAGAACCGTTTTCGTTTTTTTTATCCAAACTTCCATTTGTTTTCGACAATAGTGTACAATTTTATTTGTCATTACACAATTCACTTCCCATCAGTTGGAAAAAATATATCCTTGATATGTTGTTTGTAAGATTTATAGGAAAACAAGATACTGTAATCTATATCTGCAAGTACCAACAAGAATGTTTTAAGAAATTGTATTTTTTTAAACCATCCCAATCCTACGTAGTGTATAATGGGGTAAACACAGATTTTTTTTCTCCAAAGAATACTTTGCAATCCATCAATTCCGAAAAACTGAATTGGAAAAATCAAATGGGTATCAGGGATGAAGAGCTGGTATTGGTGATGATTGGAAGATTATCTAAAGAAAAAGGACAGATTTATGCGATTAACGCTTTAAAAGTTTTACACTTAAAGCGCAAATTTCTACCCCATTTGATTATTGTTGGTGAAGGAACTCCCGATATGGAAAAGCGTTTGCGTCAATTGGTGATTCAACTTGGCATGCACCGATACATTCATTTTACAGGTTCACAATTTGAAATACGTCATTTTTTGTTGCAAGCTGATGCCTTTGTAATGACATCACTAAGTGAAACTTTTTCTATTGCAGCTTTAGAAGCGCTTAGTATGGGAATTCCTTGTTCTGTTACAAGAATTGGCGGTGCTCCAGAATTGTTGGCGGATGAACATTTTGGAATATTATGTGAACCTGCTAACATTCAGTCTATTGCATCATCTTGGGAGCAATTGTTACAAAGGAAAAAAAATGATCAAGCCATTAGGGCAACAACAATAAGTAAATTCTCAATTAACCAGATGATAAGCGGATATAAAAAGATATTATCATCATAGTAAAAACTATACTCATGAAATCAGTTCTTATTCTAGCTACTGGTCATCAAACAAAAGGGGGAATTACAAGTGTGATTCAATATTATAAACAATCATCAATTTGGGAAAATTGGAATTGTACTTGGCTAGAAACGCATGTAGATAAATCAAAAGTTGAAAAAGTTTGGGTATTTACAAAGGCTTTTGTTCAATACTTTTTCTTGTTGCCTAAGTACGACATTATACATGTTCATTTAAGTGAGCCACCATCTGCATTCCGTAAGTTACTTTTTATCTATCCTGCCAAATGGTTTGGTAAAAAATGTATTGTTCATTTGCATTCTTTCTCACCTGAAACAAGTTTTAATAGTAAATATCAATGGATTTATAAAAAAGTTTTTTTTGCAGCAGACCAAATTATTGTGTTGTCTCCTTTTTGGAAACAATCTTTGGAAAAAACATTTGGCAATGAAATACCTATTTCCATCGTATTAAATCCTTCATCAGTTCCGAAAGTTGTTGAACAATACCAACGAAAGCAAATATTATTGTTTGCAGGTACTTTAAACAGTAGAAAAGGGTATAAAGATTTAATAAAGTCTTTCGCCTTGATTCATGAACAGTTTCCAAATTGGAAATTGTACCTAGCAGGCAATGGAGAAATTGATGAGGCAGAAGAATTAGCATTATCATTAGGTGTTGGGGAAAAAACTTGTTGTGTTGGCTGGGTTGAAAAATTGTTGAAACAAAAACTTTTCAGTGAAGCATCTATTTTTTGTTTGCCGAGTTATGCTGAAGGATTTCCAATGGCAGTAATAGATGCGATGGGTTATAAAATTCCTGTTATAACAACCCCTGTGGGTGGAATTACTGATATTTTTACTTCTGGAGAAGATGTTTTATTATACAATCCAGGCGATATCAATCAATTGTCATTACATATCTCCAATTTGATGAACAGCAAAACAGAAAGATTAGCATTAAGCAATAAAGCGTATGAAAAAATAGAATCAGAATTCTCAATAGAAAAAATTGCCAATCAATTAGATGATATTTATACAAAAGTTTTAAACCCTCCCGTAAATAAAGAAATTGCTTTTGAAAAAGTGTTAGGATATACCGTTTTTTCTGATTCTCTAGAAAAAATACCTATTCAATCAAATTATGTTAGGGTTGTTAATACAATTAGTCCCAATTCTTATGGATTGGCATTAAGGAACACTGTGTTTGAAAATGCACTTAAAGCAAGTGATTATCTGGTATTAGATGGAGTTTATTTTGCATTGGCTTCTATTTTCATGAATGGTAGAAATATCAAAAAAAATCAGGGACCAGATGTGTTTGATCATTATATGCATCAACTAAATAAAGAACGGGGAACGGCTTTTTTTCTAGGATCCACCAACAAAACTTTGCGAGCAATTAAAAAAAAGGCCTCAATAGATTTTCCTAATGTGCAAATACATTCTTACTCTCCCCCTTATAAAGCTGCTTTCAGTTCAGAAGATGATGCTCTGATGTGTGATAGAGTAAATGCTGTGAATCCTGATGTATTGTTTATTGGAATGACTTGCCCTAAACAGGAATGTTGGAGTATAAAGAACAAGCATTCTTTAAATGTTAAATTGATTGTTTCAATAGGAAATGTATTTGATTGGTATGCTGGAACTCAAAAAAGCGTACATCCAGTTTGGTTTAAGTTGCGATTGGGTTGGTTGGCAAGAATATTTGTAAGGCCAGAAATTTTTAGTCGAAATATTGGTAACCAGATGATGTTTTTCAAAGATACTTTTCAGCAAATACTATTTAAAAAGAAGAAAGAAGATTATTCACTAAGGTAAAATTGAAATTATGATTAAAGTTGCAGTTGTAGGTGCCGGGAAGATGGGGATTTCCCATTTAGCAATTTTAGGAGCTAACCCTAGAGTTGATGTTGTAGGTGTTTGTGATACATCTAAATTGATTTTGGATGCATTATATCGGTATGGACATTTTCCATGTTACACAGATTTTTATAAAATGTTGGATCAAGCACAGCCAGATGCTGTTGTAATAGCAGTACCTACTAAGTTTCATGCTTCTATGGTTAGAGAATTGTTGAAAAGAAATATTCACGTTTTTGTAGAAAAGCCTTTCTGTTTAAGTATTGTAGAGGAAAGTGAACTTATATTATTGGCACAAAAAAGGCATTTGATAAATCAAGTTGGTTATCACAATAAGTTTTTGGGCACTTTTAAAGAAGTAAAAAAGCTTCTTGAAACAAAAAGTATTGGTGAAATATATCATTTTCATGGACAGGCTTATGGACCGGTTGTGCTTCAGCCAAAGCAAGATTCATGGCGTTCGAAATCAACTGAAGGAGGAGGTTGCCTAATGGATTATGCTTCTCATATTATTGACCTTATTAATTTTTTAATTGCACCTATTAGAGCCGTTGATGCAAGTAAGCTTCAAAAAGTTCATTCCACTGATGTTGAAGATGCTGTTTATGCAATGGTAGAACTTGAAAATGGAATAAGTGGTATGATTTCTGTAAACTGGAGTGATGAAACCTATCGTAAAATGAGTACATCAATAACAATTGTGGGCAAAAAAGGTAAAATTATTGCAGACGCCAACGAGTGTAAAGTGTATTTTAAAGCGAAAGATGTTCCATTTGGATATTCACAAGGCTGGAATACTAAATATGTTACAGATTTAACAGCAAACGTTCAATATTACCTCAGAGGAGAGGAATATACAGCCCAAATGGATTATTTTTTGGATTGTATATCCAACAATATACCTGGTTCGATAAATAGTTTTAGAACCGCTTCCGAAACTGATAATGCTATTTTTTTAATTAGAGAAAAACAATAAATTTTATGGAAAGAATATTATTTGGAGACAATCAATTTTTTGCAGTAAATCATATCTCAGATGAAAAATCGATGGCACAATCAATTCGCTTCAAGGAGGATGCTGCAATTTTAAAAACCCTTGATGTTGCAAAAAATACGGGTATCAATACATTTATGTGCACAACTCACGATAGAATTGAAAATATTTGTACTGTTGTTAGAAACAATTCAGAGAAGTATCATGATTATAAAATGTATCCATGTTTGCCTTACGCCCATAAATATGCAAATAGTATCACAGAAAATGGTGTAATGGGAACTTTCCAGAAATTTGTTCCAGGTAATGTGTTGGGTTCAATTTTTAAAGGTGGAATGGCTGTTTTATCTCGTGATTATATGGATTTGATGGAGTTAATGATTGATAGTGAGTTGAAAATGTTCAAAGGCATCAACACACCTGTAATTTTTTTACAAAATGTTATTACTGATTTATTGCTGGGATTGAGAATGAAAGATTTTTTGGTAGGGTTTCATCGGTATGTGAAATTAAAATACAATGCTGAAGCTGGATTTATTACAATGAATATGCCGTTGTTGTTAAATGTGCTTGAATCTGCAGGAATTAGACAACCAATTATTTGCACATCTATAAATAAAGCAGGTTTTAGAATGTCTGGAGGTATTTCACTTTACGAAAAAGTGTTGCAAGAGGAAAGAGCAAGGATTATTGCAATGCAGATTTTAGCAGGTGGTGCCGTTCCTGTAGGTCAAGCAATTGATTACGTTTGCAGTTTGCCGGGTATAACTTCATTGCTTTTTGGTGCATCTTCAAAAACAAATATTGAAGAAACGGTCGCTCATATAAATCATCACGATCAAGTTTATAATATGACGAAGCAAGTTCAAGTTTATGCTTAAATCCAAGGGTTGCATTAGACGTATTTATTCAAATTATTGACTAAAGCAAATCTTATAATATTTATGCACCTCCAGCTAAAGCTGATGGCTATTGAAAGAACTTCTTTCAATTGTTCTAATGCATAATAAGAGTTAAATAAATATCAAGAAGTATTTCAGAATTGTTTTAAATAATTTGTAATTATTAATCTCATATAATTATTTTAAGTAATTCTTGCTTATAGCTTCTTAAATCTTAATTCCTAATCCAAATTCTAATGAAATCTAATTGCCATTTTCACCGTTCTATTTTATGGTTTATTGATTGGATATTGCTTAATCTATCAATTTTATCTGTGTTGTATTTTCTCCCTTTTAAACTAAGTTTTGATCAAAATGGTGATTTTGTGTTTTTTGCTTGGTATAATTTTTCATGGATAGTATCTGTTTTTTTGAATAAAGTATATTTAACTTCTAATTGGTATGATTTTAAAAGATATTTTTCAGCTACTTTTAAATCGGTATTGTTGTTTTATTGTTTAACAGGTTTGTTGTATTTTTTTAATAATCCATATTTTTCTTCTCAATTGTTGTATTGGTCTTTATCTGTATTTGTTGTTGTTTTATTGATTCATAGATTAACATTTCAAATGCTTATAAAATTGGTAGGAGTAATTTGGCATAAGCGAGTTGTTATTATTGGAAATAATGAATCAGCAAATAAATTATCCGCTTATTTCAAGTCTGAACCACAATTGTTTAATTTAATAGCAACATTTTCAAAAGTTGTTCCAGAGCGGTTAAGCAATCAAAGCAATAAATCAGATATTTTAAAAGATGTAAAATTTCCAAATGAGATTCAAGAAAATGCCCTTGTTTCAGGAACTTCTTTTAATGAGGTAGAAGCAGTTGCTAATGTTCTCTATCCATCATTTTTAGTTCCACAATCTGAATTGAATTTTCCTGTTCAAAAAACTTTGAACAAACAACCATTTTATCAATTAGATGAAATTGGTATAGATGATTGTTTAGATTATATAGAGCAATATCAGGTAACTGAATTGTATTGTACACTTTCGCCTGAAATGTATCCTTTTTTATACCAGTTGGCAAGAAAAGCTGAAGAACGTTTTGTAATGTTTAAATTTGTTGCTGATTTTAATCAAATGGTTAATAATGGGAAATGGGTTGAGCAATATAAAGATTTGCCATTAATATCAATGCGACCGCATCCTTTAGCAATTGTTTCGAATTTAATTCAAAAGAGATTGTTTGATATTGTTTTTAGTACAATTGTTATAGTAGGAATTTTATCTTGGTTAACACCCTTAATGGCAATACTTATTTCATTAGAATCACATGGACCAATATTTTTTACTCAATTGCGGAGTGGCAAAAACAATAAATCTTTTTGGTGTATTAAATTCAGAACGCTTCGTGTAAACAAGGAGTCTGATAATATTCAAGTGACTAAAAATGATTCACGCATCACAAAACTTGGTAAATTTTTGAGAAAATCAAATATTGATGAATTGCCTCAGTTTTTAAATGTTTGGATGGGGGATATGTCAGTAGTTGGTCCACGACCACACATGTTGAAACATACATCAGCCTTTAATGCTTTGGAAGAAGATTATATGGTGCGTCATTTTGTGAAGCCTGGAATTACTGGGTTAGCACAAATTAATGGATTTAGGGGTGAAATTAGACATCCAGATTTGCTTAAAAAGCGCTTAGAAAAAGATCTTGCCTATATGGAGAATTGGTCTATGTTGCTAGATTTGGAAATAATTTTCAAAACAATTTTTGTTTCTATAAAAGGAGATATTAATGCATATTAAAAAAAGTGGTCATTCGGTTTTAACAACTGAATGACCACTTTTTATATTTATTTGATATATTCATTTAATCTATTTAATGAATATATAACGAACAATACAGATTATGCTACTGCTTTCTTTACCAAATCAGCTGCTTCGCTCAATTGTATAGCACTTTGAACTTGAAGACCGCTTTCATCTATCAATTTTTTAGCTTCAACAGCATTTGTTCCTTGTAAGCGTACAATAATAGGGATATTGATGTTACCTAAGTTTTTGTATGCATCAATAACACCTTGTGCAACCCTGTCGCAACGTACAATACCACCAAATATGTTGATTAAAATAGCTTTTACATTTGGATCTTGCATAATGATTTTAAATCCAGCTTCAACGGTTTGTGCGTTAGCGGTTCCGCCTACGTCAAGAAAGTTTGCAGGTTCACCACCACTTAATTTAATCATATCCATTGTAGCCATAGCCAATCCAGCACCATTTACCATACAACCTACGTTACCATCTAATTTTACAAAATTTAAATTGTATTTTCCGGCTTCAACTTCTGTAGGATCTTCTTCGGTAACATCTCTCATTGCAGCAATATCTGGATGTCTCATTAAAGCATTGTCATCCAAGCTCATTTTGCAATCAACTGCAACAACTTTATCGTCTGAACCTTTGAAAAGTGGATTGATTTCAAGCATGGCACAATCCAATCCAACATAAGCATTGTAAATGTTGGTAACAAATTTTACCATGTTTTTTAGTGCTTCACCTGTAACACCAAGATTAAAAGCAATTTTTCTTGCTTGGAAACCAGGCAATCCACCACCAGGATGAACCCACTCTTTAAATATTTTATCAGGTGTATCATGAGCTACATCCTCAATGTTCATACCACCTTCAGTAGAATACATTATAACATTTTGACCGCTAGAACGATCTAGTAAAATCGATAAATAAAATTCTTTACGCTCAGAAGGACCATCATAATACATGTCTTGTGCAACAAGAATTTTGCTTACTAATTTTCCTGCTTCACCAGTTTGCAAAGTAACCAAAGTGCCACCCAATAGTTTTTGTGCTACATCTTTTGCATCTTCTGCACTTTTAACAACTTTTACACCATTAATGCCCGTTTCTTTTACAGTTCCTTTTCCTCTACCACCTGCATGGATTTGAGCTTTAATTACTGCAAATTTACTACCATATTGTGTATGGATATTGCGATATGCTTCTTCTGCTTCAGCAACAGTTGAACATGCATACCCTTCCTGAACCGGAACATTGTATTTCTTCAGTAACTCTTTGGCTTGATACTCGTGAAGATTCATATTGCTTAGAATTTTCGCAAATTTAAGGGAATATTACCTATTATTTGGTGCTTATTTATTGGTTTTATGAATTTGTTTTGTGATTTCTGGTTTTTGTATTCCTTCTAATAAAATAAGGTTACAAAACCAGCAATTTTGCCAAATTTTAAAGTTTTGGTATCTATTACATAATAATAAGTTCCAGCTGGAAGTTTTTTTCCGTTGTTTTTTCCATCCCAAAAAGTATTGTATCCTAAAGATCTATAAACCAATTGTCCTGTGGGGGTAAATATTTCTACTAAATAATTATTGGGATAGATGATGTTTCTAATTTCCCAATAATCATTAATGCCATCTCCATTAGGTGTAAATGTATTTGGTATTTTTATTAATTGATTTACGGTTACTAAAACTGCATCTATACTGTTTCCACACCCGGAATCTGATGTTACAATCAATTGATATTCTTGAGAAAAGTTTGGTTTTACATAAGGTTGTACAGTATTAGCGTTTGTATTGTTTGTAACTGGTTGCCAATTAAACTTCACATTGCTTCCTGAGATTTTGCCTAATAGTTTCACAGAATCTCCCTGAAATATTTGCTGGTCTGGCCCTGCATCTGCAAAAGGTAGTTTCCAAATATTAACATGTGTTGTTGCTGTTGCTGTGCACCCAAATGTATTGGATGCAATAACAGTAAATAGTGTGGTATCTCTAGGTTTTGCAATTGGATTTGGAATGGTGTCATTGTTCAAAACATTTGATGGCAACCATTTATAATGTAAACCTCCAGATGCTTCTAGTTGAAATTCTTCTCCCTCACACCCAGAACTATTTGCATTAATAACAAGTTTAATATCGGGAAAAACATTTAATAGAGTACTATCTATTGCTACACAACCAGCTGCAGAATAACCTATTGCTTTATAAATGCCTGAATCGCTTTTTTGAATGTTTTTAATCAAAGGGTTTTGTTGCAACGACTTAAATCCATTTGGACCAGTCCATTGATATTGGTTTGCTCCCGATGCAAGTAATGTTAAATCGCTATTTGTACAAGCTAATATTTGCTTAGATAATTGAAGAATAGGGTTGGGGGCAACTATTACTTTTATTGGATTAGATGCAATCCTGCAAGATGAAATAGTAATATTGTTGCCTTCTCCAATAAGTACTCGATATAAAATTGTTCCAATTGATGTTGGTTTTACAGTATAAAATGAGTTGATTTCTCCTGTAATATCCACCCATGTTTTGCCAGTATCAACACTCTTTTGCCATTGTTTTTTGGGATTATTGAATCCTGCTGATTGTATAGACTCTAGTTCAAAGCTTGAATTTGAAGACAAACAAACTGTAGTATCATTTCCTATTTTTCCATTAAGCGCGATATTAATTTGTGGTCCACAGGGCCTAAACATAATGTCATCAATCGCCAAATCATTGCCACATCCCCCTGGAGCATTGTTAATAATTTTAACAACAATATTGCCTGGTATTGCTGGTGTAGTTATGTAAGTGCCATATTGTTTCCATTCTGGATTGGTTTGTACAGGTAGAATTCCAGTATTGTAAGTGGTTAAAATAGTGCCATCTATAGTTTCAATGCGGAAAGTTAAATTTGGAGCTATTGGATTTCCCCCGCAAGAAGTATTGTTAACCATATTTACGATATACGAAGAAAACTCATAAGTGGTATTTCCACACAAAGTTTTAATGGTATCAACATAAAATACGCCAGGTCCTAAAGACGCGTTTACCAACATAAAGTAACCTCCAATATCATTTGGAGTATGGTCGCCAGAAACATTGTGCCAAGTTTGGGAAAAACATCCTGGTGTGGCACTAACTATTGAATATTGACCATCTGTTGGACAAGTAGTATTTACAAAGTTATAGTTTGTTTTTCCTGAAGGCAAAGCTTGTCCAATAGTATTGAATCCACTTCCGAAATCGATTACTGCAACTGGGTCTCCTAAACTACCAGAACATAGTTGACCTTTAACATTTACAGATAAAAAAGTCAGTAATACAAATAATCGCAATCGATTCATAAAACAAATATACACAATGGTTAATAGGAATTATCTTTGTTGACTTAAACCTATTTCAATACGATGTTTGAAAAAATTAATGCCGCAGTAGATTTTATCCTCCAACAATTTGATTATAGTCCTGAAATTGGTGTAATCCTTGGAAGTGGCTTGGGTAACTTTAGTAAAGAGATTGTTGTTGCTCATGAAATTCCTTATAATATTATTCCCAATTTTCCAATATCAACTGTTGAAGGACATCAAGGTAAATTGGTATTTGGTATGTTGGCAGGCAAAAGAATTGTTGCAATGTCTGGCAGATTTCATATTTATGAAGGTTATTCAGCACAAGAAGTGGTTTTTCCTGTTCGTGTATTAAAACAGTTGGGTATAAAATTATTGATGCTATCAAATGCCGCAGGTGGTGTAAATCCTGCTTTCAAAGTAGGCGATTTGATGATAATAAAGGATCAAATCAGTTTGGCTGTTCCCAATCCATTAATTGGTAAAAATGATGCGAATTATGGACCACGTTTTCCAGATATGAGCGAGCCTTATGCTAAATCTCTCATTACATCTGCCAAACAAATAGCACAAAAAGAAGGAATTCCTGTTCAAGAAGGTATTTATTTTGCCGTAACTGGTCCAAGTTTTGAAACAAGGGCAGAATATTTGATGGTTTATCGATTAGGAGCAGATGCAGTGGGAATGAGTACTGTTCAAGAAGTGATTGCTGCAAATCATCTGGGATTGCCTGTATTTGGGATGAGTGTAATTACAGATATAGGAATTCGGGAAGAAGAAAATACAATTACACATGAAGAAGTTTTGGAAGCTGCTAGAGCTGCAGAACCTTTGTTGACAAAGATTTTCTGTGGAATTATAGCTCAATTTTAAGTTAATCTTACAATATGATATCTAGAATAGCTTTAGTACTATTTTTCGCTTTTGCTTTTACTAACCATGTAAATGCACAGTTTCCTATGAAGGGAGGTAAGTTTCCTGGCTCAGGAATGATAAGTAGTGGGGGAGG
>Ga0114962_10004308_pt1 | contig 11334 bp, 9 predicted proteins | sample C_130820_MF_Meta_FD_87017 | JGI IMG/M metagenome (GOLD analysis project Ga0114962, IMG submission 87017) | Freshwater microbial communities from Lake Croche, Canada to study carbon cycling - C_130820_MF_MetaG | ecosystem: Environmental > Aquatic > Freshwater > Lake | place: Lake Croche, Canada... | reverse complement strand
GGTCGAACTGCACGTGCGGCCTTAACTGCACTTGATGCCATCGGCAGGCCTGCCTCAGTGCAACTTGCAGTCTTAGTTGACAGAGGGCACCGAGAGTTTCCAATTCGAGCAGATTACGTCGGTAAGAACCTACCCACCGCGCGCGATGAAAGTGTGGTGGTGCACATCAGCGAGATCGATGGCCAGGACGCCGTGTTCATCACCTCAAGCGCAATCCCGTCGCTGCGAAGGTTAAGTGGCAGCCATTCTCCTGACTCAGCAGATGGCCAAGGTAGCAATGTGGGGGTGTCCGCATGATCGAGCAAAGCACACCCGTGGCGCTCACTCACTTCGTTGAGGTGGCTGATATCAGTGCTGAGCAGGCGATCGCGCTATTGCATCGTGCCCGTCTGTTTGAGGTTGAGGCAGACGCGGGAATCACACGCACACAGCCAACGCGCAGCGTCATCCAGTTGTTGTTCTTCGAGGATTCCACCCGGACGCGAACATCATTTGAGGCTGCTGCACGTCGCCTCGGCTGTGATGTCTGCTTGGTCACTGAGAAGGGCTCGAGCGCTGCCAAGGGCGAGACGCTTGATGACACTGTGATTACCCTTTTAAACACTGTCGATCCCGACGTAGTTGTGATGCGGCACCGCGAGAACCACAGTGCGCGACACATCAGTCAACAGCCGTGGAACACCGCGGGAATCGCGAACGCGGGAGATGGTACGAACGAACACCCCACTCAGGCCCTGCTCGATGCACTCACGCTTCGCGGACACTTCCGCGATCACACGGGGGATCTGGCCGGCCTACACGTGGTCATCGTTGGAGACATCGTTCGCAGTCGCGTCGCGCGTAGTAACGCGCACCTTCTAACAAACCTCGGGGCGCAGGTAACAGTGGTGGCCCCGAGCACCATGCTTCCTGAGGACATCGACCTGTGGCCAGTGGCTGTCGCCAGCGACTTAGATGTGGTGATCGCTGACGCCGACGCGGTGATGGCACTGCGCATCCAGCACGAGCGCATCGACACTGAGGCGGGATTGGAAAGTTTGGATTACCGCGAAAGATTCGGACTCACTGTTGAACGTACGGCGCGCATGAAGCCGGGAGCTGTGGTGATGCACCCAGGTCCGATGAATCGCGGAGTTGAGATTGACGACGCCGTGGCAGATGGTCCAAGGTCGTTAATCCGAGTTCAGGTTCGCAATGGGGTCTGGGCCCGAATGGCAGTCGTGGAAGCGTTGATCGCCGGTAGGCACGCACGATGACCGTCGTCCTTATCGGTGTTGTTGACCCGAGCAACATTGACGTAGGGGCACAAGACATCGTCATCGAAGAATCGATGATTGCAGCGGTGATGCCCACTGGCACCAATCCTGCTCTTGCTGCCGCCGCCTCTACCGTTGTGCGTGCTCCAGGCAGTTTCGTCATGCCGGCCTTCGTGGATTTGCACACACATCTGCGCGAGCCTGGCCGAACCCAATCTGAAGACACGGTCACGGCAAGTGCAGGAGCAGCCGCTGGCGGTTACTCCGCTGTCTTCGGGATGGCGAACACTGAGCCCGTTGCCGACTGCGCGCAGGTTGTGGAAGCAGTGGCGCAGCGCGGGCGTGATGCGGGACTGGTGCATGTGAGCCCAGTGGGAGCAATCACGCAAGGGCTTCAAGGTTTAGCGCTCGCCGATCTTGGCGGCATGGCAGCAAGCGCGGCAGCTGTAAGAATGTTCAGCGATGACGGCCACTGCGTGGATTCTGCGGCAATCATGCGATCTGCCTTGCAGCTGGCTGCGACGCACGGTTGGGTGATTGCGCAGCACTCACAAGAGGGCACGATGACTGCTGGCGCTCAGATGAATGAGGGCGAGGTAAGTCGGCAGCTAGGAATGCCCGGCTGGCCCGGTGTGGCCGAGGCCGTGATCATCGCTCGCGATGTCCTCTTAGCTGCGGACACAGGCGGCAGGCTTCATGTCTGCCATGTTTCCACTGCCGCTGCCGTGGATGTTCTTCGCTGGGCGAAATCTCGCGGAGTAAACGTCACAGCGGAGGTCACTCCGCATCACTTGCTGCTGACCGACGATCTGGTCGGCACCGGCGATGCTGTCTTCAAGGTTAACCCTCCGCTGCGCACCCGCAGCGATGTTCAGGCTGTGCGCGAAGCACTTGCCGATGGAACGATCGATGTCGTCGCCACCGACCACGCCCCGCATCCCGACGATGCGAAATGTTGCGGCTGGACTGATGCAGCCATGGGCATGCTCGGTCTACAAACCGCGTTGCCCGTGGTGGCGGAATCAATGGTGGCCAGTGGTTTGATGACGTGGGAGCAGCTCGTTGCGCGTATGAGTATCACGCCAGCCAGAATCGGCGGCCTGTCACGACATGGCCAGACCATCGCAGCCGGTGCCCCCGCCAATGTGACTGTCGTCGACCCAGATGCTGCGTGGGTGGTTGATCCTGCAACGTTGGAATCCAAAAGTGCTAACACCCCATTCGCCCATCGCTCGATGCATGGCCAGGTTGTGGCCACCGTGTTCGAAGGACGACTCACGTACGCCGAAGGAAAGGTGCGCAAGCCCTGATGAACACGCAACAAAGGACTTACGAGCGCGAGGATGCCGTGTTGATTCTCGAAGATGGGACGACCGCTCGGGGTCTGGCCTACGGTGCAATCGGTGAGACCGTCGGTGAAGCCGTATTCGCCACTGGCATGACGGGTTATCAAGAGACCTTGACCGACCCGTCGTATCACCGGCAGGTCGTGATTATGACCGCACCGCACATCGGCAACACGGGCGTGAATGACGAAGACGCTGAGAGCGAGCACATCTGGGTTGCTGGCTACGTCGTACGCGATCCCAGTCGACGCACCTCCAATTGGCGCGCAAACGGCGATCTGGAGACGCAGTTGGTGGACAGCGGTGTGGTGGGAATCTGCGAGGTCGACACCCGGGCACTGACCCGCCATCTTCGCGATAACGGCGCGATGAGAGTTGGCATCTTCTCGGGTGAAGCAGCAGCACCCCCGCATGAGGATCTGCTTGCCGCAGTGAAAGCGAGTCCGCTGATGAGCGGTGCGAGCTTGTCTGACGACGTCAGCACCAATGAGTCGTACATCGTGCCTGCTCACGGAACGCGGATTGCGTCGGTCGCCGCTCTTGACATGGGGATCAAATCAATGACCCCGTTCCTTCTAGCGGCGCAGGGATTCGATGTGCACGTGCTGCCTGCGGACACACCAGTGGATGATGTCGTTGACGGCACGTACGACTCGCTATTCATCTCCAATGGCCCGGGTGACCCGGCCACGGCAGATCATGCGGTCGCCATCGTGCGCGCTGCACTGGCAAGGGACATGCCGACTTTCGGCATCTGCTTTGGAAACCAGATTCTCGGGCGGGCGCTTGGATTCCCAACATACAAGCTTCGATTCGGTCACCGCGGTGTGAACATCCCGGTGCAGGACCGCCGCACAGGTCGCATCGCAATCTCGGCGCATAACCACGGTTTCGCTGTGGATGCACCACTGGATGCAGTGACCGAAACGGAATTCGGGCGAGTGGAAGTGAGTCACGTATGCGTCAACGACGACGTGGTCGAAGGGCTGCGCTGCCTAGATAGACGAGCGTTCAGCGTTCAGTACCACCCCGAGGCAGCCGCAGGTCCGCACGATGCTGCCGATCTCTTCTCACAGTTCCGTGCACTTGTTATGGGAGGCAACTGATGCCGCGTCGCACAGATATCCAAAGCGTCATGGTCATCGGTTCTGGACCGATCGTCATTGGTCAAGCGTGTGAGTTCGATTACTCAGGCACCCAAGCCTGCCGTGTGCTTCGCGCAGAGGGCTTGCGCGTGATCTTGGTGAACAGCAACCCGGCGACCATCATGACTGACCCCGAGTTCGCCGATGCGACTTACGTTGAGCCGATCACTCCTGATGTGGTGGCGCGCATCATCGAACGCGAACGCCCGGATGCACTTCTTGCAACCTTGGGCGGGCAAACTGCACTGAACACTGCAATGGCACTGCACCGCGATGGAGTACTCGAGAAATACAACGTGGAGCTCATCGGTGCCGATGTGGACGCCATCGAGCGTGGCGAGAACCGTGAGATGTTTCGAGCGATTGTGGAGAAACTGGGTGGGGAGAGTGCGAAGTCCGTGGTGTGTCACACCATGGACGAGTGCTTCGCCGCTGCGATCGAGTTGAACTACCCGGTGGTCGTGAGGCCCTCGTTCACTATGGGTGGCGCCGGCAGCGGTATCGCTTACAACGAGTCTGACCTCAAACGCATTGCCGAACTAGGACTGCAGGCGAGCCCCACCACCGAAGTTTTGCTCGAGGAGTCCATTATCGGGTGGAAGGAGTTCGAGCTTGAGCTCATGCGCGATCGCAATGACAACGTGGTGGTGATCTGCTCAATTGAGAACTTCGATCCGATGGGCGTTCACACAGGCGACTCCATCACAGTCGCCCCCGCGATGACGCTCACTGACCGCGAATACCAACGAATGCGCGACCTTGCCATCGACATCATTCGCGAGGTTGGAGTGGACACCGGCGGTTGCAACATTCAGTTCGCCCTCAATCCAGACAACGGGACAATGATCGTCATCGAGATGAACCCTCGCGTATCTCGTTCCTCGGCGCTCGCATCGAAGGCCACGGGCTTCCCCATTGCCAAGATCGCCGCGCGCTTAGCCATTGGTTACACACTCGATGAGATCCCCAACGACATCACAGGGGAGACACCCGCATCATTTGAGCCAACCCTGGATTACGTGGTTGTGAAGGTGCCACGCTTCGCATTCGAAAAGTTCCCCGGTGCCGATCCCGTACTGACGACCACGATGAAGAGCGTCGGCGAGGCGATGGCCATCGGACGCAACTTCAGCGAGGCACTGAATAAGGCAATGCGCTCGTTGGAGCGCACGCAACAGGTCTTTCACTGGCGCCACGCACCGGAGGCTCTCGATACCCAGGCGTTGCTTGAGCAGATCGCCATCCCCACCGACGGGCGCATTACTCAACTTCAGCAGACGTTGTGGGCTGGAGCGTCTGTCGATGAAGTACATGAATCCACGGGAATCGATCCATGGTTCGTCGATCAGATCGCGTTGATCAACGAGATCGCCCAATTTGTCGCAGATGCCGATGTGCTCGACGATGACGTGCTGCGCCTAGCGAAGCGGCATGGATTCTCAGATGCCCAAATCGCCGAAGTACGTGGCATCGATGAGGTTTCGGTGCGCGCGCTGCGCTATGAATTTGATATCCGTCCCGTATACAAAACAGTTGACACTTGTGCGGCTGAGTTTGCCGCCTGGACCCCGTATCACTACTCAAGCTACGACGTGGAGAACGAGGTGATGTCGCGCACCAAGCCTGCCGTCATCATCCTTGGCAGCGGCCCCAACCGAATCGGGCAGGGAATCGAGTTCGACTACTCGTGTGTGCACGCTGCATTGACACTGCGGGATGCGGGTTACGAGACGGTGATGGTGAACTGCAATCCGGAGACTGTGTCCACGGATTACGACACCAGCGACCGCCTCTACTTCGAGCCGCTGACGGTTGAGGATGTCCTGGAGGTGGTGGCCGCCGAACGCGCCGCTGGGCCAGTCCTCGGCGTCATCTGCACCCTCGGCGGGCAAACCCCGTTGGGCTTAGCTCAACAACTTAAAGATGCCGGTGTGCCGATCCTGGGCACCAGTCCAGAAGCGATCCAGTCCGCGGAAGACCGTGGTGAGTTCGGAGCGGTCTTGCAGGCTGCTGGGCTTCCTGCTCCCCGCTGGGGCACAGCACTAAGTGCCGACGATTGCGTCAAGGTCGCGGAGCAGATCGGCTACCCCGTGCTGGTCAGGCCGTCGTTCGTCCTCGGCGGACGGGGGATGGAGATCGTTTATGACAGCGCTCAGTTGCGCGGTTATGTCGCCAAGCACGCGGGCGGCGATTTGATGAAGCACCCGGTACTCATCGACCGGTTCCTCGATGATGCGATCGAAATCGATGTCGACGCGCTCTTTGATGGCGAGGAGCTCTACCTCGGTGGCATCATGGAGCACATCGAAGAAGCCGGCATTCACTCCGGCGACTCAGCCTGCGCTCTGCCGCCCATCACCTTGGGGCGCACCGAAATCGAGCGCATTCGGCGAAGTACAGATGCGATCGCTCGCGGCATCGGTGTCAGAGGATTGCTGAACATCCAATTCGCCCTCGCTGGTGATGTGTTGTACGTGCTGGAGGCCAATCCTCGGGCATCGCGAACGGTGCCATTTGTCTCCAAGGCGACTGGTGTCTCGCTAGCTAAGGCTGCAGCCAGAATCGCCGTCGGGGAGAGCATCGCCACCTTGCGGGCCGAAGGACTCCTCGCTACACATGGCGATGGCAGCACATTGCCGGCATCGTGCCCCATCTCGGTGAAACACGCCGTTTTGCCCTTCAACCGCTTCCGCGGAGTTGACACCGTGCTCGGACCGGAGATGCGCTCAACTGGCGAGGTCATGGGTATCGATGACGATTTCGGCGCCGCGTATGCGAAATCGGCTCAAGCTGCGTTCACGGTGGGTTTGCCCACCTGCGGCGGAGTCTTTGTTTCCTTGGCAGACAGAGATAAGCGCGCGGCACTCTTCCCCATCAAGCGCCTGGCCGACCTGGGTCTACAGATCTGGGCGACCACCGGCACAGCTGAAGTGCTTGCGCGACACGGTGTCGCGGCTAGGGCCGTGCGCAAACAGCATGAGGGTGAGGACGAGTCGGGCACTCCCCGCACAGTGGATCTCATCCACAGTGGCGAAATCGGACTCGTCGTGAACACCCCATATGGAGTGGGTACGCGCAAGGATGGATACGAGATCCGGACTGCCTCGATCCTCGCCGGCGTCCCGCTGATTACCACGGTGCAAGGTTTGGCTGCTGCAGTCCAAGGCATTGAAGCTTTGATTGCTGGTCGCGTGGGAGTACGTTCACTTCAGGAGCATGCGGCGCACCTTGCCGCTCTCACCAGCGCATCCGCCTCGGGTGCGGCTGCACCCGCGACTGCAGTGATGGCAGGTAACTGATGGCACTCCAAGTTGACGGCGAAGTCGTCTCCATGCGGCGCGTCGGCGCGTACAACTTAATGAGCGTGACCGCGCCCGGCATCCCAGAGCTGACAAAGCCTGGCCACTTCGTCGCACTTAGTGTCGGCGGGCCCACTTCTGCGAATCTATTGCGCCGGGCCTTCTCGGTGTACAAAGTAAGTGAGCGGGGGCTGTACGGCGGCACGATTGAAATCGTCTTCGCCGCCCACGGACCCGGCACGCAATGGATGTCCACACTGCAACGCGGAGACGCACTGAACATTGTCGGCCCACTCGGTAAGCCATTCGCGCTACCCAGGGAGTCGGTGAACTGCCTGCTCGTCGGTGGTGGATACGGCTCCGCCCCGCTGACCATGCTTGCCGACAGCCTGCAAGAGCGCGGATGCCGCGTAGACATGGTGCTCGGCGCCGCCACGGCAGACAAACTCTTCGCTGTGTTGGAATCACGACGCACCGCGTCATCGGTGACTGTCACAACCGACGACGGTTCATCAGGTGTCCAGGGGCGAGTCACTGACGTTCTCGACGACGTCGTTGGTCGCACCGGCGCCGAGGTGATTTACGCATGTGGTCCGATGGGGATGCTGGCAGCCGTCGCAAAATATGCCGAGGCGAATGCGCTCTATAGTCAATGTGCGGTAGAGGAGGCGATGGCCTGCGGTATCGGAGTCTGCATGACCTGCGTACTGCCGGTGATAGGCGACGACGGCAAGACGCGCCTCGTGCGCTCTTGTGTTGAAGGTCCAGTGTTTCGCGGAGATCGAGTGCGCTGGGATGACGTGCACACCATTCCGTCAGACGCAGTGGGCGCTCCGAAGGTCGGTGGATGATGGTTGACGCAGCTGGATTTGGCGCACCTGTCGACCCGATGGATGTGCGCATGAGCAGCATGCTCGGCGGAGTTCCGCTGACCGGACCGGTACTCACCGCATCTGGTTGTGCCGCGGCTGGAAAAGAGCTGTCGCAGTTCTTTGATCTGCGGATGCTCGGCGCCATCGTGACCAAGAGCATCATGGTCGAGCCGCGCAGCGGTCGAGCAACTCCGCGCATGGCTGAGACACCTAGTGGAATGTTGAACTCCATCGGCTTGCAGGGCCCTGGAATCGATGAGTTCATCGCGAAGGACTTGGCATGGTTGACAGCCAACGGCGTTCGGACAATCGTCTCGATTGCAGGCACCCATGTTGAGGAGTACGTCAGGCTTGCTCGCCGCCTCGTGCTCGAGGACGCAGTGGCCGGCCTGGAGGTCAACATCTCTTGCCCGAATGTGGAGAGTCGCGGCGAGGTGTTTGCCTGCGATCCGCGAAGTGCTGCCGCAGTCATCGGCGCCGTCCGCTCCGAGGTTCCTAGTGGTATCCCCGTAATCGCCAAACTCAGCCCCGATGTCACTGACCTCGTGTCCATCGCCGGCAGTGTGCTTGATGCTGGCGCTGACGCTCTCGCGCTCATCAACACCCTGCTAGGTGTGGTGATTAACCCCGACACCCTGCGTCCAGCCCTAGGCGGAATCACCGGTGGCCTGTCCGGCCCGGCGATTCGTCCTGTTGCAGTTCGTGCTGTTTACCAAGTCCGCGCCGCGTTCCCAGATGTCTCAATCCTGGGCATGGGCGGAATTCGCACCGGTGCGGATGCCATGGAGTTTCTCGCGGCTGGGGCCAGCGCCATCAGCGTCGGCACCGCAATTTTCAACGATCCGAGTGCACCCGCTCGGATACATCGCGAGCTGCGCGAGTTGCTGGCGGCCAAGGGGATTGGCGATATCCGCGATGTCATCGGCATTGCTCACACACCCTTGCCTACACGTACTTCCATTGCACACAGTGATGGCGACGCCGAAACGCGCGCTGCCTTGAATGCGAGTTCACAGCCGTCCGTTATTGAGGCTGCAACTGTGGATCAGATCGTCATTCGCAGTGAACGCATCGCCCCTGCTGTGCAAGAGGTGGAGATAATCGAAGACATCTCCGTTGAATTCGATTGGATCAGGTCACGCACCAATGCGGCGGAATCCGCCGCTGAAACGACTGCGGAAGTGGAGTCATGAACCTCAATAGCCCAGCCCCCGTTGCAGTCGCGTTGGATGCACCTGATGCATCAACGATGGTGGGGTGGGCGGCGCTGGTTGGGTCGCATGTGAGCCATGTAAAAGTCGGGCTGGAGGTTTACCTTCGCGATGGAGCTCCGGCTGTGCACCAAGTCCGGGAGGCAAGTCCGAGCACTCAGGTCTTCCTTGATCTGAAATTGCATGACATCCCAGCGACGGTGGCAGGTGCAGCGCGCTCCGTTGCTCACCTGGAGCCGCACATTCTGACGGTTCATGCAGCCGGTGGTGCTGCGATGATCGAGGCCGCAGCCCAAGCGCTGCCCAACACTTTGATCGCTGGCGTCACCATCCTCACCTCACTGTCCGATGAGGACCTCCGCCACATCGGCATGCAGGGATCCTCAGCTGAGTGTGTGGTGCGTCTGGCTCGTCTGGCAGTGCAATCAGGTGCACGCGCTTTGGTATGTAGTGCGCAGGAAGTCGCACTGGTACGGGATGCAGTGGGAACTTCAGTTCTCCTCATCACCCCTGGAATTCGCCCTGCGGGTTCCAGTGCAGACGACCAAGCGCGAGTGGCTACCCCAGCATCCGCCTTGGCAGCCGGTTCTGACTTGCTAGTGATTGGTCGACCCATCACCGGTGCCGTCGACCCGGCCAGTGCTGCGCAGGCGATCGCTGCGGAGATCCTCGCCAGATGATCGGGCAAGGTCAGTCGCAGGAAGCTGGGACACCAGGTCGCCTTGTGGTGATCTCGGGCCCAAGTGGCGTCGGCAAGAGCACCATGGCGGCGACGCTGCGCGAGTACGAGGAGAATGTTTGGGTGTCGGTCTCGGCCACCACCCGCGCACCTCGCGCAGGTGAAACTGACGGCGAGTCCTATTTCTTCCTCAGTCGTGACCAGTTCGCTGTGCAGGCACAGGCGGGGGAGTTCCTCGAATACGCCGAGTTTGCGGGGAATATGTACGGAACCCCGCGGGTTGCCGTTGCCGAGCGACTAGCCCAAGGTGTCAATGTCGTGCTGGAGATTGATTTGGCCGGGGCAAGGCAGGTGCGAGCTGCCATGCCGGAAGCGGTGTTGGTGTTTATCGCACCACCGTCCTGGGATGAGCTGCAGGCCCGCCTTATCGGTCGCGGAACTGAGTCAGAAGAGGTTATCGAGCGCAGGTTGGCGGTCGCCCGGACCGAATTAGCCGCCGAAGCCGAGTTTGACGCCACGATCGTCAACGACGAGGTTGGCGCGGCAGTTAAACGACTGCTATCGCTGGTGGAAAGCCCGTGAGCGTAAGATAAGCGAAGTATCGCGTTCGTCCAATCAAGAGTCCGTCCGCAGAGGTGGCTTGTGAGCCCAGGAGCAATCCGGTCCGCACCAGCTCTAACGTTCGCAAGGAGTCGCACATGTCCGGCATCGTTGCCCAGCCATCAGGCATCACTAACCCGCCGATTGACGACTTGCTCGCCTTGAGCGACTCGAAGTACGCACTGGTGATTAACGCTGCCAAGCGCGCGCGCCAGATCAACTCGTATTACTCGCAGCTCTCCGAAGGCTTGCTCGAATACGCCGGCCCGATGGTGCCAGCAGACAACACCGAGAAGTCGCTGTCAGTCGCACTGCGCGAGATCGGTGCAGGCAAGATCTCAGTCACCGCGACTGAGCCCACGGACAGTTGATCGACGCGCCGGTAGCGGCGCCGAACTCATGAGCGCTCATCTCATCGAGCACAACCGCGGTTTGCGGGTTCTGTTGTGCGTCACCGGCGGGGTATCGGCATATAAAGCCGCGGAAGTGCTGCGTAGCCTCAAAGAATCTGGCAGCGACGTCACAGTCGTGGCCACAGACTCGGCACTGGCATTTGTCGGCGAAGCGACTTGGGCGGCTCTGTCGGGTAAGCCCGTAGCTCGCTCGATGTGGCAGCAGACCCATGATGTTCCACATGTGAGTCTGGCCCGATGGGCTGATGTCATCGCAGTGGTGCCTGCCACCGCGGATGCTATGGCCCGAATTGCGAGCGGCCGAGCCGATGATCTCGTTGCCAGTCTGTGCTTAATGGCTGCCTCTGGTGTGATCATGTTCCCCGCGATGCACACGGAAATGTGGGAGCACCCAGCAACGGTTGAGAACGTCTCGCGACTGCGCAAGATCGGCATCCGGGTGGTCGCCCCGGACACCGGCCGACTTACTGGCCCTGACACAGGAGTCGGTCGACTCGGCGAGCCCGCATCCAT
>Ga0114962_10004305_pt1 | contig 11337 bp, 8 predicted proteins | sample C_130820_MF_Meta_FD_87017 | JGI IMG/M metagenome (GOLD analysis project Ga0114962, IMG submission 87017) | Freshwater microbial communities from Lake Croche, Canada to study carbon cycling - C_130820_MF_MetaG | ecosystem: Environmental > Aquatic > Freshwater > Lake | place: Lake Croche, Canada... | reverse complement strand
TTCAGGAAAGACAATGTAAATACCATCCTGGTTACTGAACCTTTTATTGTAAAAAACACTTTGGCATACAATAGCTCAAAGCCTTATCTGGCAAAGGATAGTGTTGGTAACCCTTATCAGATATCTGACTTCTATTTTGGTAATGCCGGACTAGTTGACATCTTTAGAAAAGATTCAAAGGACTGGTTTTGGAAGTATTATAAAAAACAAATGACACTAGGCGTAGAGGGATGGTGGGGAGATTTAGGAGAACCTGAAATGCACCCTACCGCTATGTTCCATAACCTGAAAGATTTAGGATATAACAGACCCTTTGCTGCAGACGAAGTCCATAATGTATATGGCCATAACTGGACTAAGATGTTATATGATAAATACGCAACAGACTATCCCAACAAAAGATTGTTCAGCTTAAATAGAAGCGGGTTTGCTGGTACACAACGATACAGTATTTTTCCTTGGACAGGTGATGTTAGCCGAAGTTGGAGTGGTTTAAAAGCACAATTACCTGTATTGTTGGGCATGAGTATGAGTGGCGTTCCGTATGTTCATAGCGATGCCGGTGGTTTTGCCGGTGGCGAAGGTGACAACGAATTATATATCCGATGGTTGCAACTTGCAGCGTTTACGCCCATTTTCCGACCACATGGTACTGGTTTATTTGAGGTAGATAAACAAGCATTCAGCTTTCCTTCCGAGCCTGCTTTGATTGAAGAACCTTACAAAAAGATTGCTAAGAAGATTGTAAACCAACGTTACCAGTTTTTGGCGTACAATTATACCCTTGCCTATCAGCAAGCCAAAAACAAACAACCCTTAATGCGCCCTTTATATTATGAAAGCCCTACAGATTCCTTGGCAATTGCCACCAACGACGAATATTATTGGGGAGAAAACATCATTGTGGCGCCTGTTTTAGAGAAAAACACCAATTTCAGAACAGTTTATCTGCCAAAAGGAATCTGGTACAACTATAACACCAACGAAAAGGATATGGGCGGCATACAATTTAAAGAACCTGTTACCATTGATGCTATTCCTGTTTATATAAAGGAGGGAACCATCTTGCCACTCTATAAAGAGAATATTTTTACTAATACAACAGCTCTAAAGAATGATAAATTAACAATTGCCTACTATCCATCCACCCAAAAATCTACCTATACTTTATATCTGGACGATGGGACAAGTAAAAATGCCATCGCAACAAACCAGTATGAATTGGTATCCTTTTCTGCTCAGACTATTACAGATAAAGGATACAGTTTTTTAATTAATTCCAACAACGGAAACTACAAAGGGAAACCAGTAAGCACCCTTTTTACCTTATCAATTGTGCAAACGAAAGCCTTTAAAAGTGTATTTGTTAATGGAACAAAACAAAATACTTCAGTAGATTATACCAACAACACCCTTAGCTTTCCAATCAGGTTCACTGGCAAACCATTGAAGCTAGAAGTGAAATAAGTATATAATAAAATAACCCGATTGACATGATCAATCGGGTTATTTTCCTTAAAACCTACTACCTACAACTCCTTTGCTTTCTTATAAATAGGCACTGTACTACAAGGCTCTCCATACATAATGCTTTTTGCGAAGGGCCTCAACTTAGCTGTCACTTCCACATAAGCACTTTCTGGTATGGATACCTCTCCACAACCTTTTACTACCACTCTTTTGTCTAGATATTCTTCTCCCTTAAAGGATGTCAGCTTTCTTGTAATCAATGTAGAGATTAACTGGGATTCATCCCCAAAGACAAGCTCTTTTGCAACCGGTTGCAGATAATTAGCAGCCAACATATACGCCCACATGGGTATTACAGCATCAGCGGTGCAGGTAATAGCTACATATTTACTTTGATATTTTTCCCAGTCTGTTGTTAGTAAAGCCGCACGGTAATCTTTTTCTTTTAAAATCAATCCCATAAAGAGATAGTCTTTCAAATCAAAAACTACTATCTCTCCTTTGGGGTAAAACTCTTCTAAGTCTAAAGTGATGATGCCGCTTTCTGCTACTTTATTTACGATTAATGCTTCCATTTTCTTAATTATGAACCCCTAATCCCCTAAAGGGGGAATAAACAGGAATCTTTTGTGTAAAATTACAGTTATGATACATCTTTTGTTTTCGGTAATTGCAAAAAAGAATAAGCCGTCCTTTTAGGTAAGGGACGGCTTATTAAATATTATTTCTTCTTATCCCCCTTTAGGGGTTAGGGGCTTAATAAAACTTACTTCTATAATCTTTTACAGTAGCTGCTTTGCGCAATGCATCGCCTCCTCTGTAAAAAGAGGACTTTTGTTGTTGCAATAAAGTTTGTTTTAAAGTTTGCTCGTCTGTAGTAGTAGATTTTGCACCAATATTTTCTACTCTTATCGCATAAACACCACTAGATCCTGCAATGGCATCGCTTACTTTTCCTTTAAGATTCTTATTAAAAGCAGCACCAATTACTTTACTTTCCATACCTATTCCAGGGATGAAAGCATTGGTAAATGAAAGGCTATCCGCTTTTGTAACAGGTGTACCTGTACTTTGACTAATCGCTTCAAGAGAAGCACCCTTAAACTTGCTTTCTATTATTTGTTTTGCTTTCTTCTCGTTACGTGCCAAAGATTCTACCTGGGGACGAAGAACAGAAACATCTGGTAAACCAGGTTTGTTGATAATGGTTTCTATTGCTACAATGTATTTTTCTCCTACTTCAAAAGGTTCAGAAATATCCCCTTTATCGTGTGCATAAACCCATCTTACCAACTCACGAGATTGTCCTAGAGAACCAACATAAGAATCATTTTCTTTTAATTCATTCGCTGTTAATCCTGCTTTATTTATTTTCTTAGCATTGTCATTAAAATCTTGCAAACTTTTATTTTGAGCTGAGAACTGAGCAGCAGCCGTGCTAGCAGCAGAAACAGTTTCTGAACTAGCAATAATTGGTTTTGCTAAGTAAGCAATTTTATATGCTGGCTGAGGATTCTTTTGTCCCAATACTTCTATGTAATGATAGCCAAAATCTGTTTTTACAACACCCTTACTACCCACTGATTTATCAAAAGCAAACTCATTAAATTCTGGAACCATTTGTCCTTGAGGAAAGAAATCATATACGCCACCCTTATCCTTACTTCCTGGATCATTTGAATACTTAGAACATAGTTGCTCGAAGTTGGCACCACCAGCAATAGCAGTTTGAATGCTATCTGCTAATTTCTTCGCCACACTATCTTCCTTTATTTGTTGACCACTCTTAGTATCTGTCGTAGCAATCAATATATGACGAACCTTTGCACTATCAGGCCAGTTCTTAGTTCCAATTAATTTTGCAATTACATAATTACTTCCATCCAAATAAGGTCCATAAGTCTGACCAATAGCCAATTTGAAGATACTATCTTTCTTTGCTGACTCAACTTTTGATTTTGAGAAGTAACCATTTTTATAAGTTGTTTCCGTTCCTACTTTTCCTAAGTACGCTTTTTCATCTTTAGTAGCAGCAAAATCTGCTTTTAAAGCATCAACAGTAGCAAGCGTAGCAGCACTATCTGCACCACTTGGGGTTGCATCGAAAGCTACATAACTAATACCCCTTGTTTCCTCTTCTTTATCATATTCTTTGTGATGTTTTTGCGCATACGCAACAATTTCATCATCAGAAACTTTAATGGTAGAATCTACTATAGTGTTATAAGGAACCGCTACATAACTAATAGAAGCAATCGTATTGTTATCTGCTTGTGTCTTTTCAACCAACCATTTTGGAATATAAACAGAATGTTGCAACAGGTCGCTATATTTAGAACGTAACTTCTGTTCGATAGTTGGTTTCAGATATGCTTCTTGAATCATTTGAATCTGCTCTTCATTTTTACTCTTTTTTACTTGAGTAATAATTTGTTTTGCCTTATCTACATCAAAAACACCTGTTTTCTCATCGGTAAACTCTCTTTTTAATGGAGATTGTTGTGGATCGAACAAAATATCACTCAATTCTTTATCACTAACAGATAAACCAAGCTTATCATACTCTTGGTTATTAATGATACGCTCTACATCTTGGTTCCAAACATTAGGAATCAGTTGTTCTCTGTTTCCTGCTTGTTGTCCATACATTTTTTGCATCATACTCAACTCATTTTCAAAGTCAATACGATCTATCGAAACACCATTTACTTTTCCTAGTGTAGTAGTATTGGTAAAAATACCGCCTCTTCCACCACCAAGAGCCCTATCTTGCAGGATAAATGAAATTAAAGCAATAGCAATTAGCCCAAACATGATCCAGGCACCCTTATCACGAATCTTTTGAATAACAGACATAATAAATATTTATTAATTATTTTTTTTAGGATGGCAAAAATAGGGGAATAATATGTTTAAAAAATATGTGGACAAATTGCCCTAATTCAAGCCCCTTTTATCATTCGCAATGTTAACAACCATTGAGGCATTTTTTTATTTATAATGCGAGTAACTTTTATGAATTTTTATAAAAAACTATTGCACATTTATAATGTTTATAACCTGTTATTTAGGGGGATAATCCACCTTTTTTAAATAATAAATGGGAATATTTAAGTAATAAATAGATTTTAAAATTCTGTTGAAAAGCTTACACATGATATTTTTATCCTTAGTTATGCATGTTAATCAAATATTAATTTCGTGTGAACTCTTGATTGTGCTAATTGCTTTTAAAAAGGTATTATACTGTTAAAAACGTAGTAAAACCCTTATCTATAAAGGATTATAGTTTGTTTATTAAATGTTAGTTCTAGTGTATAACGCTCATCTTATTAACTTCGCAGTCTGTGTACAACTAACTTATCCCGATATCCACACCCGTAATAGTAGTAGTGGGTTATATAAATAAAGTATTATTAAAGAAGTATTACAAGAGTTATGAACATTGAAAATGCAGAGAAGAAAATTTTTGAAAATGGATACCTAAACCTCGAAGTAGATCCTTCTTTGGATTTATTCGCTGAGATAGAAAAATTGAAAAAAGAGAAAAATGCCATTGTGTTGGCACATTTCTACCAGGAGCCAGATATTCAGGATATTGCCGATTATATTGGAGATAGTTTGGGACTAGCTCAAAAAGCACAAAGTACCAATGCGGATATGATTGTGTTTGCGGGTGTTCATTTTATGGCAGAGACTGCCAAAATTCTCAATCCATCAAAAAAGGTTTTACTCCCCGATTTAAATGCTGGATGTTCTTTGGCCGATTCTGCACCAAGAGACCTTTTTAAAGCCTTTAAAGAGAAACATAGCGATCATTTGGTAATATCTTACATCAATTGTTCGGCAGATATAAAAGCGTTAAGCGATATCATCTGCACCAGTAGCAATGCAGAGGCTATCATTAACAGTGTTCCTGCCCATCAACCGATTCTTTTTGCTCCCGATAAAAATTTAGGTGCTTACTTAAATAAAAAGACGGGTAGGAATATGTTGTTATGGAATGGTGCCTGCATGGTTCATGAAATTTTTAGTTTAGAAAAAATTACTAAACTAAAAATTAGGCATCCCGAAGCACAAGTTATTGCCCATCCCGAATGTGAAGAGGCTATCCTACGCATTTCTGATTTTGTAGGAAGTACTACACAGATACTGAAATATGCCGTTGCTTCTAGTTGTACTACGTTTATTGTAGCTACAGAAACAGGTATTCTGCATCAAATGCAAAAAGATGCCCCAAATAAGACGTTTATTCCTGCTCCACCTACAAACAATTGTGCATGCAACGATTGTCCGCATATGAAGCTTAATACACTAGAAAAACTATATTTGTGCATGAAGTATGAACTCCCCGAAATACTTATGGATGAAAATCTTCGTATTGCTTCTAAAAAACCTATTGATAGCATGTTGGAGATTAGTAGAGCTGCGGGACTTATTGGATAAATTACATAAAATATTTGCTAAACAAAAAACCTCTTTTATCCTGTAAAGGATAAAAGAGGTTTTGTTATTAATAAGCAAGTTTACCTATTTTTTTAGAAAGCTTCCTTATTTTCAGTTTTTGGTTTAGCATTGTTTATGCCCGCCATAAATTGAAAAGCCTTCAATAGCCTCTGCTCAATATTTTCTTCTTTATTTAACTCGTTAGCCGATACAAACCAAATTTTAGTACGCACGTGGTTGGTATAGAAAGCACTTTGTGGTTCGTTGGTTTTGCTGTTCATTTGTCGTAGAACCACTTTGTTCTTAAACGTTTTTAGTTCATAAACATCATTATTACCTGCAGAATTTGTTATTTCGGTTAAATCATCAATTTTTAATGTGTAGATGTTGGTAACCTTCTTTCCACCTGTTAAAACACGCGTTTCATGAATTTTAATGGTATCACCTCCGTGGTAAAAGGTTTGATACTTAATAGACAATTCCGTAGCTGCTTTAGATTGGGGCTTCAGGGTAGCTTCTGTACCACCATATTTTTCGATCTTCTGTCTGATCCAATCTTTAGTGGTTTGTTCTGTTTGTGCGTTTACATGTAGGGAAAGCACTACCAGTGATACCCCTGTTACAATTTGCTTAATTTTTTGTGTTATCATTGTTGTTGTTGTTTTATGTGTGTAAATTTTATTTAAAATTGTGCAGTGATAAGTGATAATCTATACAATTAGTCAAAACAGCCTATGCAAAGAACAAATACCCTATCCGTTTCAAAAATAGGGAGATTTTCTATTAGAAATTTATTATTAATATAAAAGTAATCTCAATAAGGTAGAAATGTTACAGGTAAGTACAAATCGGTAGATTTACAGTATCTGCCTGGTAGTTGGGAGACAGTTACTAACTGGCAAAAAAGTAGTAATGGGCTTAAATGAAATATCTTTTTTAGTAATAAAATAGTAAGTTCGAATAAATTATTATTTCCAATTAATCAATAGAGAGGTACTTATAGATTACCAACTATGCGGCACAGATTGATAAATTGTTAGTTTTTAAATTAAAATTAAAAAAGGATATTACTTATAATATTATAACCAATAACCCTTTTTAATTTGTGAATACTATCTTTTAAAATTTCAACATCAATTTGCTGCCCTGGTTATAGGAGACGAAAAATTCTTCACCTTACTACTGCCACGAGCAGCCATTTTAAATTGATAAGGAATATAACTAGTTAATCCATTAATTACGATTGAACTGCTTGTAGATGTTTCAGACATCCAAACACTAGCTGCAGTAACAGGTAATGCGGTATATAATACTTCGTAGAAGCTTGCTTTTGGCATTTTAAAACAAGTACACAAAATTTTATTGCTCGATTCGGGCACTATTACCCTAAAATGTGCCACTACTCCAAATTCACCGATATGACCTTTTGAGGCAGCGGTGTGCATACCGGTAGATAAAATTTTTGTTTCATCGCCACCACTAGTCAATTGCACATACGGCCCCAAAATATGTAACATCCCTTCTAAAATGGCTCTTTGTTTGTTTTTATCGGATGTATCTGTGGGAGTTCCATTATGAGCTTTCGCCAATGAGCTTTGAAATTTAATACGCTCTGCAATAAGGGCAGCCATGGTTGGAGAAGGCGTTAGATAGGTTATGTTGCCATCCATGTGCATCTCTATACTTTCTACTTCTGTCACCAATTCTGAATCGTCGTATTCTGTTCTTGAGTAATTAACAAGTACTTCTGACATTTTTGTTATTTTATTAATGAAAATAATTTTCTAAAATTAGTCTTATTATCACCAATACATGTGTTTAGTTTTCAAATAGCCTGTTTTGATAAACATTTAACATTTATATGTATGAATATATTGACCCTATTCATACATATATCGATTATAGCGTAAACTATATTGAATATACGTAAGAATATGTTGTGTTTAGAGTACAATATATGAAGCATAAATATGACTATATTGGGCATAGTCTATTCTATATAGAACATAGATAAGAATATATAGAACATAGATAAGAATATATTTAGTTTAGTTTAGTATATATTGATAATATTAGTCTCTATTTCCAAAATAATGCTTTTATATTTGAGTATTCATTAAGGTATTAACCTAAGCGTAAAATCGAATGAAGTATATGATTATCAATAAAATAAAAGCTAATAAGGGCTTATTAACATTGTTTCTGGTATTATCTGTTTTACTTAATTCTTGTTCATCTATTAAAAAAGAGACCATTACTAAAGAGAATCCTCCTGGTACTATTTGGCTAAGAGACAATTTATATATAGATAGAACAGCTATTGCTAATGTTCATTATAGAGAATATGAATATTATAATAGAAAATTTAGTAAATATAACTTTTCACAAAATGATAGTATTGTAAATTCATTACCCTATTTTGGCTATGAAGGTATTTCTTTTATAAAGAATTTTGTTTTTACCCCTAATCCTGATAGTGCTAGATATAAAATTGATTTAAATCGCTATAAATCCAATAAAAGTTCCCTTTTTTTTGTCGAATACCTTACTAATCCATCTTACAACTATTATCCTGTTATAAACATTCCTTATCAAGTTGCTGAAGCTTTTTGTAAATGGCGTACTGCAGCCGTAATGAGCTATTTTGCTACTTCTAAAACGTTTGAAAAGCGGTCGGTTAATCATAAAAAAATAAAATACAGACTTCCTACTAAAGAAGAATGGGAGTATGCTATAACACATTTGACGAGTAAATTTACTTTTAATAACGACATATCCTATAGTGGAAAGGGAAAAGTTACACAGGTTATTAACGACTCTATTTATGGTAAACACAATTATAGTGACAAATATTTCTTTTTAAGTGATTTATCTGAAATGGTTGACGAAAAGAATATAGCTAAAGGAAGAAATTGGAATGATTCTGCTTCTTGGAAAAATATAAACTTCACTACTTCCTATCAAGATGCTTCTGATTGGTTGACTTTTAGGTGTGTGTGTGAGGTGGAAGATTAGAGAAGATTAGAATTTATTATTTCAGCATCATATTAATACGGATAGATTTGCATAAATAATATAATGACAATTAAACTAATAAAAACAGAGGAAGATTACAACGAAGCATTGGCAAGATTAGACCTAATTTTCGATGCTAAAATGGGAAGTCCTGAAGGCGATGAATTGGAACTACTTGGTCTGTTGATAGATAATTACGAAAATATACATTATCCCATTGGTTTGCCCGACCCAATAGAAGCAATAAAATTTAGGATGGAGCAAATGAATTATACACAGAGCGATTTGGCTAAAATATTGGGAATAAAAAGCCGTGCTAGTGAAATATTGAATAGAAAAAGGAAACTATCATTGGATATGATACGAAAAATACATAGTAATCTTAATATCTCTACCGAAGTTTTGATACAATCGTATTAATCAAAAAGCCCTTGAAATAAATTACTTCAAGGGCTTTTCTTATTATGTCTACTAGTTAATAGTTACTATCTATTTTCTCGCCAATACCCTCTCAACTGCGGCAATTACATCGGGTGTATCCAAACCATACTTAGCCAACAATTGTGCAGGTGTACCACTTTCGCCAAAAGTATCGTTGGTACCCACATATTCAATAGGAATAGGGCAATTCTTGGCAGCTACCTGCGCAATGCTGTCACCCAAACCACCTAAAATGTTGTGTTCCTCGCAAGTAACGGCACATTTTGTTTTGGAGATAGACTTAATAATCGCTTCGGTATCCAATGGCTTGATGGTGTGTATGTTTATCAACTCTACACTAATGCCTTTAGCTTCCAAAGCCTTACCCGCTTCGATAGCTTTCCACACCAGGTGACCACAAGCAAAAATGGTAACGTCGGTACCTTCACTTAGTTGTTGCGCCTTGCCAATTACAAAGTCGCTTCCATCTTCTTTGGTAAAGTTTGGCCACTTAGGACGACCAAAACGTAGATAAACTGGTCCATCATAACTAGCAATGGCTTTGGTAGCTATTTTGGTCTGGTTAAAATCGCAAGGAACAATAACCGTCATACCAGGAAGCATCTTCATCAACCCAATATCTTCTAGAATCTGGTGCGTAGCGCCATCTTCACCCAAGGTAAGACCTGCGTGAGAAGCACAAACTTTTACATTCTTGCCACTATACGCAATACTTTGGCGAATTTGATCGTAAACACGTCCTGTACTGAAGTTAGCAAATGTGGTAGTATACGGTATTTTACCCCCAATAGTCAATCCTGCTGCAACACCAATCATGTTTGCTTCGGCAATGCCACACTGAACAAAACGTTCAGGAATATCTTTAATAAATGGTCCTAATTTAAAAGAACCGGCAAGGTCTGCCGTAAGTACAACAACGTTTTCGTTTTCCTTTGCTATTTCATAAATACCTTCTCCAAAGCCGGCACGTGTTTCTTTTTCGTTTTGAACTTGAATGTCTGATACTTTCATAAGTAAACTTATTTTCTGTTTAATAATTAACGCCGCAAAGTAAAGAAATAAAGGTGGAGGATGCTACACAATATGTTGCACCATACTATCTATTTATTCTACTATCTTATTAATGATGGCTTAAACCACCTCTACATCCCTTACATTACCTGTTCTTTTTAATACACCCCAGTTTTGTAATTCGCCTTTTAATGCTCTTTTAAGCGAACGATACAATACCACTAGCATAATCCAACGATAGATGAGGCGTTGTGGAATAAGCCAGATAAGCTTTAACGGATTTTCTTTTTCAAACAAAAAAGAAATGGCAGCAATAGTGGTATCTACGAAGGTAAACAGTACATAATACCAAAATATTTTACTAGCATTATCTGTGAATAAGCCAAAAATCATCAGTACATCTGCAATAGGGGAGAAGATGGGGATGATGTATTTAAAGATTAAAATATCGGGTAAAGCTATCCAACCAAGCGATTTGTTGGTCTTACTAAATAACATATCGGAATGCTTCCAGAAGGTTTGCATCACACCAAAACTCCAACGGAAGCGTTGTTTCATAAACATTTTTAATGTTTCGGGTGCTTCGGTGTAAGCAATAGCTTTAGGTTCATTGGTAACAAGATACCCTGCACGTAATATTCGGATGGTAAGGTCACAATCCTCTGCCAAGGTATCTGTTGTAAAGCCACCTGCAGCTTCAATTGCTTTCTTTTTAAAGGCACCTATTGCACCAGGCACAACAGTTATGGCATTGGCATAAGCAAACCCTTTACGATCGAAGTTTTGACTAGTAATGTATTCTATGTTCTGCCATTTGGTGAGCAGATTTACCTCATTACCTACTTTAACCACACCTGCTACTGCACCTATTTCTTCTGAAGAATTGGATTGTTTTAAAAAGTGCCGCATCATTATGCTTACCGCATTTGGAGCAAGTTTTGTGTCGGCATCAAT
>Ga0114962_10004304_pt1 | contig 11338 bp, 12 predicted proteins | sample C_130820_MF_Meta_FD_87017 | JGI IMG/M metagenome (GOLD analysis project Ga0114962, IMG submission 87017) | Freshwater microbial communities from Lake Croche, Canada to study carbon cycling - C_130820_MF_MetaG | ecosystem: Environmental > Aquatic > Freshwater > Lake | place: Lake Croche, Canada... | reverse complement strand
TGTAGGTGCATCCAACAAGCAATGGCTGTTAGTCCTAAAGATAAAACAGAGGAAATAATGCTGATTGGTTTCGACAAATTTTCTTTTAAAAGCATGGTAACCACGCCAAAAAGTAAAGGAATAAGTATAAGTGCAATTGCTATCATGTAAACCTGAATTGTATTTTTATAGAATGAAACATCAAGGAATGCTTCTCCTGTTTAAAGTTTAAAATAAATATTGTAAATAAATATCACCACCATGGAAATTACCATTACCAACAAGTAAAAACCGGTTTGACCATTTTGTAAATAACGTAAGGTAGTTCCGCTCCATGTAACTAACTTACCTGTCATGAACACCATCCCGTCTACCACCTTATTCTCTACAATACGATCGGTAAATTTTGCAATGCCCGTAATTGGTTTCACAAAAACAGCTTCGTACAACTCATCGACATAATATTTATTTGCTAAAACTTTCTTCAAGCCAGTATAATTGCCGTTAAAATTGGCAACTGCATAATTTTTCTTAGTTACAAACCAAATGACTGCTAATCCAACTACGGTAACAACTAAAATAATAATTTCTTTCATTGCAGCTCCCTCAACTTCCCCATTTCCTAAATTGGTAACGATGGGTTTTAAATAGTCGTTTAAAAATTCTTTACCTCCAAATACATGTGGAAATTGAAAAATACCGCCAATGACACTTAATACCGCCAAAACCATTAAAGGAATGGTCATATTCATTGGTGACTCATGCATATGATGTGCTTGTTCGTCGGTTCCTCTAAAGGTCCCAAAAAAGGTTAAAATCCAAACTCGGAACATATAGTAAACCGTCATTACTGCCCCAGCTGCAGCCAAGTAGAAATACAATTTGTTGTGATCATAAACGGCTAATAAAATTTCATCTTTAGAAACAAATCCACTCGTAAACGGAAAACCAGCAATTGCCAAAACACCTATTGTAAAACAAGCAAAAGTAATTTTTATCTTTTTACTTAATCCTCCCATTTTGGTAATGTCTTGTTCTCCACCCATTGCGTGAATAACAGAACCCGCACTTAAGAATAACAATGCTTTGAAGAAGGCATGAGTCATTAAATGGAACATGCCACTGGTGAATGCCCCCACCCCTAGAGCTAAAAACATATAACCTAATTGACTTACGGTTGAATAGGCCAATACTTTTTTAATATCGTTTTGAAACAAGGCTATCGTACCAGCAAACAAGGCAGTACACAAACCAATAATGGCAATCATTTCTAAAGTAGCCGGTGCTAGAACAAACAAGGCATTACTTCGAACGACCATATAAATACCTGCTGTTACCATGGTTGCTGCGTGAATAAGGGCAGAAACCGGTGTTGGACCAGCCATCGCGTCAGGTAACCAAGTGTACAAAGGTATTTGAGCTGATTTACCCATAGCTCCAATAAACAAACAAGCGGTAATAGCGGTCATGGTGCTTGTTGGTATCGAATTTAAATTAAATTGAAATACGGTATGATAGTCTAAACTACCTGTTTGTTGTAATAACAAAAACATCCCCATTAAAAATCCTAAATCTCCAATTCGATTCATGATAAAAGCCTTTCGGGCTGCATTGCTATAATCGATATTTTTAAACCAAAAACCGATCAATAGATAAGAACACAAACCAACGCCTTCCCAACCAAAGAATAACAGTACATAACTGCTCCCCAATATTAATAAAAGCATAGAGAAGATAAACAGATTTAAATAAGCGAAAAACTTATGAAACCCTTCATCATCATGCATGTAACCGGTTGAATACACATGTATTAAAAAGCCGATTCCGGTAACAATTAACAACATCATCAAACTTAAATGATCTATTAAAAAAGCCATATCAACTTTAAAAGCACCTACTTCTAAAAATTTAAAAAAGGTAACCACGGTTCCTTCTTCAGGCGCAGTAAAAAACAAGGATACACTTAATAGAAAGGAACCTAATATAGCACCGCTGCCAACTATACCAGCAATGGTCTTACTGTAGGTATGTCCCATTAGTCCATTAATTAAAAATCCAATTAATGGAAGAAGAATGATTAACAATACTGTGATTTCGATATTCATTTTGCTAGTTCATTAAATTTCAAAAAGACGAAATAGATAAAAAATTTAAAAGTTGTGTTGAATCGCTTACCATTTTAATTTATTGGCATCTCCAATATCAATGGAACGAGTATTGCGATAAATCATTACTATGATAGCCAATCCGACCGCTACTTCTGCTGCTGCTACTGTCATTGTAAAAAATACAAATACTTGTCCAGATGCGTCTGCAAACATACTACTAAAGGCAACCAATAATAAGTTAACTGAATTTAGCATCAACTCTACACTCATGAAAATGATAATAGCATTTTTACGAGTCAATACCCCAACTATTCCTATACAAAAAAGGACTAATGAAAGATAAATATAATGATCTATGAAAATATCTTTAAACATGTTTAGAATTCTATAAGGTGATGATTAATGAGTCGGATTCGTTTCTTCAATTATTTTAACATCTTTTTTAGCCAATACTACTGCCCCAATTAGCGCGGTAATAATTAGAATGGATATTATTTCAAATGGAAAAACGTATTCGGTAAATAAAACTTGTCCTAAATTTTGAATCATTCCGGTTTGATTGGTATTCGGTAGAATCATCGGTGCAGCACTTAATTCGCTTTTCTTCATAGCAGCAACTACAATTAGTAATAAACTACCACCTCCAATAGCACCCAAAAATTTAAAAAGTAAGGATTTATGTACTTCCGAATTGCTATTCAAGTTTAATAACATAATTGTAAACAAGAAAAGAACCATGATGGCTCCAGCGTAAACAATAATTTGAACTACCGCTAAAAATTGCGCGTTTAACAATACATAATTAGAAGCTATTGCAAACATGGTAATTACCAAATACAAACAACTGTAAACAGGGTTTTTAGAAGTAATTACCAATATACCACAAAAAATGGAAACAAAAGCTAAAAAGAAAAAGATAGCAGAAGGTACAGACATCATAAATTTAATTGGTTGGTTTACTTCGTTCTAATTGATGAGCTTCTGTTAAAGGTTGTAACAATCGATCTTTACCATAGATAAAATCTTTTCGTTGAAAATTGGCTGGTGCAGGAACTGTTTCTAAAAAAATGGCTTCTTTAGGACAAGCTTCTTCACAAAAACCACAAAAAATACAACGCAACATATTTATTTCATAGGTAGCCGCGTATTTTTCTTCCCGATAAAGATTTTCTTCGCCTTTTTCTCGTTCTGCTGCTACCATGGTAATGGCTTCTGCAGGACAACTAACAGCGCATAAACCACAAGCAGTGCATCTTTCAGCACCTTTTTCGTCTCTTTTCAATTCTTGTAATCCTCTAAATACAGGACTAAAAGGACGTTGAACTTCTGGATAACTAACAGTAGCTGGCTTTTTAAATAAGTGTTTGAAGGTAATAAACATACCTCCAAAAATGGCTGGGAGGTACATGCGCTCCGCCAAAGTCATCTTCTTTTGCTCCAGTACTTTCTTACGATTGGATAAATTATACATACCTTATTTGAGTGGTCGCAAAAATAACTTTTTATCTCATTTTTTATACGATATCTGCCACATTTTTAACAATTAAGCAAAGTTTCTTCGGCAAGTTTAGCAGGCATTGCTAAAATGCTTACTGTTAAACTTTGCCATGTAAACAAAAAAATTCTTTTAAATAGCCTAATTAAGCTAATCTTATTTCAAAAATTTATTTATTACAACCGATTGGTCTTCTATAATTAACCAATATACTACTTGAATTTTAACTGAAATTGTTACCTGTTAAGAAGCAGAATTTACAATTGGCTTATTACTGATGTTGCTTAAAACGTATGAAAAAAGCACTGCCTTCTTATTTGGGATTGATTATTTCTGGCAATCGAGGTCGTAAACGTTGCTTGCTTTTATTGAATATCTGCTGTCCTTTGTCTATGCCGCGACGAAGCTTTTCTTGTTCTTCCATTGGTAAACTTAAAACCGCAACACAATCGTCAGAGCAACATCCATTATGCGTTACGGCACATTTCTCACACTGTATAAATAACAAGTGACAAGCTTCGTTTTTACAATTTGTATGATTGTCTGCGGGTTCGCCACACTGGTGACATTTGGCAATTATATCCTCGCTGATGCGCTCGCCCAAACGATCATCAAAAACAAAGTTTTTACCAATAAATTTATTTTCTAAACCGGATTCTTTGGCTTTATTAGTATATTCAATAATTCCACCTTCTACATGATACACCTGACTAAAACCTTCGTGCAACAAATACGCACTGGCTTTTTCACATCTAATTCCTCCCGTACAATACATCACAATGGGTTGGTCTTTTTTATCTTTCAGTAAATCAACAGCCATCGGCAATTGCTCTCTAAAAGTATCACTTGGTATTTCAATCGCATTTTTAAAATGACCTACTTCGTATTCGTAATGATTTCGCATATCAACTACGATCGTTGCTGGGTTTTCCGTCATTTTATTAAAATCTTCCGCATTTAAATAAACGCCTTTGCGAGTCATGCTAAAAGTAGGATCTACAATGCCATCTGCCACAATTTTATCTCTGATTTTTACTTTTAATACCCAAAAGCTTTTACCACTATCATCCACTGCAACATTTAACCGAATGTTATTTAAGGGAGTTATACTATATAAATAACTTTTAAAGTCGTTGAAGTGCTCGGAAGGGACGCTAATTTGAGCATTAATGCCTTCTTTGGCAATGTATATTCTTCCAAAAACACGCAGCTGAAACAAGTTTAAATACAACTCATTTCTAAAAATCGTAGTGTCTTCAATTGGAAAATAATGGTAAAAAGAAACCGTTGTTCTGGGTGTTTTTTCCGCTAATAGCTGTTCTTTCAGCTCAGCAGCTGAAATTCGATTGTGTAATAGCATTTTAAAGAAATTTTAAGGGTACACGTCGGGTAGACAAAATTTCGAAACGATGTAAAGATACACTTTATAAGCTTATTGCATATTAAGCGGTGCTAATTTTTGAAAGGCCGGAAGTTTATAAATAAGCTTTTTCTTACCTACCGAATAGACTAATAAATCACTGCCTGCATTGTTAGAAGCAATTGATGGTTCAGCAACTGGTTTTCTGGAGAAATCGGCCATAAATTGGTCGGTTATAGAACAAACAACCAATATGGTATCCCATTGTTTGATCGGTTTATTCCAATTATTTAATCCTTGATCCACCGTAACAGGTAATTGAAACCCTTGACTAAATACTAACGAATCAAAAGCTACCAAATCGTTAGTTTGAATGACTACCTTCAAATTATAATTAGTGGCATTCATTCCACCTCTAATTCCTGAATGTACTTGCTGACTGGTCGCTTCCACTATTCTAAAAGCCTTTAATTTTGAAGGTTTACTCATATTGGTAAAACACATTATGGTCAAAACCGAACATCCTAAAACAAACCACTTTTTGCTATTTTTCATAAATTTTCATTTTAATTATTTTCTATTCTAATTGCTTGTGCAAAGGCCAATAAATCATCAAATAGGTAATCCATCTCTGGCGACTTAATTCCGTTTCGTTCTTTTCGATCATCAATATAAACGGTAGTCATTCCCACTGCCCTTCCAAATAACATATCCGAAATATTGTTACCAACCATAATGGATTGATCGAATTGAATAGTTGGGAAAAGTTGCTGAGCATCATACGCCATTCCTGGAGCTGGTTTTCGATGAGTACTTCCCTCCGACTCAACATCGGTACAAAAGAAAAAGTGATCTATTCTCCCCTCACCCTTCGTTACTTCTTCCAACATTTTAGCATGTATGCCGTTTAAATCGTCTAAACTCATAATACCGCGCCCTACTCCACGCTGATTGGTAACCACTACTATGTTTTTAAAGTAGGCATTCAATATTTTTAATGCGGGTACGGAAGTGTCAAACAATCGTAAGAGGTCTGCATTGCGCACATAATCATTAGGTGTATCGTGATTAATCACTCCGTCTCTATCTAAAAACAAGGACCAGTTCTTGGTAATGCTTATCATTGCTTATTTATTGTTCATTTAGTTGCACAAGATAATCAGTCAAACACTTAGTTACCCCTAGTAAGGCTTCTTTAATTTTCCAGCGTAGTTTATCGCGCACTCCGCAATAATTAGAAATGCCTCTTAATTGAATAATTGGTATGTTTAATTGAGCAGCAACATAAAAGGCGGCAGCTCCTTCCATGCTTTCTACCTGAACTTGATACTTGTTTTGTAAATGGCTAATTCTCTCAGAAATTGTTTCTATTTGATTCACCGTTAATCCATTAACAGCAGTTAAACCGGTTGCTAAAAAGGGATGTTGTGAAACCAATTTCTTTTTTACAAATGGAAACGCATTAGGGTCTGCCAATTCCAAATCAAAAACATCTTCCATTTTATTTAGTTTATCCCAGGCGCCTGTCGGAAGGGTTTCAGAAACTACCTCTACCACGCTTCCAAGCGCAGTCCGATAATCAAAAGTGCCTGCAATGCCTATTTGAATGATTAAGTCAAATTTATTTTTACTTAAATAATTGGAAAGCGCCAACCCACTTTGCAAAATGCCTACTCCCGTTATAAAAGTAGTTAACTCCTGATTTAAATACGGAGCGGTTGCTCCATATGTTAATTGGTTGCTTTGTAAAAACGGTTGTAATTCACTGGCAGTTGCAGCAATGACGAGTATTTTCATAAATAGAATTTTGGATTTTTTTGCTTAATGGTGATAATTTTCATTTTTAATAATGGTACAAGCTCTATAAATTTGTTCCATTAATACCAATCGTACCAATTGATGGGGTAAAACAAAATCTGCAATTTTAATGGCTTCTGTGTTTTTTAAATGTTGCTGATCCCATCCATAACTTCCTCCAATGGCAAATATTAATTGTCGACAAGAGGCATTCATTTTTTGTTGAATGTAGTTGGCAAAGGCAATAGAGGTATATCCTTTTCCGCGTTCATCTAAAACCACTAGGTGGTGTGGCGTAGCAGGTAAGTGACTTAGCATAAAAAGGGTTTCTTCGGTCCGTGTTTGCGCTATGGGCAAGGTCTTAGACTTTGATTTATATTCAATCACTTGCAGTTCGCAATCGGTATAATTAACGATTCTTTTCAGATACAAATCCACCTCGTTTTTAAGAAAAACATCATTCTTTTTACCCAATGCCAGAATTTTTATTTTCATAGTATGCAAAAATAGCTTCATTTTTTAGGAAATATACCACCGAATGATTTATATTTGCGTCCCGAAAAAACAGATTGATGTTTTAAGGTTCCGTAGCTCAATTGGATAGAGCATCTGACTACGAATCAGAAGGTTTTAGGTTCGACTCCTAACGGTACCACTTCTAAATGGCGGCTTTGCTGCCATTTTTTTGTTCTTATATTTTATAGTAGTTTAGTTCAAATTGTTTGCTGCTGTTAAGTAGTAAACAATAAAATTGGTTCCGTAGCTCAACTGGATAGAGTTTCTGACTTCGAATCAGACGGTTTCAGGTTCGAACCCTGACGGGATCACAAATACAGAGTGAAAGAGAGAAGTAGAGCGATTAACAACGCAAAGAAAAATAAAAACGCATTTACGCAAGTGAATGCGTTTTTATTTTTTAACCAAGCTACCTGTTGTTGTTTATTGAAAGCAAGTAGCCCTTGATTCTAATAGTATTAACTGACTAAAGCCTAATTGCCCTTCTTACTTACTGCATCATTTTTAAAGTCATTTCTTGTAATAAATCAGCATCTTCCATACTGACGTTATTTACTCCTTTAAACTTTAAATCGTACTCTTGCAAATAACCAATATTTCGCTCAATCTTTTTTATAGAAAGGTTTTTTAAGGCGATTTTGTATTCCTGTAAAGCATTGGCATTGCGCGGATTTAATCCAGCTAATTCAGCAATTAATCCATCATTCAAAGATCCTGCATGCTGATGCAACAAAAATAATTTCGAATAATAGCTGTACAAAAATCCCATCATTAATGGAAATGGGTTGGACTTTGGATTGGCTCTACAATAATTTACAAAACGTTGCGCCTTTAAGGTATCTTTAGTAGCAATCGCTTTTTGTAATTCAAACACATTGTATTCTCTACTTATACCAATATATTTTTCAATATCTTCCTGATTAATTTCCTTATTGGCAGGCAGATTGATGGTCAATTTAGACAACTCATTTACAATCACCTGCAAATTATTACCTAAATATTCCTTTAATATGGCCGCAGTTGCTGTGTTTATTTTAAATCCTTTTTCGGTAACGTATTGCTTAATCCAATTCTCTACATCCCAATCTTTAATCGGCATCGATTCGTAATAAACGATAGAGGTACCCTTGGTTAATGCTTTTGTAAACTTTTTACGTTTATCTAACTTATCTTTAAATGCCACCACAAAAATGGTGGTAGGGGTGGGCTTTAACAAATAAGGCTCTAATTCTTCCCAATCTTTAAATTGCTGGGCCTCTTTTAAAATGACTACTTGCCTGGCAGCCATCATGGGATAACGATTTAAGGTTTCAAGCAATGTTTTCCAATTCGTCTCTTTGCCATAAAAAACCGTTTGATTAAAAGATTTTTCGGCGTCCGATAAAATTAAATTTTCCGCCTTCTCTGTTAAAATATCAATAAAATACGATTCTTCACCTGCAAAAAAATAAACTTGTTTTAATTGCTTCGACGTAAATTGTTTCAGTATTTCTTCTAATGTCATGTATTAAAATCTTAAATGTTTAACCGTATGTCCGTCGTTTATTAACTCTTTCAAGGAATTAATGCCTATTTGAACATGATTGTCAACAAAGTTTTTAGTCACAGAAAGATCACTCTCTATTGTTTTTACCCCTTCTGGTGTCATTGGTAAATCAGTCACCAACAGCAATGCTCCGCAAGGTATTTTATTGGCAAAAGCAACACTGAAAATGGTTGCAGTTTCCATATCTATTGCCTGGCATCGTATCTCTAGTAAATAATTTTTAAATTTCTCATCCCATTCCCAAACGCGTCTGTTGGTGGTGTAAACGGTACCTGTCCAATAATCTTGTTCGTTATCTCGAATAGTGGTTGATATTGCTTTTTGCAATGCGAAAGATGGTAAAGCTGGAACCTCTGGTGGGAAATAATCGTTGGAAGTTCCCTCCCCTCTCACCGCCGCAATAGGAAGTATTAATCCTCCAATAGCGGGTTCTTTTTTTAAACCGCCACATTTACCCAAAAACAATACTGCTTTTGGCTTAATAGCAGTTAACAAATCCATTACCGTAGCAGCATTCGCACTTCCCATTCCAAAATTAATCATGGTAATTCCATCCCCTGTAGCCGTTGGCATTGGCTTCGTTGCATCTTTGATGGTTGTATTGGTAAAAGAACAAAATTTGTCAAGGTAATTACTGAAATTAGTAACTAAAATATATTGACTAAACTCCTCCAATTGCATACCTGTATAGCGAGGTAACCAATTGTCAACTATCTCTTTTTTGGTTTTCATAATTATTTTATTTCTGGGGCAAGTTACCAATTTTATTCAAATCTATTATCCTTAAAGGGCATTAAATCTTCTAATAAATTCGCGTAAATCACACGATACTTTTTAAGCGAATATTCCTTCCTCAGGCACCTATTTCATTTTTTTAATTTTCAAAAAAGTATCGATAGCAGTATAACGCTACAATTGTAGCTGATTTGACTGGAGTATGCTTTAATATTCCTTCCCTAATTGATTGCAGGCATTTCGAAAGCTTGTTCAATAAAAAAAGCCTGCTTCAAAAGAAACAGGCTTTAGACGAATTAATAATTTTTTTTATTAGGTTTCTAGTATCCCATTAGTCATGGCGTATTTAATAACTCCGGCAATGTTGTGAACATTTATTTTTTTCATAATGTTTGTACGATGCGTATCAATAGTTCTTGGACTTCTAACTAATTTTTCAGCAATTTCTGAATTCGATAAGCCTTCTGCTATTAAACGAATAATCTCAATTTCTCTAACCGTTAAATGATCTTTAGTAAGCACATTTTGCATCGATTTTTGACGCTCTTTGGCTTCTGCAAAAGTATTCATCATGGCTTCTGAAACATCACTGCTAAAATATTTACTTCCTCTGGCAATTTTACGAATAGCACTCAATAATTCGTCTTTAGTACAATTCTTCAATACATAACCAGAAGCTCCCGCTTCTAACATTTGGGATATGGTTTTACCGTCTTTCGTTCCACTCAATGCCATGATTTTAACATCTGGATATTTTTCGTGTATCTGACGGGTAGTCTCAATCCCGTTCAATTCTGGCATCTCAATATCCATTAAAACTAAATCTATTTTTCTGCGACTAAGAATTGCCAATACTTCATTGCCATTATTAGCCTCGTCCAACACATCGATATCTGGAGCGTCTTTTAATAAAATGGTAATAGTATCAATAATTAATTGATGATCGTCTGCAATTAAAATCTTTACTCGTTCGGTAGCCATTAGTTTTTTTGTTTCTGTTTTACATTTAAGTACGTGTAAAGATAAGGAAATCTTCTATTATAATGGTTAGTTTTTTACATAAAAATTAACATTAATAATAAAAGGCAATAAAAAAATAAATTTAAGTAAGTACAAGCACTTCCAAATTGTATCTTTGTAAAAAAAAACAACTATCTTGAATTCATCCGTTCGTTATCAACAATTAGGTGTAAGTGCTACCAAAGAAGACGTACATGCCGCTATCCAACTCCTCGACAAAGGGTTATTTCCAAATGCCTTTTGTAAAATATACCCCGATTATTTAACTCAAGATGAGGATTATTGTTCCATTAGCCATGCAGATGGAGCAGGTTCCAAATCTGTTTTGGCCTATCTTTATTGGAAAGAAACAGGCGATTTGTCTGTTTGGAAAGACATAGCTCAAGACGCCATTGTTATGAATTTAGATGATTTGATTTGTGTTGGTGCTACCGGACCGTATCTTTTTTCTTCTACCATTGGTCGAAATAAATTATTAATTAATGCCGCTGTTCTAAGTGCTTTAATAAATGGGCATGCGAAAGTTTTTGAAGAACTGGCACAAGCTGGCATAAACATACACCTTATGGGTGGCGAAACCGCTGATTTAGGCGACTTAGTGAAAACAATGGTGGTCGACGGTACCATGACTTGCCGAATGAAACGCAAGGAGGTGATCGCTTTAGATAAAATTGAAGCGGGTGATGTAATTGTTGGTTTAGCGTCTTTTGGCCAAACCACTTACGAAACTTCTTATAACAGCGGAATTGGAAGCAATGGCTTAACTGCAGCTCGTCATGATA
>Ga0114962_10004303_pt1 | contig 11338 bp, 10 predicted proteins | sample C_130820_MF_Meta_FD_87017 | JGI IMG/M metagenome (GOLD analysis project Ga0114962, IMG submission 87017) | Freshwater microbial communities from Lake Croche, Canada to study carbon cycling - C_130820_MF_MetaG | ecosystem: Environmental > Aquatic > Freshwater > Lake | place: Lake Croche, Canada... | reverse complement strand
GTCATATTTATCGCTGTGGACCTTGGTGCGTACTTGCATCAGGCCTTGTGCGCCCACCGTGCTTTGGGCAAAGGGATTAAAGCTTGATTCGACGGCCATGACGGCCAAAATAAGTGTGGGGTCGAGGCGGTAGCGCGGTCCAATGTCAAATGCCTCCACCACCAACGCACTGATAGGCTCAGGAGCAACGCGGTATTTTCGACTAAGCCACATGGCGATGTTGGCTTGGTCAAAAGGCAAGTCACGTGGATCGGTGGCGGTAGCCCGGTCAACCGCATCGGCATTGCTGTCAAAGCTGAGGTCTATGTCGTGTCGAGTTTGCAGCCAGTCGATCAATTCAATTTCTGCCGCAGAGCGCAAATCGGGCTGTGTGCCAATAAGGACCATGGCGCAAAACACCCCCAAACCGAGCAAGGCCAGACCGCTATGGGTAATGAGGAAAAAGCCGTCGCCAATATCGGCGACGCAAACTTTCAACGACTGACGAAAAGATTCAAAGATGGACATGTTGCCATTTTAGACTTTTACCCCTTGCGCCCTGTCACAATAGGCCTTTCGGCCCTGACTTGGGCTTTAACCAACTGATTTAAATCACTGTGACCACGTCTTCTGACAGCGCCCCCGACCTCGCCAAGCTCGATGCTTTAACCGCCGGTGCTTTAACTGCCCCCACCTCAGGCGAGCGATCTGCTCGGTTGAGAGACTGGTTAGCCAGCAACCCTTCCCCAGATTTGATGCAACAGGTACTCAAAGAAATGAGTGCCCGTGACAAAGGGGCGGCCAAGCCTTTGCGCGAAAAACTCGATGAGATAAAGCGTATCAAAGCGCAAGATTTATTGGCGCAGGAGTGGACCGACAAAGCCCAAAATTTGCTGCAAGCCTCGCAGTTCAAAATGGCCGATGCCATGGCTTGGCAAAGGGACGCAGCCAAGGCGGGCGCTGCCTTGTCGCGTGAGCCTTTGGCTGGCCTGAGACAAGCCCTCACCGAGCGTATCAAGCACATCGAAGAGTTGGAACACCGCGCCCAAGTTCAACGCGAAACTGCATTGCTGTTGACGCAGCGCATTGAAATGTTGTCGACCAAGTCTTGGCAAGAAGCCTTAGAGCAACAAACCGCTTTGCAAACAGATATAAAACGTTTGCATGATGAATTCGAGGCACTTCAGGTCGACGCGCATTGGCACAGTGTGGACCCCAAATACCCCAGCCTTGTAGCGGAAACCAAGCAGCACATTCCTTTGGTGTGGGAGGCGTTTTCTGCCGCATTGCAACAGACTCAGGCCGCTGCTGTTGACGCGAGTTTGTCGCTGCCAGCTGTGCCGGCATGGGCTGACCAATTGCGCCAGATCAGGGGCGACATTGCGCCCCAACCGGTGACTGTGCAAACCAAACCCAAACCTGAAGCACCCCAGGCCAGCCTCATTGCCCAGCAAGTTCCAGGCATGTTGCAACAGCTGGAAAAAGAAGTGGCGCTGGGACATTCCAAGGCCATGTCCGCTGCCGCAGCGCAATTACGCGCCGCACTCAAAACAAAGGGCCTGCAACTCGACGCCGCATTGACCGAGCAGGTGCAAACCGCTTTGGCCGCGGCTGCCGAATTGGAAGGCTGGCAACGCAAACACGCTGATGAAATTCGCTTGCAACTCGTCACAAAAGCCGAGGCTTTGCTGCAAGCGCCGCCCCTAGTCGAGCCAGTCGAATCAGCTGAACCAGTCGAATCAGCTGAGCCCGTTGAGCCGGTTCAGCTGGTTGAACCAGCTACTGCACCCATTGATTACAGCCAATGGGTGCCGGCGATCAGCGGACGTAAATTGCAAGACACTTTGCGTCAACTACGGGATGAATGGAAAAAAACCGACCAAGGCGGTTTGCCCAACCACGGGTTATGGAAACGTTTTGACCAAGCTTGCAACCGCGCCTACCCGTTCGTGCAAGCCTGGCTAGAAAGAGCCAAAGCCGAGGGCGCCGCACACCGCGAGGGTCGCTTGGCTTTGTTGACAGAAGTTGCGGCTTGGACCGAGGCTCACCTAGGCAATACCGACTGGAAAACACAGGCGCGTGAATTGCATCAATTTTCCGAGCGCTGGCGTAACAGTGGGCACCTCAGTGAAAAAGCGTTTGCCGATATGCAGTCGCAGTGGAAGACTGCCATCAAAGCCGCGCATGCCGGCCTTGAAGTCGCCCAAACCCAGAGCATTGCCTTGCGGCGTGCCATGGTTGAAGAAGCCAAGGCGTTGGGTGAAGCGCCTCAGCTGCGCATCGATGCGGTCAAAGCCTTGCAGCAACGCTGGCAGCTTGAATCTCAGGCTGTGCCGGTTGAGCGCAAGTTGGCACAAAAACTGTGGGATTCGTTTCGCCAACCCCTAGACGAGGCCTTCAGCCGTAAAACCCAGTCGCGAGCCGAGGCCCCCACACATAATGTGTCTGAGCACGACAAAGCCGTATTGGCAGCAGCTGCAGAACTCGACAAAGCCATTGCCAAAGCAGATGCCACGCTTATTCGCCAAGCGCTTGCGCACATGCAAGCGGTTTCTTCAGGGCAAGTGGCACCTGTCGTCAGCCCACCCGCGGCAGTAGCTGCGCCCGAACCAACTGTCGCATCCGAAGAAACGCCTGCCGTCAGCCCGGATGAAACCACTGAGGTAAGCACTGATGCAACCGCTGATGTAACCGCAGATGCAACGCCAGAAGCTGATGCGGTGGCAGCTCCTCCTAAACCCGTGGTGGTTAAGAAGGTGGTGGCTGTGCGCGGCGACGACCGACCAGGTCAAAAGAAAACCGAGCCTATGCCCGCAGGGCGTTTTGGCGACAAAGCGGGCGCACGTCGTCCCGACCGCGACTCGGCCAACCGACGCGGCCCCGATGCTGCACGCAGCGGGCACCGAGACAAACCCGACTTTGAAGCCCGTGGCCCCCGCTTGGGGGACGCGGCTTTTCGCGCCCAACGTCATGCCTTGGAACAAGCGGACATGGCCTTGCGCAAACTCGCTATGCAAGCCCATGGTGAAACCTTGGTTCATTTGCTGGGTGCTTGGCAGCAGCGTCAGGCAGACCAGTTGCCTCCTGCAAAAGAGTTGGGCGCACGCGTGACAGCGCAGCAGCGTCTTGACTGGGCCAAGGCCTTGCAAGCGCCTGCGCAGGGCGCGTCTGAGCAAGCTTTGTTGCGTTTGGAAATTGCCGCAGAAGTGGCGACGCCTGCCGCTTTTATGGACGCAAGACGCATGCTGCAACTCCAGTTGTTAACCAAGCGCAACGACGCTGCTCCTGCACAAACGTGGGCGCAAGATTTGGCTCAGGTATTGGGCAGCAGCTATGAAGAAACGTCAGCCCAACGTGTGCAAGCGGTGTTAAAGGTATTGCTAAAAAAGTAATTGATGCTAAGAGCACTAGGGCAGCAAGTCTTGGCGCGAAAAGCCTTGGTCAATCTGCCATGTCAGCAACTGCGCCCGTGCGGGAGTGGCTTGGGCATCCCAGTCGCTGAGCACATAGCGTTGATGGGGGGCTGACAAATCATGTAACGCTGGTTGGTGGGTGTGGCCATGAATCAGCAGCGTGGCATGGTGATGCTGCAAGCAGTCCAGAACCGCATCGTTATCAACATCTACCCAAGTGGTTTGGTTTTGCTTTAGCGCTTCACTTTGGGCTCGCAAATCCCGCGCCACCTTCAAGCGCTCACTCAAGGGTTGTGAGAGAAAATCTGATTGCCACTGTGCTGACCTGACTTGTTGGCGAAACGTTTGGTAAGCCGTGTCTCCCAAGCACAAAGCGTCACCATGGCTTAACAGCCATCTCCCTTGAGAGGTTTGGACAACGCAAGGGTCCTGCAATGTTTGCATGCCGCTGCGAACTGCGGCCTTTTCGCCCCATAAAAAGTCGCGGTTGCCAACCATCCAATACACCGGCAACCTGTCGGCCAGTTGGCGCAAAACAGCGCAGCATTGGCGCTCAAAACTTCCCTCTGGCGCATCCAAAATATCGTCGCCTACCCAGACCTCGAACAGGTCTCCCAAAATAAACAAGGCGTCGGTTTGTAAGTTTTGCAGGGCCTTGCACCAAGCCTTGAATGTGGCCTCATGGCTGGCTTGCAAATGCACATCGGAAATAAAGCTTAAGTGTTGCCAAGCTCGGGCATCTAGGCTCATGCCAATAGAACAGCTTTTTCGACGATCACATCTTCTTTGGGTACATCATCGTGAAAACCGCTACGCCCCGTTTTGACTTTGCAAATCGCGTCCACAACTTCGGTGCCAGCAACCACTTTGCCAAACACCGCATAGCCCCAACCGCTGGCTGTAGGCGATGAGTGGTTGAGGAAATCGTTGTCTTTCACATTGATGAAGAACTGCGAGGTGGCTGAGTGCGGGTCGTTGGTACGAGCCATGGCCACGGTGTACAAGTCATTGGTCAAGCCATTATTGGCTTCGTTTTCCAATTTCTCATTGGTTTTTTTCTCTTTCATGCCCACTGACATGCCGCCGCCTTGCACCATAAAGTTGGGAATGACGCGATGGAAAATGGTCTGGTCGTAATGGCCGTCTGCCACATAAGCCAAAAAATTCGCAACGGTTTTGGGCGCTTTGTCTGCGTCGAGTTCGAGCGTGATCACGCCGTGGTCTTGGATATGCAGTTCAACTTGTGGGTTTGACATGGTGTTATTTCACTAAAACGGCAGACTGTATGACCACCTGGGTTTGCGGAACATCGCTGGGGAAGGGGCCGCCAGCGCCAGTAGGCATTTGTTTAATTTTGTTGATCACATCCATGCCGCTGATGACTTTGCCAAAGGCCACGTAGCCCCAGCCCTGAGCAGTGGGAGCGGAATGGTTGAGGAAGTCGTTGTCCTTCACATTGATGAAAAACTGCGAACTGGCTGAGTGCGGGTTGTTGGTGCGGGCCATGGCAATCGTGCCAACCGTGTTGGTGGGCCCGCCCTTGGCTTTGACCTCAGCACCTTCGTGTTTGATAGATGGGCGGGTGGGCTTTTCCATGTAGCGGGCGTCATAGCCACCGCCTTGAATCATGAAGTTGTTAATGACGCGGTGAAAAATCGTGCCGTTGTAATGACCGTCGCGCACATAGCCTAAAAAATTCTCTACTGTGTTGGGCGCTTTGTCGGGGTAAAGCTCAATCACAAATTCACCCGCAGTGGTGGCGAATTTAACTTGCGGCGCAGCGGTTTGTGCTTGTACAAAACCAACAACAGACAGGGCAAGGGCTAGGCCCAGCAAATAGCGGCGAATATTCATTTGGAAGGATTGAGGGTGAGTTGAAGAATGGGGTTGAGTACCAGCATTTTTTGCTGAGCAGATTTGGCTGCTGCCGGATCGAGCTCTGCGGCCTTGGCAAAAGATTGTTGGGCAAGATGCAGCAAGATATCGCCCATGTTTTCATGTGCAGGTGCAAAGCTTGGGTTGTTGCGCAGGGCTTGTTCAAAAGCCAGTTTGGCCAGTCCCCAGTTGCCGCGAGCGGCGTACATCACACCTAAATTGTTTTGCACTTCGGGAAATTCGGGGTAGTCTTGTGCCAGTTCTTCATAAACCGCAAAAGCCTCGTCTGGCCGATTAAGAAGATCAAGCAAACGAGCGCGCCAAAAGCGCATCTGTGGGTCACGCGGGCGCTCTAGCAAATAGTCATCAACCTGTACCAAAGCTTGCGGCCATTTGCGCTGTCCCATGGATTTTTGAACTTCGGCATGGGGTGTACCCTTGAGTTGCAAAGTACTGGAAGTTTGTGCATGCACACCTATATGACCAGTCAACAGAAGGCAAAGCAAGCCGGTGCGCCAAGCCAAGGGTAAACAAACAAAAGACAGCAGATAGGTGCGGGGCATGAAATTCAATCAAGCATTGCGGCAAAAAATGCTTACACAGGAAGGGATCGATATACTGTTGGCATTGTAGTAGAGAGTTTTTTAAAGTCCTTTGCCAGTCTTGCCTTTTAGCAAGCGCCTTTTTTTCTCACCATGACCATTCGCATTTACAGCACAATGACTCGTGCTTTGGAAAACTTGACGCCAATAATTGCGGGTCAGGTTCGCATGTATGTGTGTGGCATGACCGTGTATGACCTGTGTCATCTTGGACATGCCCGCTCCATGGTGGCGTTCGATGTGGTTCAACGCTGGTTGCGTCACAGTGGCTATGCGGTCAACTATGTTCGCAATGTGACTGATATTGACGACAAAATTATTCGACGCGCAATTGAAAACGGTGAAACCATACGTGAATTAACCGACCGCATGATCGAGGCTTTGCACCAAGATGCCGACGCCTTAGGAATTGAGCGTCCCAACGCAGAACCACGTGCCACCGATTTTGTGCCGTCTATGCTCAAGCTCATTGGGCAACTTGAAGACAAGGGCTTGGCATACCGAGTCCCCAGTGGCGACGTGAATTTTGCGGTTCGACAATTTGTCGGCTATGGCAAGCTCTCTGGCAAGTCTTTAGACGAGTTGCATGCTGGTGAACGTGTGGCGGTGCTAGAGGGCAAAGAAGACCCTCTTGACTTTGTGCTGTGGAAATCTGCCAAGCCCGAAGAACCGCCAGAGGCCAAGTGGGACAGCCCGTTTGGTGGCGGTCGCCCGGGTTGGCACATAGAGTGTTCAGCCATGGCTTGCGAGTTGTTGGGGCAAAGTTTTGATATTCATGGCGGTGGTGCAGATTTACAGTTCCCTCACCATGAAAACGAAATTGCCCAAAGCGAAGGGGTTTATGGCAAGCCCATGGCAAGCATTTGGATGCACAACGGCTTTATCAATGTAGACAATGTGAAGATGTCGAAAAGCTTAGATAACTTTTTCACCATTCGCGAGGTGCTCAAACTGTATGCGCCAGAAGTGGTGCGCTTCTTTGTGGTCAGAAGCCATTACCGAAGTGCTTTGAATTTCAGCGATGTCCATCTTGACGATGCGCGAGCATCTCTGAAGCGTTTGTATACCGCTTTGCATGCGTTCCCCCCTGCTGATGTGAGCGTTGACTGGCAAGATGCTTATGCTGCGCGTTTCAAGGCTGCCATGGACGAAGACTTTGGCACACCTGAAGCCATCGCGGTATTGTTCGAGCTTGCTGCCGAAGTTAACCGCACCCAGTCGGCCAAGGTATCTGGTTTACTTAAAGCTCTGGGCGCCACCTTGGGTCTGCTGCAAAGCCATCCACAAGATTTTTTACAAGCCGGAAATGAAGTGGATGAAGTCCAAATACAGCGCTTGATTGACGCACGCGCACATGCCAAAGCCAATAAAGATTTCGCTGAGGCTGACCGTGTCCGCAAAGCTCTAGGAGATATGGGCGTGGTGCTGAAAGACTCGGCTCAAGGCACACAATGGGAGCGTGCCTGATGGTGACTCAATTAGCGGTCAAGCGTGCTGTCCCCCCTTACTGGGAGGAAGCTTGCAAGCATTTGGCGAAGAAAGACCGCGTCATGCGCCGCCTCATTCCACAGTTTGGCGATGCGTGCTTAGAGTCACGCGGCGACGCCTTTGTCACGCTGGCCAGAAGCATTGTGGGCCAACAAATTTCAGTCAAGGCCGCGCAATCGGTGTGGGACAGGTTTGCCGCCTTATCCAAAAAAATCACCCCCGCTTATGTGCTCAAACTCAAAGTAGACGATATGCGTGGGGCTGGTTTGTCGACTCGCAAGGTGGAGTACTTGGTTGACTTGGCGCTGCACTTCTCTAACGGAACTGTTAACTCTCGTGAGTGGGCAGACATGGATGACGACGCCATCATTGCCGAATTGGTCAACATTCGTGGTATCGGGCGCTGGACGGCAGAAATGTTTTTAATGTTTTACCTGATGCGCCCCAATGTCTTGCCCTTAGACGATGTAGGTCTGATCAATGGCATCAGCCACAACTATTTTTCTGGCGAGTCGGTCAGTCGCAGCGACGCCCGTGAAGTGGCCGCGGCTTGGGCACCGTATTGCAGTGTTGCAACTTGGTATATTTGGCGATCGCTTGACCCGCAACCGGTGGCCTATTAGGCCTATCCTCAAAGCGGTCACAGCGCAAGGAGAGACGATTGGCGAAAAAAACATTTCTCGATTTCGAGCAACCCATTGCCGAACTCGAAGGCAAGATAGAAGAGCTCAGATATGTGCAAACAGAATCTGCTGTGGATATTTCAGATGAAATAGAGCAACTCGCCAAAAAAAGTCAGCAACTCACCAAAGACATTTACAGTGATCTCACGCCTTGGCAAATCACCAAGATAGCGCGTCATCCTGAACGCCCTTACACGCTGGACTACGTCAATGAAATATTCACCAACTTTGTGGAAATGCATGGCGACAGACATTTTTCGGATGACCTGAGCATCGTGGGTGGTTTGGCCCGCTTCAATGGCAACGCCTGCATGGTGCTGGGGCAACAAAAAGGGCGCGACACCAAAGAGCGCACGGCGCGTAACTTTGGCATGACCCGCCCTGAGGGTTATCGCAAAGCCCTTCGTTTGATGAAGACGGCAGAAAAATTCAAGCTACCAGTGTTTACTTTTGTCGATACGCCTGGCGCTTTTCCAGGCATTGACGCTGAAGAGCGCAGCCAGTCTGAAGCGATTGGTCGCAATATTTTTGAGATGGCACAACTTCAGGTGCCCATCATCACCACCATCATTGGCGAGGGCGGCTCGGGTGGTGCTTTGGCTATCAGCGTGGCCGATCAACTTTTAATGTTGCAGTACTCGATTTACTCTGTCATCAGCCCCGAGGGTTGTGCATCCATTTTGTGGAAAACCTCTGAGCGTGCATCCGATGCCGCTGATGCTTTGGGCATCACAGCGCATCGTTTGAAAGCCTTGGGTTTGGTCGACAAAATCGTGAACGAGCCTGTAGGCGGAGCGCATCGCGACACCAAACTCATGGCCTCACAACTCAAACGCGGACTCAACGACGCATGGCGTCAAGTCAGCGACCTCAAGCCCAAAGAGCTGCTTGACAGACGTTACGAGCGCTTGCAAAGCTATGGTCGATTCAACGATACCAAAGCCGAATCACGCTGACTTGGCGGCCCCCTCTTTAGCGCACTTTTCACCTTCTTTGCCATTTGCGGTGGCCTTGAGCGGCGGGGCAGATTCATGTGCTTTGTTGTTGGCTTGCGTGAGGCGTTGGCCCACACAGGTGCGCGCTGTTCATGTGCACCACGGTCTACAGGCTGCAGCAGACGACTTTGCCGCTCATTGCCAACGCTTGTGCGACAGCTGGTCGGTGCCCTTGGTGGTCACGCGTGTTCAGGCGCATTCGGCCAGCGGTGAAAGCCCTGAAGATGCTGCGCGGCTTGCGCGTTACCAAGCCTATGCACAAGTATTGCAAACCCATTGGGGCGGCTCCATTCAAGACATTGCCTTGGCGCAACACGCCGACGATCAGGTGGAAACTGTTTTGCTGGCGTTAACTCGCGGTGCGGGTTTGCCAGGCTTGTCAGCCATGCCCGCACTCGCCGAGCGTGGGGGTTTGCGTATTCACCGTCCTTGGTTGGAAGTGCCGTCTTTTCAACTGCGCGATTGGTTGCTGCAAGAGGGCGTGACTTGGATTGAAGACCCCAGCAACCAAGACCAGCGCTACACCCGTAACCGCATAAGGCACCAACTGTTGCCTGCACTTGATAAAGCCTTTCCCTCATTTCGCCAAACCTTTGGCCGCAGTGCGCGGCATGCGGCGCAAGCGCAAACAATTTTGGATGACATGGCCCTCATCGATTTGCAGCACACCGGTACCCCGCCTCAGCTGTCGGCTTTGCAGCAACTCAGCACGCCGCGCCAAGCCAATGTGCTGCGTGCTTGGTTGCTTCAGCGCCAAGTGGCGTGCAGCACCGCGCAAATCGATCAACTGCTGCACCAAATCGACGCTTGTCGCACTCGCGGTCACCAAATCGATATCAAAGTAGGCCAAGGCTTTGTACGCCGAGTCGCAGACCACATCGATTGGTACAATTTATAGCTTTCGCACATACATAACAACAATTACGATGGCCTTGATCGTTCACAAATACGGTGGCACCTCCATGGGCACCACCGAGCGCATTCAACAGGTTGCCAAACGCGTGGCCAAATGGGCCAGGGCGGGGCACCAAATGGTGGTGGTTCCTTCGGCCATGAGTGGCGAGACCAACCGCCTTTTGGGTCTGGCCAAAGCGTTAGCCCCCAGCGGCAGCCAATCAGAGTATTTCCGCGAACTCGACGCCTTGGCCGCCACGGGCGAGCAAGCCTCTTCGGCTTTGCTGGCCATTGCCTTGCAAGCTGAGGGCTTGCCCTGTGTCAGCTATGCGGGTTGGCAAGTGCCCATCCGCACCGACAGTGCATTCACCAAGGCGCGAATTGAATCTATCGATGACGCTCGTGTGCGTGCCGATTTGGCAGCAGGCAAAGTGGTCATCATCACCGGCTTTCAAGGTGTGGACCCCAACGGCCACATCACCACCTTGGGGCGTGGTGGCTCAGACACTTCGGCGGTTGCTGTGGCCGCAGCCATGAAAGCTGCGGAGTGTTTGATTTACACCGATGTAGATGGTGTGTACACCACCGACCCGCGTGTGGTGCCCGAAGCGAGGCGCTTGCATACTGTCAGCTTTGAAGAAATGCTGGAGATGGCGTCTTTGGGTAGCAAGGTATTGCAAATTCGCTCGGTGGAGTTTGCAGGCAAATACAAAGTGCCCCTGCGCGTGTTGTCCAGTTTCACCCCTTGGGACATAGACATTCATGAGGAAGCCAAGTCTGGCACCTTGATCACTTTTGAGGAAGACGAACAAATGGAACAAGCCATCGTATCGGGCATCGCCTTTACCCGCGATGAAGCCAAAATCTCCATCATCGGTGTGCCCGACAAACCGGGTATAGCCTTTAAGATTTTGGGCGCGGTGGCGTCTGCCAATATTGAAGTGGACATGATCATTCAAAACATCAGCAAAGGTGGATTGACCGATTTCAGCTTCACCGTCAACCGCAACGACCACTTACGCACCATGGAGTTGCTTAAAAACCAAGTCATGTCGGACTTAGGTGCGGCAGAAGTTTTAGGCGACGCCAAGATTTGCAAGGTGTCGATTGTGGGTATTGGTATGCGCAGCCATGTCGGTGTGGCCAGCAGAATGTTTGAATCTTTGAGTACCGAGGGCATCAACATACAGATGATTTCCACCAGCGAAATCAAGACTTCTGTGGTTATTGATGAAAAATACCTAGAGTTAGCGGTGCGTGCCCTGCACAAAGCCTTTGACTTAGAGCAGAATCAGGCATAATTAATGAGCTGGAAACGTGACCGAGTGGCCGAAGGTGCTCCCCTGCTAAGGGAGTATAGGGTGTAGAGCCTTATCGAGAGTTCGAATCTCTCCGTTTCCGCCAGCTAC
>Ga0114962_10004302_pt1 | contig 11339 bp, 11 predicted proteins | sample C_130820_MF_Meta_FD_87017 | JGI IMG/M metagenome (GOLD analysis project Ga0114962, IMG submission 87017) | Freshwater microbial communities from Lake Croche, Canada to study carbon cycling - C_130820_MF_MetaG | ecosystem: Environmental > Aquatic > Freshwater > Lake | place: Lake Croche, Canada... | reverse complement strand
GGAGCAGCAACCGCAACAGGCGCAGCCACCTCGACAGGCACCGTCTTGGCTTTGCGCTTCGGCTTGGGCTTTTCCTCTGCGCCTACTACGACTGCACCTGCGCCTGCGCCCGCAGTAGTCGCAGTAGTCGCAGTAGTCGCAGTAGTCGCAGTAGTCGCAGCAACCACACGAGCAATCTGGTCGTCCGTAAAGGTCTCCTCACCGCGCAGGTGAAGAGCCAGCGGCTGAATCTCAGCAGGATTCAGAGACAGAAACGACAGAAACGGGAGAAACTTGGACTCAGGGCACGACATTTTGTAAAGAAAGGAAGCAAAGGAAAGAAAGGAAGCGAGGAAAGGAAGGTAGGAAAGTAGGAAGAAAGGAAAGAAGGAAAGAAGGAAAGAGAGCACGAACTCGGTAAAATGTAATTACAAACGTTCAATTTTTTCCGTTAACGCCCGTAAAACCGTATGTACATTTGTACAAATTTTTTCATACTATCAAGTAAAGATGAATACAATGTTTCAAAAAATACCAGGGATGCTTGTAACCTACACTCCTTACATCTTCCTGATTGTAATTGTTGTCGGTGCTATGATTGCGCAATTGTCGGAATGCCACGTACGTTCTCTCGAGGAGATTTTTAGCATAGGATTTCGCAGACGCATTGAAATATTAGGCTAAGAAAACCAGCCCATAAAATTGAGAGATATCAAACCGAGATGTTTGAAATACAGTCACGCAATGGATATTCCGAAAACCTTGATACGTGCATCGGTACAAGGAACGGTGTATTTGATTGAATCGACATCGGGGAAAGTATTCACATACAATCCAAAGAAACCAACATACATTGGTGAACTCGAAAAAATACCGGATGAAGAGAAACATCTTATATCAAAAACAAACGGATGTCTTGCGAATGCGCGGGTCAAATACCGACCCGATATTCGTGAAGTCATAGCGGCATTGCGCTAGGCGGACTGCGCTAGGCACCACTACAATAAAAAATTGATTTCAGTATATGAATGTAAAACCGTGTAAATGGAACTCCAAGGTCAATTTACAAGTTTTTTCAAAAACCGCGAACTTACACTATGGTCGAAAATCGCGAAAGCCTATAATGTAGATAATCACACATATCAAAAGGTTCGTAACTGGATTCTCAAAGGTACAATTGCGGAGAATGCGATTCACTGTGCCAATACAGACCGTTCTGCGCGGTGATACGCTAAACGTTCCTCAGCACTTGTGAAAATATATTTATACGTATGTGCCGAATTGTAACTACTTACAAACATATAGGTCGCCATATCACCATCAAGCGCTGTTTTTTCAGACGCGGAAATAGCCGTTGACATATGTATGCACCTCGGAACACCCATAATATTCGGAGCAGGTACAAGAATTGGATATTGCCCAATACTGCTCATGCTAATTGAATCAAACGAGCAAGCTATCGTCGGATATTTCAACATATGAAGTTGTTGTCCATTGTTGTAATCGCTCAGTTCACCGCGGTCCGCAAACTGATAAAAAATTTGGTCTCGGAGTCCGTCTTGAATACGTTGATATATAATATCGTTGTAATTTTCAACCTTCTCAAATGTTTCCCATTGTCGCCGCATTACGATAATATCTTTTTGCGATTTACAACGCAACCCTGATGAATCAAACGGATACTGCGTCCTTTTGACAGTATAGGACATTTGCTATGTATGAAGATTATCTTCTTATTTAGACAACGTATCAATATCCTCTATTTGAGTGCACGTTAGCTCTTCACGCTGTTTCACCGCAAACGCCCGTTGCTCCCGCAAAACAGTTTCGGGAATATATTCTCTCTCATGGACAACCGGTTCATAATTGTGCTGCGCCCGTTGGTGATACTTGTAGTACAAATGACGTACTGTACGCGTCATCGCAGCAATACGCTCATCGTAGATACGAATCAATCGCTGTTTTTGTTCAAATGTCAACCGTGCTGGTTTACTCTGTGTTGTCATCACCTCAGCATCAGGGACTATGAGTGAAGTCGTATTCTTACTATACATAGCAAGAATACGATTCTTGTAGAGTACAGGAACCTGAATTACATCGGACATTTAGAAAGACAGAAAATACAAACAAAGTGGTTGCTTTTTTATACAACGCAAATTCTACGTCAATTTTTTGTCCCTATCTTTTACGAGTCATCAAACATCATAGCGCCCTTACCGTTCGCAATCGCAAAGAAATTCCACGATTCCGAATACACTAAAGCGGATGCTTCGCGGCTAATAGTTCGTTCATCATAATCGGTCGGTGCGAGAGTAAAGAAGACTGTTGGAAGTGACGCGCGTGTTAGATTCAAGGTACCCGCTGGACTACGCATATCAAATCCACCAAATGTAATCGTATAAAATTCTAAAATATTCGGCGCTATATCTTTCCAATAATTCGTTACGGTGTGAAATACTTCCGTTGAAAACGGTTTAATTCTATCAAGATTCGCAATGTTAATTCGTATGTCTTTTATGAATGCGCTACTTGTCGGAGGTGTTAAAATACGTCGTTGACCTGCGCTTGTTGCCGCCGCCGACCGAATACCAATAAGCAATCTGTCCGTGGAACCAATAAAGTCCAAAGGAAATGCGAATTTAAAAGAAATATTAAATGGCGGCGCCGCAGCCGTGAATTTATTATCCGCAATGACGATTTCTTGGAACTCAACCGTTTGGAACGGTATTCGTAATGTTTGCGCTTTTAAAAACACTTGAATATCGGAGGGTAGATATACATTCATGGATTCTAATGAAATATCTAAGCGCGGCATATCGCTCATTCGTAGTGTTTTATGTGATGTATCTACAAGCGCGTTGCGTGTAGCTTGAATTCGTAGTGGCATTTCAAACGGATTGGGGGCGATACGACCATCACTCGCAACGAGTATATCCGCGAGTTTTCGTAAATGTACGCGAATGCGAAAGCGCTGGTTCCTAAGCGCAGCAAGAGGGAGTCCAGGGTCACCAATATGCTGGGAGCCAAGCACAGGAATAGGAATACGCAATTCGGGTGATGTAGCAGAACGCGCAATACCGAGTTTCGTATTATAGTGTAATCCAGTTTGTTGTCCAATTAATAAACTCTTTCCTACATCATAGGCTTCTTGTAAGCGCCAATCTAAATGCTCCCCGTACATTTCGTGTATTATAACCTCATCGACGAATAACTGTATGGATTCTATGAGTTGAAATCCGACATTATCACAATATCCGAAGGTTACACCACACATATCCGTTACGAGTCCGGTAGGATTTACTAGAGCCGCTGTTGCGGGTAACCACGTTGGTAAAGCAATACGTAAATAGAATTCGCGTACGATATCACCGCGGTGTTCAATATCAAAATCGACCCATTTGCCCCATTCGGGATTATTTCGTGGCTTTCGCACAAAAACTTCTTTGGTAAAAGGCGCCGCACGAAGATAAATACTATGAAAATAAGAGAGGACGGGGTTCGCAGTAAAGAAAACGTCTTTTTTACCACGTGCTACGAGTTCAAGCAATCCGCCAGACCGGCTGCTCATACTATCTCTTTACGTAAGAGTACGGTATTTGCGGCGATAATCGCAGCCGCTCCGAGTCCCTGCATCAAGGTCGGAGTTTCAGCAGAGAATAGCCAACCGAATAGATATGCGGATATAACACCGAAGAAACTCAATGTACTAAAAACGACTGTACTGACATTCGGTATTAAGTAAAACCGAAGCGCGTATCCAGTGAATCCAATCAGTGAGTTAAACAGAATCATAGAGAGAATGTTGGATGTTGAGGAAGCAAAAAGTCCGGGTTTTATCCACTGTGTTCCTACAAGTATCGCCGCACCTACAACAAACAATAGGAAACTTGAACCGTACATTTGTGTCATTTTCACCCATGGGCTCTTGTCCGTTATCTCGGTTTTTCCAGCATTTGTGGCTTTTGTTGCTTTCGTATCCGTTTGTTTGAACCATAGATATATACACGTTTCTGTCAGGGCTGCGAGTAAAGCCGCAGCAACACCGTATATGGACCAATTTGAGGGTGTCGGTTGCGCAATAAGTACAGCTCCAAAGAACGCAAAAAGCATCCAGGGAATACTGGCTATAGGTAGCGTTTCACCTAAAATAAGAGTGGCGCCTATTAAATTAAAAAACGGATACAGGTAAAAAAGACTCATGGCATTACCGCCGGCTATAGCTTCAAAGGCTGTATAACTAGAGCCGACATGAACGAGATTCAATAAACCTGTAAGAGGTGATTCAATTGTTAGAAATTGTGACCATGTAAAGGGTGTTTTTGTCGCAACCGCGCATATCAAACCAAGAATCGTAAAAACTGCCATACGAATACCGGTTTGTAGGGCGGTTGATACATTGACAAGTTTTATCAAAGATGGATACAATGATAAGGTAACTTCTGATAGAATAACGAGTAACTCGTTAATCATTCTATCGTAATTGTCTAAAATAACGCCGGTCTAAGAACACCACACCAATCTTAACCAAGTCATGACAACTACGTTTCCAATCATTAAAGCCGGTTCAGGACTTACCTTCCAACCAATTCCTGCCGCATTTCCTATTGTTATTCCAAAACCGGACGAAACAAAAGGCGCCGTGTTTCTCACAACGGTTCGTATTCCGGATGAGCATATTTGGGCAAATGGGCTCTTTCAAAACGTCTATGTCATTTACAAAATGTTAGAGGTTGCGGGGTTTCAACCGTGGCTACTTGTAGATAATAATGAGAATAACAAGGATGCAAAGATTCACGAAAAATTCCGACTTACGGATTTTAAGACGTATATACAAGCGCCGTTTAAGGTTGTAGGGTACATAGAAATGGGAATGAGTTGCGATCCGAGTATTCGTAAGTTTTTTCGCGGAATGGGTGCGAAGGTAGCGAAACTCTATCTTGGAAATATTCTCAATATTGATATTGAAACGATTGCTTTTTACAACAATATTAATTTCAGTCATCACGTAGCAGGTGAAATTGATGAAATTTGGGTATCACCGCATTACGATATTCACGCAGAATATGCGGGGTCTATTAACGGGCTGATGGGAAAAACACGGATAGCGCCGTATGTTTGGGATCCGCTCTTTATTCAAGAACTTGGACACGTCTATGACGAAAGCGGATTACACGCACATAGTCCACGGAAGTTTATCATTATGGAACCGAATATCAGTTTTCAAAAGAATGCATTGATTCCTATTCTCGCACTAGAAGCCTATTATCGTACTAATCCCGACCAGATTGATACGATTACGGTTATAAATGGTAATAAATTCAAGGATAATCGATATTTTCAAGAATCTATTGCGCCGACATTGACCGTTTTACAATCCGGTAAATTACACTTAATGCCGCGGGCGCATATGATTAATGTTGCGCGCGTTATGCGCAATGCGATTATTCTTCAACATCAAGTCAACAATGAATACAATTACAGTTTCTTAGAATGGATAACGATGGGTTTCCCGGTAGTTCATAATATCGCGCGATTCAAAGACTTTGGTTATTATTACGAATCCAATGATTTTATCGCTGCGTCTGAACAAATAACGAATATCGTTACAAATCATTCGCGGAATCGGGAAGCGTATATTGCGCACGCGAAGCAAATTACGTGGCGGTTTTCGTGTTATAATCCGGAGAATGCGAAAGCGTGGTCTTCGCTTATTTTGGATAAATAACAATATGTTAAAGTGGAAGCAGAGTTCTATAGCGGATAAATATACATTTCACCGCTATAGAATTTTCCAGAACGCGTTCCAATACATTTATTGTTTGCGCGTTGCCTTCTTTTTGTGAATGCGTACCCACCGTTGAACACCGTTCTTATTGACTTCAATCATCCATTTATTGCCGTCATTTCCTGTTCGTACTGTCCCGACCGGGAACAATGTTGCGGATGCGGTAGGACCCTTGCGCTGTTTTCGTGTATTCATCTGTTTCTATTCTATGTGTATGTTTCAACAAACATAAAATAGTCGTAATCAGTAAGATGCCAAGGCAGACCCGTAAGTTTACTCAACGCGGAGGCGATTTTTTAGGTGAAGGTGCACACGGCAAAGTCTATAATACAGGGTGTATTGCTGGCGAATCCCTATGCACTATGCTTTCCGAAAGCAAAAGTGCTGTTGAAAAAATAACAATTTATACCGAAAACAGACAGGTTGTGCTGAGCACCGAAGAAACCGAAGAATTCAAGAAATTTCTTGAAACTGTCAAGGATTCTATCGTCAAAGTATTCAAACCTGCGAGAACGATTGAAGCAAAACTTACGGAAGAAATACGTTTGAATCGTGTTATTGCGGAAAAATACGGAAAAGATGCGTCATTTTTTACTACGATTGCTCCGCTCCTCTTTGAAACGGAACGTAAATCATATAAAATGTTTGGAGCAAAGATAGAATTAAAAACTAAAACGTACTACGTTGTTTTTGGCGCAAAATGCACGAGCAAATTTACATTGGATATGAAACGATTCCTAATTGATATTGCGGCGAGTTTAGTTGTTCTTCACGGTAAACACTATACACATAACGATATTAAATTAGATAATATTGTTAAATGCGGTGATATATATAAGTTAATTGATTGGGGAGCCGCGACTCCGATGGAATTCAAGAAAATCAATCATGGTTCGTTATTGACAACATCACCGATGCGTTGGTATTTATTGGGGTACAATCCGATTCTCAGTACAAATATTATTGGAACGAAAACGTATTTCGTGAGGCGACATATTTATGACTCCCCCCATTTTCAAGATACGGTAAAACGTATAAATGAGGAGTTTTATGAAATTATGAGTCGTGGACATACGAAGGAGGAATTGTTTGATATGTACAAAGATACGATGGATATTTTTATGTTAGGAATTACAGCGTTACACTTGGTTATTGAAAATAAACTGAATTGGTCAGCGTATAAATCAACCATTGAAGAATTAGTATCGTTCGTAAGACCGTTAGATGCCAAGAAAGCGTTACGATTGGTGAGTCGGTTGTAGGGAAACTATATATGCATCCGCTATAATTTTTTCGTTTCCAAAAAAAACGTACTTCCTTAATATACAATGTCCTCTATCAGCCGCGCATTTTCTCAAAGAAATACGAATATTACACAGATCATTCCGGAGTTAGTTGTTGTAGCACCATCTGGAGAAGACCTTTCGGGTGTGTCTATATATAGTATCAATCTTCAAAATGTCGTAAATTCGGGCGGTGTTTTCTTTGTCGATTTAAGTGGAAATGATGCGAGCGGAAATCCTATCGATGGAAGTGGTTACATTAAAGTTAACTCTACTACTATGAATACTGTTTGGTTTATAGTAAATTCTCCATCAGCCCCTGGATATAATCCCGGATTTGAATATACTGTTTTTTTCAGAAATCAACCGGCGAATATTGATGATAATGGCTTTACAATAGGACTGGTTTCGGAGAATGCTCAAATTCCATTTCCTATTCCGTATATATTATCACCTCCTGCTCCTATAGCATTGGAAGGACAAAAAGCATCGAACAGTGTTACATTCAAGTCCGATGGTGAATATTATAATGTTATATCTTCGGGTCCTTCAGGATGGTTGGGTTTAGTTGCTTTTATTAGTCTTTTAGGTGGTGGATTCTTTATTCCTGGTTTTGCTGCGCCTGCTGCTCGTGCTGCGGCTGCTGCGGCTGCTGCGGCTGCTGCTCCTGCTACAGGAACGGCTCCGGGTCGTGGTCGTGGTCGTGCGCCTGCCGCTGCGCCTGCCACTGCGCCTGCCACTGCTCCATGATTATCCCAATTCAATGCAAGACATCCACCTTTATTTGCAGTAAGAAGATATCCTCCCTTAATTGCGAGTAGGGATGGATAAGTCCATAAAGTGCTATACGCAAAATTAGTATTATGAAAATGATTTAATTCATGTTTATAATAGCTTACAGTGTCAATTTCAATTTCCGGATGGCATTGGAAGGGGTTCAAAAGGGGGCATTAGCCCCCTTAATTGCGAGAAGGGAGATATCCCCTTATCTCCGTCTCCGAAGATTTATTTTACGCGTCCCATTTGCACGTTTGTATTTAGAACCAATATTGAGTTTTCGTGTTCCAACATTGTTCATTAATGTCCGTTTAGTATGCGCCCGTTGGATATTACCAAAATTATAAGGTTGTACATGATTTGGCGCCTGTAAATGCTCATTCATAGCGTGCCGTAATGTATTTTGTTTATTTACAGTAAATCGCCGACGATTCTCAACATGATACGGACTTACGCGACTTGTTGGAAGCGCAGGAATACGATTCGCATGAAGACTCGACGGAGACGCACTGCGATTCATAGCCGTGATATGATTGGTGTTATTTGAATTTCCGTATGCTATGTTGAGTGGTGTATTATTCATTCTTTCTATTGAGTTCGTATATAATTTTTTGTTTACATTGAGCGGAATATTTCCCCATTAGTGTAAATTAAAGGGGGATATCTCCCCTTTCGCGCAATTACGAAGTTACGTAGTTCGCAGCGCTACGCAGCGCTACGCAGCGCTACGCAGCACTACGCAGTGCAAATAAAATCAATGAATACAGATTAGTATCATTATCGTAGTATAAACGTGAATTACATTTCTGTTTATAATACTAATTATTCCTATAGTATAAATTGGAGCTATCCAATCCTAGTGTAAATAGTCTAAACCGTATTTAAATCTAATTATCTAAATGAAAATCGGTATAACAGCGCGGTTTGAAAACAGTTATTTCAGCGGAAGTATTCCGCAAGTCGCCCTCGCAATCGGGAAAGCTTTTGAACTAGCGAAACACGATGTGACCTTTCTCTATAAAAAAGGTGAAAGTGTGCGTTTTATCGATGTTCAGTTTATTGATAGAAAGATCGTTGCGTGGTCATCGGATACAAAAGACCTACATTTTGACCTAGTTCTGGAAGTTGTATGGGCGTTCTGTGCGGAGGATAGGAAAAAAGTAGCCGATAGAGTTATTGGATTTATTCATTATCCGCCGATTTTTACAGATATGGAATCCTGTGTCTATGCATTTAATCCTTTGCGCCGCGATTTTTCAAATCTGTACGCACTATGGACGTACGATTTTTACTCCAAACAGGATATTCAGTATCTCGAATTTATGTCGCAACGGAAAGTCATTCGTGTTCCGTATATTTGGGATCCGGATTCACTGGATAACTATATTCAAACCAATACTATCCCGTCGTGGCAAGAGAGCGCTACCCGTATTGATACCTCGTTGGATAAATCCGCACCCAAAACAATGTCGTGGTGTGCACGTATTGTAGAAAGCAACACAAGCAATAGTTCGCATTGCGTAATTCCATTGAATATTGTGAGTGTAATTCGTCAATCGCTATGTCCGATTCGGGTTTGTGTTCATAATGGAACAGCGACTGGGAATAATGAGTTTTTCAAGTCAAATATTGCGAGAAATCTACTGTTGCCAGATATTAGTGGGAATATGGTAGCACGCGTACGGTTGCCTGATTTACGCAGGGATAAATCAGTATTTATAGCGCATCAGCGTTTTCGTCCACTAAAGTCGTATTTACTGGATGCTTTGTACGCTGGAATTCCACTGATTCATAACTGTGCTATTCTACAATCCTTCAGTCCGTATTTTTACGAATTAAATCAGATTTCGGATGCGGTCAAAGGTTGGAGACAGATGATGGCGGATTACGAAGCGCATATAGGCTTCTTTTCGCCAGATGCCGCAACAATTCGTAAGGCAGCCCTACGTGCTACGTTTTCGCCACAAGCGGTTTGTGAAGCCTACACGACAGCTCTTATCACGCCGTGTGATATTCCGAAACCTGTAATCGCAAAACGAGTACAGACGGAATTACGCGTCGCGTTTGCGTCAATGTGGGACCAATTTCAACCGAAACATAATTTCTTCTTATATCTACTTCAATGGGTCGGTAGCCTCAATCATATTCGTGTTATCAATGACCAAGATACACCGAATATTGTATTCTTTGGACCACTCAGTAACGATAGTGAAAAGCAAGCGCGATATAAAGATATTCCAAAAGTGTATTTTACGGGCGAAAATGCACCACTCAATAAGAATGCGGATACGTTTTTGAATGTTGGATTCATGTATGACGCACAGGACCATTATATTCGTATGCCGTTATGGATGACGGAGGTCAATTGGTGGGGTGCGGACGTCGAGTTGATGGTCAATCCGAAACCCGTAAGTGTTTTAGCAGCGACAACTACGAATATTGCCGTACATACGAAAACAAAATTCTGCGCTTTCGTAGCAACAAATCCAAATAACAAAAACCGTAATGTAGCATTTCAAATTCTGAATAAGTGGAAACCCGTAGATTCGGGTGGACGTTTATTCTGTAATGTACCAACTGGTCCTATTCCGGCGGGCTTAGGAGGTGGCGGCGGCGAACTTGCGAAAGTGGATTTTTACAAAGATTATAAATTCGTCATAACGTATGAAAATTCCTCATCACCTGGTTATACGACTGAAAAACTTTTTCATGCGAAAGTTGCGGGAGCAGTTCCGATTTATTGGGGCGACCCGTTTGCGGACCGCGACTTTGATGCGGGTGGATTTATCAATGCGAATCAGGTAGCATCAGCCCAACAATTGATAGATTTAGTCAAGAACGTTGATGAGAATGATGAACTTTGGAAACAGATGGCATCCGTCCCCGCTATAAGCCCGAAGAAACGTAAGTTCTGCGAAGATACAATGACACGCTTCGCAAAGGCTATTTTTGAAAAAATCATGAATGTATCTGTGAAAGTTGGTGAGGAGGATTGGGCAGTCGCGGAACAGTTTTTATCACACAAAAAAGAAAATAGTAAACCAAATGTGCAGTCAGGTGTATCAAAAGACCGCATAGCAACAGAAGCAACACAAACTACGCAGTTGCAGGCGCAGTCGCAGTCGCAATCGAACCGCGTCGTCGTATGTGCTGCGACAGCAAACTTCATAGAATCCGCTGTGAATCTTTTCAATTCTTTAAAACAATTTGAACCACAGGTTCGAAAGATTGTCTATAGTTGGTCGGATTTGACCGCAACACATCTAGAGATTTTGAAGGCACACGATATTGAAGTTCGTTTGTTTCCGATACGTGATTTTCTGCCGTGGTCCGACTTCTGGGAACCTAAACATTATGCGTGGAAAACGTGGTTGCTTATGACGCTTGCGAACGAATTTCCCATAGGAACAAACGTATTGTATCTAGATGCTGGAATCGTAGTTAGCGCACCACTCGAACGACTCTGGAAAACGATTGGCACCAATGGTCTATGTTTCCTTGAAGATACGAAACAT